>Ga0134126_10005656_pt1 | contig 15611 bp, 8 predicted proteins | sample KB31752_FD_96881 | JGI IMG/M metagenome (GOLD analysis project Ga0134126, IMG submission 96881) | Terrestrial soil microbial communities with excess Nitrogen fertilizer from Kellogg Biological Station, Michigan, USA - KB3-175-2 | ecosystem: Environmental > Terrestrial > Soil > Unclassified ...
CCAACACGTCACTGATAGAATAAATTTGATTTTGAATATCATTGAGCGTGAAATGAAAAAAACGATAGGCACCTTGCGGGCTAAATTCAATGCCGATAGTTTCCGTAGCAACATCGTCATCAGCGTCTAATATAACAGGGACATCAATTACACCCGCCAGTGTAATGTCGTGTTCTTTTGAAGTAAATGTTTTTCCATTTATTGCAGCAACAATTCCGTTTTGATAAGAAACCGTGAGTTTGATATTTCCATTCGGTACAACCAATTTCATATCCTCAACAGGCATTTTGCCGCTGCTTTCAAAAATCCACATTTTTTCAATGTAGGGTTTTAGCAGAAAATGAGGTTCAATATGACGAAATTGTAATTGCATTTTACTTTCTCTAAGGTATGTTTTTTTGGATTTTTTCTTCATGAAATGCTACATGTATTTACAGTAGCAATCGACGGCACCATGCTGAAATTATTGATTTTGAATTATAGCCGGTTAAAAATATAAATTACAGAATATGAAAGGGTAGTTGCCGGACTCTGTTCCAAAATGCTATTTTTTTCCAGGTACAACTTTCGGTTTTATTTTAGGAAATATTGCTAAAACGAAGAGAAGCTGAATTATCGTTAAAGCGGCAATACTGATATAAGTATTTATAAAACACAATAAAGCACCAATGGCATATAAAGACTGGGCAACAATCCCTCTGTGAATCATTGCTTTCTTTATTTCAGTTATTCCGGTAATGTTACTTTTAAAGTAATTATGTTTATCAGCATAACTAAACATGCGGCTGAGCATTATGCCTAACAGGAAGAGATTAAGCCAATAAATACCCACAGCAAATTTGAAGGTAATGTACTCACTTAAAAAAGCAGTGGTGAATGGAATTATAGTAACAAAAAGTAAAAAAGAAAGATTAAGCCAGTTATAGTTTCTGTCACTTTTTTCGATGTAATAAAATTGGGTAGTGTGTGCTGTCCAAAAAATACCAAGAGTCATAAAACTTAAAAAATAGGCTAATAGTTTTGGAGTAAGCTGAGAAAATGCAATTACAAGGCTTGATTCAGACGAAATATTTTCACTGACTGGCACTTTGATATCGAGGACAAGTATGGTTAAAGCAATAGCAAATACTCCATCACTTAAGAATTCAATTCGCTGAGTACCTTGCCCTGAAATTTGATCATACCGCCTCATACGTTTAAAGCTGTTTTGATAAATACGTATAAACTATTACTGCCTGCAACAGTTAATAAAAAGAATGCTTTCTAGCCGAATGCCGCCACACGCCGGGCCAAATTTATAATAAAAATATATTTTTACTACAATCGCAAAACAATATTTCTCAGGTACACAGCGGTTGTTGTAACAGGTACCAATGCTCCCCTGCTATTCGAAGTTTACTATTTAATTGAAAAGTAGTTGCTGTCCTGAGTTTGTAACCAAGGGCATCTTAATTATATTAAAGATTCAATTTTTAATAATATAGATTGCTTTCCTTAAAGAAGATAAAGAGGCTTACAGTAAACCGACAAATAAATGGAATTTCTATTTTTAAAATGATACTTGTCCTGAGTTGCAAACTCAGGACAGCGGAGGGAGAAAGTCAGGACAGCAGCACGATTTATTTTTGAGATTCTACGGAAAGCGGAGATGGTTAGATAAAGTTCAGGGTTATCCTAATTGTTCGTGATTTTAATTATTTCGACAAAATTGTCAAGATTACCAACTTTCACAATTTCGCCAACCGTATGCCCAAGAATAGAATTTGCCAAAGGCGATTTATAGTATATCTTTTGAATATCGTTTGAATTTTCTTTTTTGTTGTTCTCTGTTGAAACAATTTGCACATTTATGTCCTTGCCGTTATTCACATATTTAACTCGTACTTTACTGTTTAGTTTAGCCTCTTCTGTAAAAGCCTTTGCCTGAACTGGGGGAATCTTTTCGATTGCTTCAATAGTTTTGTTGTCTCTTTCAATATCAATAAACGAAGTTTGCAAAACATAGTTTTCGATTGTTTCTATATCGTCAGTAAATGCAGATGCGGTATGCGAATGGTCTTTGATGTTTAGATTTGTCGATGATTCAGTCTGTCTGATAAAGTCGACAAGTTTTGTTGTTTCTCTACTCGAATTACGCCACCAATTAGTGCTCCAAATTCTATGGAATACAAATCCATAATTCTCTAGTATTTTTTGTCTGTGCCTATCATATACATATGCTTCTTTACTGGAATGATATTTCGCTCCATCACATTCAATAGCAACTTTAGGAACGCCAGCTATTCTCGGGTCATAAACGATATCAATTCTGAAACCAGCGAATTGTAATTGAGAAATTAATTTTTCAGTTCCTAAACGGTCTGCTAAACTTTGGTAAACTTCTTCTTCAAAGGGTGATTCCAAATCTCCTCCTCTGAATGAATCAAAACTTGCACTTTTTGTAGTGTTCTCAGCAAGTGTTGTAAGGACTGATAAACGCAAATCATTATTAGATTCGCTGACCGCTTTGCAATAAGCTAAATATGCGTATAGAACTGCTCTTTTATTATTCGAACCCTCTGTTGTTAAGTATTCTTTATAGTTCATAAATACTTGTTCGGGGATAGAAGAACAGCAATAGATTTTAAACTTTGCTCTTGTGATGATTACATTCAATAATTTGTATCCTTTAGAGTGATTTATAGGACCAAATCTTTGGGCAAACTTTCTGTCTTTTCCTATTCCGTATGTTGTTGAAAGAATAATAACATCTCTTTCATCTCCTTGAATATTTTCCAAATTTTTGATGAACATTCCGTTTTCTTCTAACTCTTGAATTTTGGTGTTGAATTCTTCGAATTTTGAAAACTTCTGCCTTTCTAAAATTTTGCTCTTTACCAAATTTCTTTGAGCAATGTTAAATGTTGCAATACCTACAGTTGGATATCCTCCATTTTGTAATCTGTGGATATTTTTTTCAATAATTGATAAAACCATTTCAGCTTCCGCTTCATTTGTATGCTCTGAGAACGTTCCATTTACTTGAACATATTTTATCGGCACATAATTAAAATTGTTTGGCAAAGGCTTTAATTGTTGATTGTAAAATGCGTAGTTGGAAAAGTCAATCAAAAATGGATGTCTTGAACGATAATGGAAGTCCAAATATTTTCTTTGGAAATTCAATTCTGAACCGAAGTCAAGTAGCGATTCGCAAGACAATAAAATATTATCCTTATCAACTACTATTTCCTCTTCTTCATCCAAATCGTCTTCGTTTTCAATTAACCCGTCAAAAACTTTGCTGAAATAGTTTGATGGTGGCATTTGGTGTTCATCGCCTGCAATAATAATTTGCTTCCCTTTTAAAATTGCTGGTAGATTATCTTCTAATCGTAATTGACTGGCTTCATCGAACATTACAATGTCAAAATATCCATTCATTCCTTTGAATAGATTACTTGCCACATCAGGAGAAGTAAGAATTATAGGAAAAAAGTTAGTAAAAAGATTTGCATCATATTGCACAATTTGTCTTAATGAAAGTCTTTTGAAACGGCTGCTGCTTCTTTTATTATATAAATTCTCAACTGAAAGGTTTACATTTTTTTGTTCAAATTCTCTCGTTGTGTCTATCTGCTTTGAAAACCAAAATTCTTTTATAAATTTTAATTGTTCGTTTTCTACTCCATTTAAAGTTTTGTGAAGCTCTTTATGTTCTTCATCACTTGTCGGCAAATCCAAATTGGCAGAATTTACGAGCATTGAATTAAGATAGAAAATCAAAAATGATTTTCTCCAATTGCTTTTGGGTTTTAATTCATTTATAATTGTTTTGTTTGTTTCCGATAAGCCGTTATAAAACTGAAACCATTTAAATTCTATTGTAAATAAATCTTTCTCTGCTTTGAAGTATTCGGTTTTATTACGGGTCAACGTTTCAACGTCAGTTATGAATCTGTAGAATTCCGTAAACTTTACTTTTTCAACTGTCCAATTATCGTCTTGGATTTTGTTAGCTAAAGCATTTACTTTTTCTTGAAGTATTGGGAGGCTTTTTATTTCAATTTCGTTTGGATTTGCTTTTAGCAGACTTATCTTTTGAAATTCACTTTGAATTTTAGAATCAAATTCGATTTTAATCAATTCTATCTTTTCTTTTACTTCAGTTAAAAACGCTTTGTTTTCTGGGAAAGATTTATCAAAAATGTAATGCAATTTAATGTCTTTGTTCTCTGCTAAATCCTTGGAAAGTATTTGGAATGTTGAATTTACCTCTGTTAAATAGTTTTTGAAAGTGGACTGAATAGATTGAAGTATTCCCTTAAACTCTTTAGAATTCATCGAATCGTTTATTGCCGATTGTATTGTTTGGAAACATTTATTACTGTCATTAGCATTCAAGATAGACGCAAGATTATATGAATCAAATTCGCTTTGAACATTTTCATTAAAGCCGGTTTTAATTTTCGCGATTTCATTCCTAAGCATATGCAAGGAATTTTTCTTTGTTTCCAAAGTGCCGCCAAAGTCTGTTACTGGAAAATCTTTTGTGCTTTTTAAATAATCTTCAAGAGTTGAAAAAATATTGTATAATTCTGAATGGTCAGCAATTGTCTGCTTTTTACTTTTAGAAAAAATAGATAAGAGTTTAAAGCTGAAGCTATTAATTTTTGCTTCGTTTGTTAAGTCAGGATTGTTTTTATTATTGCTGAAAATAGAATCTATTTTAGAAATACTTTCAGTTAAACTTTTAGCCTGTTGGGTTAATTCGATATTTCTATATGTACAGAATTCATCTTTGGAAGATGAAATTAACACACTTAGTTCAAACTCCTTTGCAGCTACTTTTTCAATGTTATTATTTGTTGAAGCGATTTGATTTTTAAGTTCCATTTTTCTCAATTCAGCATATTCGGTTCGATTTGCTTCGAGAACTATTTTTATTAAATCCAGCTGCTTTGAATAAATATCAAAGTCATCATTTATAGTTTGCTCAATTAGATACGGATTGTCTCCAACCAATTTCAAAGAATTGATAAAAGATGTTGATTTTATTGGTAGAAATTCGATGTAAAGTGTTTGTCCTTTTTGGATAAGGTCAAGTATTGTATTTAATTCCTGTGTGGAATAATTGAATACATTCCTTTCAATATTCAAATTGCTGTCGTCAATATTCCCTTTTATTTCAGCTAGTAAATCGCCAACAACATCAGACCAGGATTTGTTTCCAATAAGTTTTTTGTCGAGTTTTAGGTGTTTCTTGTTGATGTTTGTAATTAGGTCTTTGGCTTTTGTAATTAGGTTATCCAAAGATTCTTTTGAATAATTATATCGGTAACGCCTGTATTCGGAAGTGTCAACTCTGTCTCTAACAGAATCAACAACTGTTTTACGGTCTTTCACAATGTCGCGGACTAATACACAGTGATAATTCAAGCCTTTTTCAATGAGTGCGTTATGCAAAACCTCAAGTGCAGTTCTTTTTTCACAGACTACAATTGTCTTTTTATTATTTTCAAGTGCATTGATAAGAACGGCAGTAAGTGTTTGACTTTTTCCTGTTCCTGGAGGGCCTTGAATTAAAATATTTCTCGTTGTTTCTAAGGAATGTAAAATGCTTTGTTGAGAAGGGTCGGTTTCAACGGATGAAATCGGTTGGAAGTTATGTCCTTCCAAATCTTCAAGGTCAATGGTAAGCCCTTCAAGTTCCATAAGATTGCCGTAGTCATTAATAATATTTTGCTTTTGGACTTCAAAAATTGAAAATAAACCACCAAAGTCAATAAAGGAGTTTGAATAGTTTAAAGGAAGTTTATCATAATGGGCTTTGTCGCCAATGGATGTTATTTTATCAAGTTTCCTTTTGAATGTTTCTTCTAAATCATCTGGTGATGTAGTATTTACAGTTCTAATTAACTTTGAACAAATTTCTATAAGTTCAGTTTTGTTGATTAATCCATCGTCAAGCATATCGCTTGGTATCTGTTCAATCTCAATATTTGAATCACTTTGTAAATGGTTTATTAAAACTTCATTTATATAAATCGGATCTTCTTCATTTCTTAAAATTTCCCAAGTGTTGAATTCTTTAGTTCTCTTTATTCTTAATGACCAAATGAGAATTGGAGCAGCTGTCAATTTGTTGTCGGCTCTGTCTCTTCTTGCTATAATTGGAAAGCCAAACCCAAAAGTATTTATCCCTTTTTCAGATTCGATTGCTTCGGTTTGATTAATAAGATTTTCAAACGCTTTGGTAATTCTAACCAACTGGGCTTGGTCTTCTTCAAAAAGAGAGTTAAGCTCAGGCACATTTTCTTTCCAACTTATTCTGAATTTAAGTGGTAGTTCAGACAGCAAAGCTTTTATAAAATTGTCGGGCAGGCTTTTATCAATGTAGGAGAGTCTGTTTAAGTCGAACTTGTATCTTGAATTTGCTGGAATAGCATTTAGATGAACGCCTCTGCGATTCCCAATTTTAAGCCGTTTTTGAAGTTCTGTTAAAAGTTTCTCTGTTAATTCCATATAGTTTAATGATGCATTTGGTAAACTTAAACTCCTTTTAAGTCGCAGTTGTAAATCTGTGTAGCATTAAGTCATAGACTTGCTAACAACTAAATCTTATGTTCCCATTCTTTATTGTTTGCTTTAATTCAAGAGTTTAAAGGTAGGGGTTTTCCTACTTCGTTTTGTTGATTAGATGGGCAAAGTTAATCCTATCTTATGTTGTTCGTTTTTCTCAGAACACTAACAAACGAATTCTTCATTTAATAAGATTGGCAACGTTTAAAACCAGTAAACCAACTTATAATCCCGATTCCTATTTCCTGCGTTCAACATTAAGCATTAACTCCTACATCTCCGTCAAATATTTATACCCAAAAACTTATCACCAATGAATCCTATTGTAATAAATATTTACCTATAAATATAAAATAAGAATTCAACTTATTTCTTCCTTTACTGCTAAATATCAAAAATAGTTTCCAGTTTATTTTCCAAAACACTCATGGTTGCTTTTTTATTTTTCTCAATATTTATTCTTCATTTATTTTAAAGGAATAAACTAATTTCATTGGCTTAAAATAAAATATTTTGAATAAATCTTTCACTGCCTTGCTTGTTCTTATACCGGCATTTTCTTTTAGCCAGGTTACCGATCGCATCAAACTAAACCAGGATGGCTTTTACCCTAACGCGCCGAAAGTGGCGGTGGTAACAGGTGAGGTTGCCGGTGGCCCTTTCTATGTTACTTCTACCAATCTAAGGGACACAGTTTTTAGGGGAACATTAAGCGCTCAAAAACAATCCACCAATTCTTCAACGGTAACAAGGGTCGCGGATTTTTCACCCGTTGTAAAAAAAGGAAGCTTTGTGGTTTGTGTGCCGGGCGCAGGCAATTCTTATGTTTTCAGCATCAGCAATAATGTTAACAGGAACGAGGCAATAGCTGTATTGAAAGGGTTTTATTACCAGCGCGCTTCCATGCCCTTGCTGGAAAAATATGCAGGAAGGTGGCACCGTTCTGCAGGCCATCCTGATAACAAAGTTTACATTCATCCTTCTGCCGCTTCCGCTGCGCGCCCTGCGGGTACTGTTATTTCAACACCCGGCGGCTGGTACGATGCCGGCGATTACAATAAATACATTGTCAATTCAGGAATAACAATGGGCACTTTATTATCGGCTTATGAAGATTTTCCGGCTTACTATAAAAATTTAAAAAACAATATTCCCGAAAGCGGAAATAATGTTCCTGACATTTTAAATGAAGCCATCTATAACCTTCGCTGGATGCTGAGCATGCAGGACCCGAATGACGGCGGCGTTTATAACAAATGTACCAACGCCGCTTTTGATGGAATGGTAATGCCGGGCGTTACGCAGGCAAAAAGGTATGTAGTACAAAAAGGCACGGCGGCTACGTTGGATTTTGCAGCCGTAACGGCGCAGGCAAGCCGTATCCTCAGTAAATTTAAAAAAGAATTGCCGGGGCTGTCCGACAGTTGCCTTAGGGCTTCCAAAAAGGCGTGGGCGTGGGCTTTACAGAATCCTGGCCTTGCATATAACCAAGAAGAAATTAATAAAAAGTTTGAGCCAAAAATTACCACCGGCGGTTATGGTGACTTTCATTTTGCTGATGAATGGATGTGGAGCGCTGCCGAACTTTTTATTACGACAAGGGATAAAAAATATTATGATACAGTGGAAACTCATTTGAAGGATAAAGTGTCACTTCCCAACTGGGGCAACGTGGGCATGCTAGCGTATTATTCTTTTCTGCGTTTCAGAAATCAATTGCCATCTTTTACTTCGGCAACCATTACTGCCATGAAAGAAAAAGTTTTGGGTATTGCCAATGAATACGTTGAGCATTTGGTGGCCAATGCATTTAAAACAGTGATGGGGGAAAATAAACAGGATTTTGACTGGGGAAGCAACGGTACCGCCGCCAACGAAGGAATTTTATTGGTAAATGCTTACCTTCTTTCGCATGATAAAAAATATGTGGATTATGCTTTAACCAACCTCGATTATTTATTGGGAAGAAATGCGACGGGCTATTGTTTTGTTACCGGCATAGGAAGCAAATCAACCATGAACCCGCATCACCGCCAATCTGTTGCCGATGGGGTTACCGACCCCGTACCAGGATTATTGGCTGGCGGCCCAAATCCTGCTATGCAGGACCATAGCCATTATGAATTTACAGAACCTGAAACGGCTTACGTTGATGTTTCCGGCGCTTATGCATCTAATGAAATTGCCATCAACTGGAACGCGCCGATGGTGTATTTATCCAATGCGGTGGAAGCGCTGCAAAGAGAAGTTGGTTATTAGATGTTTGCTGTTAGCTGTTGGCTTTTAGCTTTCAGCCTTATGCCCTTTGCCTTTTGCCCTTTGCTTATTGCCTATTGCCTTCAACTACTTCCAAAAACCGGTTTAGATCTTCCGCGGTATTATAAAAATGAAAAGAAACCCTTAACCCAGCTCCTCTCTTAGAACTGAGGATGCTGGCGGCGTTGAGCCGATCAATTGTTTTTGTATCAAGAGGTAAATTAATGATGGTAGATTGTTCACTTCTTTGATACATCCAATCCGGAATCAATCCCATAGAATGAAAAGCATTGCGAGCATATTGGCAAAGTTCCTGGTTGGTTTTTTCGATAGAATCCATACCCAACGATTGCAGGTAATTCAGCCCCTGGTGTAAAGTACCAAAGCTGAGGCTGTCCAAATGGCCGGGCTCAAAATACAGCGATAAATGATTTTTGTTGCCACCATGCCATTCCGGATTTTCCTGGCTTTTCCTGCCGCGGTAAAGAGTTTCATTCATTTGCTCCGACAAAAAAACATAGCCGTTGCCATAGCCGCCTAACAACCACTTGTAACCACTGCCAAGAAGCGCATCAAGGCCGGAGGAGGAAAAATTAAAAACAGTAGTGCCGGTAAACTGGGTACCATCGGCGATCAAAAGAAGGTTAGGGTATTCCGCTTTTATTTTTTTGATAAAAGCCCCATTCATTTTTAAGCCACTGATATATTGCACCATGCTAAAAGCAAAAACTGTGGGCTTGAAATCTTCAATCGCCTCAAGAATATTCTCTTCCAGTTTCTCATCAATGGCCACTTCAAAATATTCAAAACCCATATTAGTTACGGGAGAAATTATAGAGGGGTAATCTTCTTTAAGCAATAAAAAACGATTCCCCTTTTCTAATCCATTTAAAAGAATTTCAAAGCCGGTAGAAAAATTGTTTACCAAAAAAGTATTTTCTTCCTTTGCACCGAAAAGCGATGAAATGTTACTTCTAAGCTGGCCGGTGAGGCCCAGGTTTTTCTGCCTGAAGTTACTTCCACCTTCAACAAATTCTTTATCGTGATTGGCTCTCCAGGCAGCAATATCAAGGCTTAGCAATCCTGAGTAAGCTGTATTGAGGTAAGTATATTTTTCTAAAACGGGAAAAACAGATGAGAAATCCATAATCAAAACTAAAGAAATATTTGCAACGGATTACATGATTTCCACGGATTAAAAATACAAAGTTTTTTCGCCGCGCGTACTATACAGATTTACAAGAATTGTTTCAGGGTGGGCTCTTCTCTTTCTGGAATTTTCCCCCGGAGTTTGTCAAAATGGGCTTGACTGAGGCTTTTTTGCCAGCAATATTATAGACAGTTTATTAAAGGTTGGGGTGAGGATTTTTTGTAAGCATTTTTATATGCAGTAAACAAACAAATAATCCCGATTCTTATTTTCCAACATTCACAATTAACCATTCACAATTAACTCCTCACATCTCCGCCAAATATTTATGCACAAAGCTGATTGCCATAGAACCCTCTCCCACAGCGGAGGCTACACGGTTCATGGCGCCAGCGCGTACATCGCCTGCGGCAAAAATGCCTGCACAACTTGTTTCCAACAAATAAGGGTCACGCTCCAGCTTCCATATTTTTTTAAAATCGTCATAATGCTGCAAGTCGCGGCCGGTTTCAATAAAGCCTCTATCATTCTTTATAATTTCATCGTCCAGCCATTCGGTAAAAGGTTTGGCGCCAATGAAAATATATAGGGCTGCGGCATCTTCCGTGTACACTTCACCGGTAGATGTATTTTTAATAATTAATTGCTCTAAACGCTCACTGCCTTTTGCTTCCAAAACTTCGCGGCATACACAGACGGTAATGTTTTCAACACCCTTTACCTGGTCAATTAAATAAGAAGACATGGTGTAGGATAAGCTGTCTTTACGAATCAATATATTTACCTTCTTTGCAAATTTGGATAAATACATCGCGGCCTGTCCGGCAGAATTTCCACCACCTACAATGAACACATTTTTATCTTTGCAGGCGGATGCTTCTGTATTGGCCGCGCCATAATAAATGCCTGCGCCTTTGAACTGCGAAATGCCTGGTGTAGTAAGTTGGCGGTAATCAACGCCGGTTGTAATTACAATGGATTTGGCCATAATGACTTTATCATCGCCCAAAATAATTTTCTTATAATTATCCTGCACTTCAATTGCTTTTACAGATTGGGGTGTGAGAAAATCTGTGCCAAACCTTGCTGATTGCGTCATAGCCCTGCGCGTCAAATCTGCGCCACTTAAGCCCGATGGAAAGCCCAAATAATTTTCAATGCGTGAGCTGGTGCCAGCCTGTCCGCCCGGCGCTTTTCTTTCTATCAACAATGTTTTCAAACCTTCTGATGCCCCATACACAGAAGCCGCCAAACCCGCTGGGCCGGCACCGATAATCACTACATCATAGATTTCATTTTTTACGTCAGGGGTTAATCCGATTCGCTTTGCTAAGTCAATTATTTGAGGGTTTAACAACATGGTTCCATCTTCAAAAAATATAACGGGCAAATCTTTGGCAGCTAGTTTATTTAGTTGCAACAATTGTTCACCATCTTCGTCTGTCGCCTCCAGCCATTGGTAGGGAATTAAGTTGCCTGATAAAAATTCTTTTATCTCATGGCTCTTCGGTGAAAATTGGTAACCCACCAATTTGATTCCTTTAAAATCCGGGTGAAAATTATTTTGCCAGTCATCTAACAAATCATTGATGACGGGATATAATTTTTCTTCCGGCGGGTCCCATGGTTTGGTTAAATAATAATCGAGCCTAACATGGTTAATAGCTTTTATGGCAGCGTCTGTATCAGAATAAGCAGTGAGCAATACTTTTTTTGAATCATCATAAAAATCCATGGCTTTTTCTAAAAAATCAACGCCTTCCATTTCGGGCATGCGCTGGTCGGAGATGAACATCGCCACTGACTCGCCTTTATTTTTTAATTCAAGCAAACTTTCCAATGCTTCTTTTGCTGAGCTGGTGCTGAGGACGCGGTAATCCTGGCGGTATTTATTTTTTAAATCGCGCGTGATAGCGCGTAGCACCTGCACATCATCGTCGATTACAAATATGATTGATTGGTTCATAATAACTTTTTTGTTGGCCACGGATTCACGGATTTTCACGGATGAATCTGGCATTTCATTTCGACACTAATTTCATGTGTTGCAACAATTTTTTTTGTCACAAAGGCAAGAAGGATTTTTTCTTCGAAAAAATCAAGAAAACGAAGTTTCCTTCATACTCTTTGTTTACCTAATGGTTAAAACACTTTTGTTGTTGACGCCATCAACCGAATTGACTTTTAAATGCTATCCAAATCTTAGCTCTCTTTCTTTTTTTACATAGGAATGCAAATTTCAAATTCAGTTGCGCCCGGTTCTGATTTTACTTTTACTTCTCCATTGTGTTGTAACATTATTCTGCTCACCACATCAAGCCCGAGGCCGGAGCCTTTGCCCATTTCTTTTGTGGTAAAAAACGGGGCAAATATATTTTGTTTTATGTCATCAGGAATGCCAGGCCCATCATCTTTGATGGTTACTTTTAAAAACTTGTCATCATGGCTGGTAGTTATAGTCAGGTTGCCTTTGCCATTCACTTCCATCGCATCAATAGCATTATCAATAATGTTGGTCCACACCTGGTTCATTTCGCCCGGAAAAATTTTTATTTGAGGAATAGAACTATCATAATTTTCTATGACATTGATGTTGCCTTTTTTCAATTTATAATTAAGCATCGTCAAAGTGTTACGAATTCCGGAATGAATATCTGTTAATTGCCTGTCTGTATTCTTATCCATAAAAGTAAAATTCTTCACAGCGCCAACCAGTGTTGAAATTCGTTCTGAAGAAGCGCGGATATCTTCGGCCATTTTATTGGTAACTAAATAATTGCTCACCCACTCCAGCAATACCGGCAGGTGTGCCACTGTGGAGCAGGCTTTAAACACATCCAGTTCGGCAGTGGTAAAACCGCGTTCTACCAAACCTTCGGGGTCGGTATCTTTCAAATTGTTATCGTACAACCAGTCCGTCAGTTCATCTTCGAGGGCGGCTTTTTGCATCATAGATAAAACGGGAGGCTCGGTGCCGATTTTGTGAATAATCAGGTTGTTGATCTTTTCTACTTTCTCAGGTTCAATCCTTAAATTGGCAATTTCTTTAAATAAATACGGCAATTGGCCTACCTGTGTTTGTAACAAAGCAGCCGCGCGGGATATAGCTGCCGCGGGATTATTGAGCTCGTGCGCAAGGCCTGCAGATAATTTTCCGAGGGCAAACATTTTTTCATTCTGTTGTTGTATTGAAGTGAACTCACGCACGCGGCTCAGCATCATGTGCACCATAGCTTCTATTAATTCGAAATGCGTTCCAAAACCTTCTTTTAGTTTTTCTTTCGAGCATTTGAAGACCCATGATTTTTTTAGCGCTTCGCAAAAAGCCGGCGTAACGGTAGCCCTAGAATAAGGAAGGTAACCCGAAAACTGCCCGGGATCAAGTATGCGTAATTCCTTTTGATTGCCGGATTGTACAGAGCAAATCCTCATTTTTCCATCCAATAAAATAAAACAGACATTGACAGGTTCGCCTACATTAAATAAAATTTCATCCTTTTCTAATTCGGCCGTTTCTCCCTGGCTGATCAGCCATTCTAACTGATCAATGGGAACGTGTTGAAACTCCTTTACTATTTTCAGATCTTCAATCGTAAGTTCTCTCATGGAAAAAAAATAATTTTTTAAGGAAGTTATAAATTACCGGAAATAGATACCGGTGGAATATTTATTTGCCGGAAATAACCGCCGCCTATTTCAAAACCCTTTTATCAACTCCTTCCTTAGTAATTTTTACCGGCAAAATATTTCCGTTTTTATCAAAATACATTCTGTCTATACAAACTTCGCGGTGGTTGCCATCGGTTTCGGTTAAAAGCCGGCGGTGGTAAATAATATACCAGTCATCTGTACCCGGAATATTAATAACAGAATGATGGCCGGCGCCAGTCGCCACTTTTGGGTCTTGTTGCAATATTTTTCCGACTCTTTTAAATGGCCCAAACGGGGAATCGCCAATCGCATAAGCTACACTATAATCCGGGCCAGTCCAGTCTCCTTCTGACCACATAAAATAATATTTTTTGTTTCGTACAAACATAAATGAGCCTTCCACATAATCATCCGGTGTAATAGATTTAAATAAAGTACCATCAGCGAAAGGAACGAAGCCGGTGAAATCCGCATTCAGCTTTCCAATGTTACAATGTTTCCATCCGCCATAAATAAGGTAGTATTGCCCATCGGTATCTTTAAATACATCCGGGTCAATCGGCTGCGCATGATTGTAAAATTTATTGATCAAAGGCTTGCCAAGGTAATCAACAAAAGGGCCGCCCGGTTTATCAGAAACTGCAATTCCCATTCCGCCCGGCTGCTGGCCATTTTGAATATCATTGGCGCCAAAAAATAAATAATACTTGCCATCCTTTTCTGTGATAGAAGGCGCCCACACCGCATAGGCAGCCCATTTCACGTTTTTAATATCAAGAATGTGCGGATGTTTTTGCCAATGAATTAAATCCTTTGAAGAGAAGGCATCCAAAAAAGTTTGCTTTTTGTAGGATGCATTGATGGTATTTTTTTGAATTTCTTTTTGATATGATGAAAGAGGCGTTCTTCCGGATGGCACGTTTTTATAATCGTCAGAGTAAGTTGGGTAAACCCAATAGGTATGGTTATAAATATGCGCTTCAGGATCGGCATACCAACCGGGAAATATTGGGTTGCCGGATTTCTCAACCGTTGCCTTTTTTTGTGCAAATACATTCGCAGAAATAAAAAATAAAATTGCAGTAACGGTGATTTTTGAAGAGCGCATAATTTTTAAATAATTTTTAATTGCAATTTACAGAAAGATAAATACTGAAATAAAAATCCTGCTTATTTGTCCGTTTACTGCAGAAGAAATTTATTCTTATTCGGAAAATTTAAGAATAAATAAGCTTAAGCCCCGAAGGCCACAACAGTTTGATAAATTTAAAAAAAATCTGCGGCCTGGCCCCAGGCGTACCCGCCGCTACAAACTAAATTTTAAAATAAAAATCCCGCGTATTTGTCCGTTTACTGTGAAAGCAATTTATTCGCCACTCCCCTTGTCTCCCACAAACAAATTTTCTTTATTTTTAAAGAGCACATTAAAAGTTGTAAGCGTTCCGTAAATGCGGGTAATGTATTGTTGAAGGTTTACTTTTTCTTCATCGTTTAAAATTTTATGGGCGTTTATTTGTTGTTCCATCACCCTTAGCCTGTCGCGGAGCATTATGATTTTGTGAAAGAAAATATCTATTGGTATTTCTTTTGCTTTTTGAGATTTATCGGCGGGCTGCAACAACATCACTCCACCTTTCCAGCGGTCGCTAAGAGGGACTATTTCTGAAACATCGCCCCACAACCTTAAAATCTTCAACAAAGATTTTTCAACATCGCTGGTGGTTTCTAATTCAACAGCGACATTTTCAGGAATAATTTCTTCCAGTTTATCATCATTTTTATCAATTTCCTTAATGCCATAGCTGATAAATGAAATGAGGTAAGTAGCAAGCCGGACGCCAACGATTACGCCCGGGCCATAATTTGGATGCTGAAGCCTGGTGCCGATTCCGAGAGTTAATTGATCCATAATAATGATTAAAGATTTGTAAAATAAAGGTTGAAATTAAAATTAAATCCGGTAAGTGAATGCAGTTCTAAAATGTTTTTTGAA
>Ga0134126_10005660_pt1 | contig 15608 bp, 10 predicted proteins | sample KB31752_FD_96881 | JGI IMG/M metagenome (GOLD analysis project Ga0134126, IMG submission 96881) | Terrestrial soil microbial communities with excess Nitrogen fertilizer from Kellogg Biological Station, Michigan, USA - KB3-175-2 | ecosystem: Environmental > Terrestrial > Soil > Unclassified ...
CATGCCATTCTCGGCAAGTTGCTTGACGCGGCGAGGGCAACTTCCCGCAACAGCGCCGAATCTGACTTTGAGGGAAAGGAGCCTTTCGTGGCGCGTCCGTTCTGGTCGGGACAGATTCAGATTTCACTGGTCACTTTTGGCGTGAAGCTCTTTCCTGCCGTGGAGGCGAAGAGCGAGATCCGCTTTCACCAGATCAGCCGTAAGACCGGGGATCGGGTCCGTCACCAGAAAGTGTCGGCGGGCGAGAGCGGCGACGAACAGCCGGTGGAGAAGGACGAGATTGTCAAAGGCTACGAATACAGTAAGGGGGAATACATTCAAATCGATCCGCAGGAGATTGCCAACCTGCGCATTCCGTCGCGCCACACGCTCGAACTGCAGCAATTCGTCAGCCTGAAGGAACTGGAGCCGGCGTTTTTTGAAAAGCCGTATTTCGTCACCCCGGAGAACGATTCGCAGGCCGAGGCATTCGCGGTGGTGCGCAAGGCCCTGGCCGACACGAACAAGGCGGGTCTCGGCAAGATCGCGCTGAGTGGGCGCGAGCACCTGATTGCCATTAGCGCGCCGGAGGACGATTCACTCCCCGGGCTGATGGGCTACGCGCTGCGATACGCGGCGGAGTTGCGCAAGCCACAGGAGTATTTCGCGGGCATTCGCACGCCGGCCATCCACGAAGAATCGTTGGGGCTGGCGAAGGAGCTGATTCAGCGCAAGACGGCGAAGTTCGATCCGGAAAAGTTCACCGATCAGTACGAGGCGGCGCTGCGCGAACTGATTGAGGCGAAGATGAAGCACCTGCCAATACCGCAGGAGCACGCGCCGGCGCCGCGCGGCAAGGTGGTAGATCTGATGGAAGCGCTGCGCGCCAGTGTTGGCTCCGGCCCGAAGAAGCCCCCTGCGCGGGAGACCACGGCGCGCTCCAAAGGGAAGAAGGTTGCCGTGATGCCGGGTCGTGCCAAAGGCGCCGAAAAGCGGAGGAAGTCGGCGTAGGCCAATCGATATGGCACAGGCTCGGCGGGCGGTTACAAAACCACAATCAAGTAAGGCCGACGAGCAGCTCAGCCGCTATCGGTCGATGCGCCATTTCGACGTGACCCGGGAACCGAGCGGGCACCAGGTGCGCATCGCGAAGAAGGCGGCGGAACTTCCGTTCGTCATTCAAAAGCACGCAGCCAGCCGCTTGCACTACGACTTCCGCCTGGGTTGGAACGGGGTGCTGAAGAGTTGGGCCGTTGCCAAAGGCCCGAGCTATTTTCCGGGTGACAAGCGCCTTGCCATGGAAGTCGAAGATCATCCCATGGAATACGGTGGCTTCGAGGGCATCATTCCTAAAGGACAATACGGCGGCGGGACAGTGATGCTGTGGGACCGCGGCACGTGGGTCCCGCACGTGGACGTGAACGAAGGCCTGCGCAAAGGCTCACTCAAGTTTGCCTTGCACGGTGAAAAGATGCATGGCAACTGGGCGCTCGTGCGTATGCATCCGCGGCCAGGGCAGCGCGCGGACAAGCCCGCGTGGCTGCTCATCAAAGAGCACGATCAGTTCGAGCACGGCCAGGACGAGACACCCATCACCGAAAAGGCGACGCGATCGGTGCTGACGAAGCGCGACATGGATGCCATCGCGCGAGCAGAGGATCGCGTGTGGCAATCGAACCGCGGCGCGTCGGATGGCAAAGGAGGTGAGGGCAAAAGCACGCCGGCGAGGGCTCAGGAGCGCGATTGGTCGAGGGATTTGCGCGGGGCGCCCAAAGAGAGCCTGCCCAAGTTCCTACCGCCGCAACTGGCGCAAATTGCCAAAGCGCCCCCGGCCGGAGAAAGCTGGATGCACGAGATCAAGCTCGATGGATATCGTATCCAGGCGCGCATCGACGGCAAAAGGCGCACCGTGCAACTGCTGACGCGCAACGGGCTCGACTGGACCCACCGCATGAAGGAAGTGGCAGATGCCGCGCTACGCTTGCCGGTGAAGAGCGCCCTGCTCGACGGCGAGGTGGTCGTTCTCACCGATGACGGAGTGTCGAGCTTCGCGGAGCTGCAGGCTTCGTTTCAGGAGCCCGCAAAGCGGCCTCTGACTTATTTCGTCTTCGACCTGCTGCATCTGGATGGGCACAACTTGCGTGGGCTTCCACTGTCGCGCCGCAAGCAAATTTTGGAGCGGGTGATTGCGGAAAGCGGTGACGAACAGATCATTCAGTTCAGCCGTCACCTTGAAGGCGACGGCAAGGCAATTTTCGCCAAGGCCTGCGAACTGGGGACCGAGGGCATCGTTTCCAAGCTCGCCGACGGCAAGTACACGGAAGGCCGCAGCGGAAGCTGGCAGAAGATCAAGTGTTATCGCGAGCAAGAGCTGGTAATCGGCGGATTCACGTTGCCCACCAACGGTATTCATGGTGTGGGCGCATTGCTGCTGGGCTATTATCGCGACGGGAAACTTATTTTCGCGGGCAAAACCGGCACCGGGTTCACGCAGAAGACACACAAGCTGATGCGCGACAAGCTCGAGAAGCTGCGCTCGGCGAAAACGCCTTTTGCTACGGTTCCTCACGAGTTGAAGCGCGATGCCATCTGGGTGAAACCCGAGCTCGTGGCGCAGGTCAGCTTCACCACCTGGACCGCGGATCACCTGGTGCGCCAGGCATCCTTCAAAGGGTTGCGCGAAGACAAGCCGGCGAAAAGCGTGGTGCTGGAAGAAGTGGAACAGGAAGCGAAAACATCGGTGGACAAGAAGGTGCGGAGCGAATCCAAACGCGCGACGAGCGCATCCCCTGCGAGACGTCTGCATGCATCGAGTACGCAGCCAAAAAGCACAACCGCGTCCAGGACGAAAGACACGAAGAGCAAAGGCGGGCCCCCTCCCGGTTCCGGCTTAGACGCGTTGCCCGTCAAGCTGTCGCATCCTGGCAAGGTGCTGGACGCGACCACCGGGGTGACCAAGGAGCAGTTGGCACGCTACTACTGGGATGTGTCCGAGACAATGCTGCCCTATGTGGCGGCGCGGCCGCTCACCCTGGTGCGTTGCGTCGAGGGCAGCGGGAAGCCGTGCTTCTACCAGAAGCATCGCAACCAGATGGTGCAGGGCCTCGACAGTGTAGACGTGGTGAACCGCAAGACCGGCGCGCACGAGCCTTATATCAGCCTGCACACGCGCGAAGCGCTCGTACAACTGGCGCAGATCGGCGTGCTCGAAGTGCATCCGTGGGGCTCGCGCAACGAAAGCCTGGATAAGCCGGACCGCATCGTGATCGACCTCGATCCTGACCCTTCAATCGACTGGCCCACCGTCGTGGCCAGCGCACGCGAAGTGCGCAAGCGGCTGCAGGCGCTGGGCCTCAAGAGCTTTGTGAAGACTACCGGCGGCAAGGGCCTGCACGTGGTGGTGCCCATTCGCCCTGAGCACGAGTGGCCCGCGGTAAAGAAGTTTACTCACGAATTCGTGCTGGCGATGGAGAGAGATTCCCCCAGGCATTTCCTCACAAAGATGAGCAAGTCCGCTCGGGTGGGGAAGATTTTTCTCGACTACCTGCGCAACGACTGGAATGCAACCGCCGTGGCACCGTATTCGCCACGCGCGCGTGCCGGCCTTCCTGTCGCCGTGCCGCTCACCTGGAACGAACTCGGCGATGCGCCTCCGCGATTTCTGGTGGCAGACTTCGCCGCATGGCGCAAGCGCCTGGGGCGCGACCCATGGAAAGAGATGCTGCAATCGGATCAACGATTAAGGCTCGGCTGAATCGAATCCCTTAGTCTGGATTGTACGAACCGTCACGCGGCGCAGGTGCGCCCTGGTCAACCCCAACCAGGTGAATCGATGCAACGTATTCCCCAATCCACTTACCGGCTGCAATTGAATGCGAAGTTCACCTTCGACGACGCTTCGGCCATTGCCGGTTATCTCAAGGACCTCGGCATCACGCACGTATATTCCTCACCCTATCTGCAGGCGGCGCCCGGCAGCATGCACGGCTACGACGTGGTCGACCACCAGAGCGTCAATGAAGAACTGGGCGGGGAGGAGGCGCACAAGCGCTTCTGCCGGCATCTCGGTAAGATGGGCCTCGGCCAGGTGCTCGACATCGTGCCCAACCACATGGCCATCGGTCCGCGCAATCGCTACTGGTGGGACGTGCTGGAGAACGGCCCTTCGAGCCGCTATGCGAGTTGGTTCGACATCGACTGGAACTCAGCCGAGGTGAAGCTCAAGAACAAGGTGCTCATCCCCGTCCTCGGAGATCAATACGGAAAGGTGCTCGCCGCCGGGCAGATTCGTATTGATGAGGAAGCGGCCATGTCCTTTTACGTGCGCTACATGGACCACACGTTTCCGCTCTCGCCGCGCTCCCTGACCGTGCTGTTGCAGAAGAGCGCTGAGCACCTGAGGGACGATACCCTCAGCTTCCTCGCAGACAGCCTGGCACGCCTGCCCGAGGCGTCTTCCACGGATCCTGTCCTCATCCAGGAGCGGCATCGTGATAAGACGGTCATCTACGGGCTGCTGGCGCGCGCGTGCGCGGAGCGTTCGGATATATGCGACGTGATCCGCCAGACGGTCGAGGCGATCAACGGCGACATCGACGTGCTGGATGCGCTGCTCAATGAACAGAACTATCGACTCGCCTACTGGCGCACCGCGGATCAGGAGCTGGGATACCGCCGGTTCTTCGATGTCAACACGCTCGTGGGGCTCCGCGTCGAGCGCCAGCACGTCTTCGAGGCCACACATCGCCGCATACTTGAGTGGCTTGAGCAGGGAGTTCTCGACGGTGTCCGCGTGGATCACCCCGACGGCCTGCGCGATCCGCAAAAGTATTTCGAGCGGCTGCGCGAGCGTGCTCCCGATGCGTGGATCATCGGGGAAAAGATTCTTGAACCGGGCGAGACGTTGCGGCGGAGCTGGCCCATCGACGGCACCAGCGGTTACGACTTCCTGAACGCATGCAACCAGCTTCTGGTGTATCCCCCGGGTCTGCGCGAGATCGCCGACACCTACCGCGAGTTCACCGGGCGCAGCGGAAGCTTCGCCGAGATGGCGCATGCGCGCAAGCTCAACGTGGAACAAGAGGCGCTGGGTAGCGACGTGAACCGACTAGCCAGCCTCTTTGTCGAAATCTGCGAGAACAACCGCGACCGGCGGGACTATACGCGGGCTGAGATTCGCCGCGCAATTCGCGAGGTGGCGGCGTCGTTCCGCATCTATCGCACCTATGTGGTGGCAGAGCGCAACGAGATGACGGACGACGACCTCCGCGCGATCGGCCACGCTATCAACAAGGGAAGCGAGCGGCGCCAGGACATCGACGCGGGGCTGTTCGAGTTCATCGGCGACGTGCTCACGCTGCGCCAGCGCGGGAACCTCGAGAGTGAATTCGTTCTGCGCTTCCAGCAGTTCACCTCGCCAGTGATGGCAAAAGGCGTCGAGGACACTGCGTTCTACTGCTTCAACCGCATGATCGGCCTGAATGAAGTCGGTGGCGACCCAGCCGGCGAGGGGCTCAGCCTGGAGCAGTTCCACGAGTACTGCCGTAGCCTGCAGAGCACCCGTCCGCTCACCATGACCACTCTCGCCACCCACGACACCAAGCGGGGCGACGACGTGCGCGCGCGGCTCGCGGCGCTCACCGAGATGCCGGCGCGATGGCGGCTCGCGGCGCAGCGCTGGGCCAAGATGAATGCGCGCTTTAAGACCAACGGATTTCCCGATCGCAACTCTGAGTATTTCCTTTACCAGACGATGGTGGGAGCGTGGCCCATCTCGGAAGACCGGCTGCAGGCTTACATGCTCAAGGCGGTGCGCGAAGCCAAGGAGCAGACTGCCTGGACGCAGCAGAACAAAGATTTCGAAGATGCCCTGTACGCGTTCATCGGGCAGATACTCAACTCCCGGGAGTTCGTGGACGACCTCGACGCGATGGTCAAGAAGATCAACCATGCCGGCCACATCAACAGCCTGACGCAATCGTCGCTGCGGTACACCGCGCCCGGGGTGCCGGATACCTACCAGGGAGGCGAGCTGTGGGACTATCGCCTGGTTGACCCGGACAACCGTACGCCGGTGGATTACGCACTGCGCCGGTCTCTCCTGAAAGAGTTGAAGGCGGGGCTGCCGGTAAGTGAAATTATGCAGCGGGAAGAAAGCGGACTGCCCAAGATGTGGCTGACCATGCAGGCGCTCCACCTAAGGCGCGCGCACCCGGAGTGGTTTGACGCAGAGGCCGGCTACGTTCCGCTTTACGCGCAGGGGGAAAGGGCCGCACATGTAATCGCGTATCTACGCGCCGGTCGCGTGGCAGTGGTGACCCAGCGGTGGTCCATCAAGCTGGGCGACACCTGGGCCGGCGCGACCCTTGACCTGCCACAGGGACGGTGGACAAATCTGCTCACGGGCGAAGAATTCGGCGGCGGTCATTCGCGCATCCAGGGGCTGTTGCGCCGCTTTCCTGTGGCCCTGCTGGTAGCGGACTTGTGAAGGCAGCGGAGTGAGCATGCACGTGTTTCGAGTTTGGGCTCCATTTGCAAAGAAGATGGCCGTGCAGGCAGGCGATGTGCGCGCCGACCTGCAGGGTCCGGATGAGTATGGCTGGTGGAGTGCCGCCGTGCCGTCCGCCGGGCCGGGCACCGACTACGGTTTCGTGATCGACGACGAGGAAAGACCCTATCCTGATCCGCGTTCGCGCTGCCAGCCGAACGGAGTGCATGGCTTGTCGCGCGTTTACGATCAATCCCAGTTCGCGTGGAGCGATGCCGGATTTCAAGCGTCGCCGCTTGCCGAAGGCATCCTCTACGAACTGCATGTGGGCACGTTCACTCCGCAGGGCACGCTCGATTCCGCGATCGAAAAGCTCGATGCGCTGAAGGATCTCGGCATCACCCATGTCGAATTGATGCCGGTCGCCGCGTTTGCGGGACGCCACGGATGGGGCTACGACGGCGTGTCTCTCTTCGCCGTGCATCAGCCCTACGGCGGCCCCGATGCGCTCAAGCGCTTCGTCGATGCCGCGCACCGTCGAGGCCTGGCTGTGCTCCTCGACGTGGTTTATAACCACTTTGGCCCGGCAGGCAATTACACCGGCAAATATGGCCCATACACGACGGAACTGCACCACACGCCGTGGGGCGGCGCCGTCAATCTCGAGGATGCCTGGTCCGTCGAGGTGCGGCGCTTCTTCTGCGACAACGCGCTAATGTGGATGCGCGATTTTCATATGGACGGGCTGCGCCTGGACGCGGTGCACGCGTTCGTCGATCGCTCCGCCATCCACTTCCTGGAGCAGCTAACCCACGAAACCGATGAACTCGAAGCCGCGCTGGGTCGCCCGCTGGTCCTGATTGCGGAGAGCGATCTCAACGATCCTCGGTTGGTCACGGCGACTGAAGCTGGCGGGTATGGCATGGATGCGCAATGGAGCGACGATTTCCACCATGCGCTGTTCGCCGTGTTGGCACATGAACCTCAAGGCGGATACTACATCGATTTCGGAAGCATGGAGCAGTTGAAGAAGTCCATCGAGGAGACGTTCGTCTACGACGGAAAGTACGCCAAACACCGCAAGCGCATGCACGGGCGCCCGGCCGCGCACGTTTCGCCGCACCGGTTCCTGGGGTATATCCAGAATCACGATCAGATCGGCAATCGCGCCGTGGGCGATCGCCTGCACCACGAGGTTGGGCTCGATCGGGCCATGGTTGCGGCTGCAGTAGTTCTCACCGCGCCGTTTATCCCCATGATTTTCCAGGGCGAGGAGTGGGCGGCATCCGCGCCGTTCCAGTATTTCGCGGATCACGATGACCGGGAACTCGCGCGACAAGTGTCGGAAGGGCGCAGGCGCGAGTTCGCACACTTTGGGTGGGACCCCGCAGACTTCCCCGATCCCGAAAAGAAGGAAACCTTCGAGCGCAGTAAACTCGCCTGGGCCGAAGCAGATAGCGGAGAACATGAGCGAATGCTCGCCTGGTACAAGGCCTTGATTCGGCTGCGCCGCACCTCGCCTGCGTTGAACGATGGCAGACCGGGACAAGTGCGGGTCACGTGCGACGCTGCGGAACGGTGGATGCGCATGAAGCGCGGCAACATCGAACTCTTGTGCAACCTGGGCGAGCGGCTAGTGCGGTTGGCGGTCGACGGCTCCGCCTCCCTGCTGCTGAAGTCCCGCGCCGACGCCGTCCTCAGCGGTGGCTCCATCACTCTTCCGCCGGATACCGCGGCAATTCTGGGTATCTAGTTTCGGGCCATCCAATCGTCGAACACAGCGTTTTCTTGCACTTACCCCCGGTCCCGTCTCCGATCTGAACCCCGATGCAACTCATCGTATAAATGCGCATCCTACCCTCAAGAGACATGAACCTATCTGGGGTTCTTGGCCTCATTTTCTTCGGGGCGTACGGAGTCCCCGCACCAGGACTCATACATGGCTGCATCCACCGTCAATATCGCCGAGTTTCGTTACCAGCCCCTTAAGCCTCGCGCGGTGCGGACTTCCTCTGATATCGAGCAGGAAAGCCCCCGTTTGACGATTGTCGCGAATCCAGCGCCGGCCCAACCGGAGCCAGCCTCGGCATCGGGATCGGCTAACCCTCCCGGAGTGTTTAACATCGCCGCGGCGCGGAACCGCCACACCATGCGTGAGCCCGACCTGATTCGCCCGTTTGCGTTTCGCCGTCACGCCAATCTGGTGCGTCTCGATGAGCCGCATGTCACGGTGTTGCGCGTGCAGCCGCGCCCGCAGGGCATGGCGATCTCTGCGATGGACGACTGCGATCTACCGCCGGCGGCTTAGCGCCTTCCCGTCTACCGATACATTCATGTTTGGTTGCAACAGGTTTCCGCTAGTCGGCGGCCTGTGCCTCGGCCGCTGAGCTGAGGAATCGCCGCGCGTTGCGCAAATCCTCAATGAAGTCCGCGGTTTGCCTGTGCCGATCGTCATCGGTGCGAGCGCGCAGGATGAATGCCGGATGCGTCGTGGCCAGGATCGGCGGCCAGCCCTCGGCGTGCTGCACCGTCCCATGCGAGCGCGTTACGCGAAATGCCGCCCCGAGCAGCGATTGTGCGGCTGTGGCGCCAAGGCAGACGATCAACCTCGGCCGTACGGCTTCAACCTCTGCCCGGAGCCACGGGCTGCACGCGAAAATCTCGCTCGCGTTCGGTTTCTTGTGCAGCCGCGCCTTGCCGCGGGACTCCCATTTGAAGTGCTTCACGGCATTGGTGACATACACTTCGCGGCGGTTGATTTCGGCTTCTTCAAGGCAGCGGTCCAGGAGCCGGCCCGCGGGCCCCACGAATGGGTGTCCCTCCTTGTCCTCGTGATCGCCGGGCTGCTCGCCCACCATCATCATCTGTGCCTGCGCGGACTTTCTGCCGATAACTTCCCCGAAAACGGCCTGAGTGGCATTGCGAAAAAGATCGCAGCCCCGGCAAACCTGCACCGCTTTGCGGAGGATCGGCAGGCTATGCGAGGCCGGTAAAAAAATCGCCGCACCGGGAATCTTCGCGGGTCTTGAGGGCATGACACATTCCCAACTCACAGGTGGGATGCGCCGGGATGAACGTGCGATGCTGCGCCGAATGCCGTCGCGCGAGAAACGGCGCCTTCGCTGACAGATCGCGGGTCGCTCAGGCCGCCTTGCGCGCCGGCTGACACTCCGGGAACATCGTGCTGCGCAGCCGATTGGCGGTGGTCAGGGCTGTGTGGAGCTTCTCGCGGGTGACGCTCTCGATGCGGCGCAGCAAGTCGCGATCGGCTTCGCCATCGAGCACCTGCGAGGCGATATGGCCCAGTTCCAGCCAGTCGTGCCAATCGCCCGTGGCATCTTTGGTCGCGGTCAGCGCTTGCATGTGCGCCGGCTCGACGTTGGGCGCGAGCTGGAGCACGTAGCGCAATTTTTTGGCACGGATGCGGAACTCGTGCAAGTTTTCGGCGTGGAGCTTGGGCCAGTGTTCAAGCTCCGCCATCAGCACCCGGCATGCGGCGGGCGAAAATGCCGTTCCTGCCTCTTCTTCTTTCTTCAGATGACGGGCATAGCGCTTGGCGAGCCGGCGCACCGGTTTGCGCCGCCGCTCCACCACCCGGCAAAGCCGATCGAGATGATGCTCGCGAACGCCGGCCAGGTGCTCGCCCAGGCGCACCAGCGCTTCTTCCGCGCCTTCGCACGACAGCTCAAACAGCTTCGCCAGAATCACGTCCATGTCGCGCACCTTTCCGGAGGCCTTGCGCACGGGTTTCACCAGCTTCAACAACCGCCTGGCGGCAGCCTCATCGGGTGAGAGGGCGAGCACGATGGACTCAAGGCGGCGCGCCTGCGTGCGCAGCCGGTGAATCTGTTCCGGAGACGTGTCGCCGGAAAGGTCCTGCATCGCTGTGCGAAGCCTGCGAAGCGACTTGAGCGCGCGTTCCATGTCGACGTTCATGTGCGGTTGGAGACTCCTCAGTACAGCAGGAATGCGTGAGCCGGGGATTGGTGGCGCGGTCGAGCCGCCGGAGGACGCGCAAGGAGAGGTCCCGGGGGGTACTGTCCGGGCATGAGCAAGAGCATAGCACTGCTGGCAACGCCCGGGATGGCGGGACACGGGGCGTGCCTTTGTGCGTGCCGAAATGGGCCGGACTGATGTTTACCAATAAGTAAACTATTTGTTAGACGCTATCACGGGTCGCCATTTTTTCTTCGCCTCGCATGAAGGTAAAAGCGAAAATGCGATATAAGGATTATGTCTGTAAGATGTTGAATTAAATCATATATTAGTTAACAACACTCAATATTGAGAAGACTTTTTATTATTAATTTCTAGTAATATTGTCGGTCGCGAATGCCGCAGCCGATGCGAAAAAGGCGCGAACCTGGACGGAACGGGTCATAAACCAAGGGTGCATTATGCGCCTGAATCGGGATGGATGGCTGTATCAGCCGTCACCGGTGTAGCTGTCAGCTGTCAGCCGTCAGCTGTTAGCTGTTAGCTGTCAGCTGTAAGCCGTTAGCTGTCCGCTGTCGTCTGGCGATAGCGCGCAGGAGCCGGCGGACGCCTTCGGTGGTGGCGCCGAAGACGAGATGCGCCGAGAATGGCGTGGCCAGGGAACTGATGGGCGCGTCGGACGAGGAGCCGGAGAGCCCGAGCGCCGGAACGGCCCAGAGGTCCGCGCCCGCAAACAGAGCCGATCCGAACGCGGTACCGAAGCCGCTGCGAACGGTCGACGAGTATTCCGCACCCATGCCATAGAGGGCGCCCATGAGCGCGCCGAACACATAGTGAACGATGGGGCCGCCCTTCTGCTTGGCTTCGAGGGAAAGGTGGCGGCCACCGGTGACGGCGCTAACGATTGCGTCGGCGGTCTTCATGGTGGCGTCTTCTTTAGGCTCGCTGTCGCTGGAGGACAGGCTTTGCGACGGCTGCTGTTGCGGGGAATGATCGAACTTCTGCGCGACCTGCTGGACCTTTGGGCCGGCGTTCTCCATAAACACGTTCATGACCCACGCCGCCACCAGACCGCCGACCGCGCCGGCCACCATGCCCGCTCCAAGACAAGGCTTCTGCGCCATAGTGCTTCCTCCATGGAGACAGATGCGGGGGCGGGGCTGGATGTTAGCTGGAGAATCCAGTGAACTAGGAACCGGGCTCGCTTCCCAGGTCGGCGGCGAGCAGGCGGTGGAAGAGGTGCTCGCCCGCTTCGCGGCGGACGGAGAGGCGGCCGGCTGTGTAGGCGCGGGAGCCGAGGCCTCGCTGCACGGATTCGCAGATATCCACGTCTTCGTCCTGGATGCTGTGACTGACGGCGATGCTTTCGGTATTGCGTTGACGCGCGGCCTCGCTCACGTCGGCGAAATAGAAGTCGAACTGGACAAGGCAGCGGCCGGTATCGAGCGGCAGGACGAGATTGGTGTCCATGACACCGTGATAGATGTTCACCATGAAATTGGGATAGAGCCAGTAATAGTACGCGCGATCGCCGGTGCGGGTGGCGGATACGTCGGCGTGCGCATCGCTCGTAACCATGGGGCTCGACTGCAGGGAGTAGGTGCGGCCGTTCTCGATCGTGTATTCCTTGTAGTCGAGAACGCTGTTCAGGCCCTTGTGCAAGTGGGGGACGTGATACCCGCCGTCCAGATAGTTATCGACGTAGACTTTCCAGTTGCATGCCAGGGTATAGGTACGCCGTTCGAAGAAGTGCAGGGAATTGAGATTGAGCGGGCTGATTCGCGCGGGAAGGTCGCCAAGAAAGTCCTCGAGCGGGGACGCCTCGGCGGAGAGATTGACGAACACGAACTGCTCCCATTGCCCCACGCGGATGGGAACCAGTCCGTTCCGCGCGCGATCGAAGTTACACACGCCGGCGAATTCCGGCGCGCCCTTGAGCGAGCCATCGAGGCCATAGGTCCAGCCGTGGTAGGGGCAGCGCAGATGCTGCGCGTTGCCGCAGGGAGCGGTCATGACCGCGGCGGCATGGTGGCGGCAGACATTGAAGAAGGCGCGCAAGACCTCGTCTGCGCCGCGCACCACGACGAGCGGCTCGCCGGCGAGTTCGACGGTGAAGAAATCGCCGGGAGCTGCGACCTGGCCGGCGCGGCCGACGGCGATCCAGTTACGGCCGAAGACCTGTTGCTGTTCGCGCGCGGCAATGCTTTCGTCGAGATACCACGGCGCGGGGATGGTCAATGCCTCCTCGAGGGGAGCCTGGGCGTTATACAGGTTGAGTAGCTCCGGGACGGGTCGGCTCATGCGTGGTCCTTATTGATGGTTTACTTACACTCCGCTGAACTTTGGCGCAGAACGTCGGAATCCGGTCCCCAACGGCAGGCGGGGAGTGCGACCAGCGTACACCAGGGAATCGGGCGTACACGGATGGTTGTTGCGCGGTGGCAGAGAAAACATCGAGCTCACCGTTTGCGGGTGCGGCAATCCAACGGGCGTATGCTTGCGGGTGCGGATTCGAGGGAGAGGACATGAAATCTGTTTTGCGTGTGGGGATCGTGGCAGTCCTTCTGGTGCCGGCTGTGGTGTTCGCGGGAGACAAGGGCAAGAAGAAGAAGAGCGTGCCGGCAGTGTTCGGGACAGCGAAGTATGTGTACGTACAGGCGGAGGATGGCGACGAGTACAAGCCGGGACTTCTGCCCGAGGATCGGCAGGCCATCGCCGATGTGGAAGCAGCGCTGCGCAAGTGGAATCGATACACCATCACGATGAAGCCCGAGGACGCGGAGCTGATCTTCTATGTGCGCAAGGGGCGCGTGGCCAGCGGGAAGGTGGGCGGCACGGTGGGAACGCCGGGAGGGCGAGGGCAAGGGCCTTTTCCCGGACAGCCGCGCAACGGTGGGCTGGGCGCCGGGGGCACTTTGGGCGGCGAGGCGGGTCCGCCGGACGATCTGCTGGAAGTTCGCATGCGCAACACAGATGGCGAGCCAAGCGCACCCATCTGGCTTCGTTCGCAGCCGGACGGTCTGAATGCGCCGGGTGTGCCACTGCTTGCCAGCCTGAAAACGGCCGTGGAGAAGGATTATCCGCAATAAGCGTGGTGGCGGATGGCGCGAGGCGGAACGCGAGAGTGTGAATGAGCCCGTGGAACAGCGCAAGGGCGTGCTGCGGCCAAGCGGGTTGACGCGTCTGTGGCAGAACGTGGTACGGTCCGGATAGAAATCCCAAGCTCTGGGACAATCGCGCCCGTGAGCCCAGAGGCGTTTACCTTAGATTCAATCTCGTCACAACATATTCTCTTTTCAGCGGATTAACAGACTCATTTCCACAAGTTTTTTTTGCGCAAAGGGCCCTATGGCGAAACCAAAGGGTTGGTCTCGGCTGCTATAGTGTTTTTTCGGAGTCAAGACCTCCAAATTGGTCATTCGACTCTAGATCAGTTTGCAATCAAGGTATGTGACCGCCGGCACAGCGGTTCATACAAGTACCCAACCCAGCCCTTCCAAAAAAACTGGCGCAGCAGAGTAGGAACGTATTCAATGGCGCAGATATTTGACCGCAGCTCCAACGCTTTGGCCCGAATGAGCCTTGTGTTGACGGGGCTGATCATCATTGCTCTGGGGTTCACGCTGGACCAGTTGCAGCGTTCACCCTGGGTCACACGTCAGGGTCAGAGGCCGGACCAGCCGGTTCCGTTCAGCCACAAGCACCATGTGCAGGGACTGGGTCTGCAGTGCCAGTACTGCCACACGACGGTGGAGAAATCCAGCTATGCGGGTATCCCTCCCACGCGGACGTGTATGAACTGCCATTCGCAGATCTGGACCAATGCGCAATTGCTGCAGCCGGTGCGCAACAGTTGGGCGACGGGGCAGTCGATCGTGTGGACCAAGGTGCACGACCTGCCTGACTTCGCGTATTTCAATCATTCCATTCACGTGAACAAGGGCATCGGGTGCTCGAGCTGTCACGGTCGCGTGGACCAGATGCCGCTGATGTACATGCAGAACACTCTGCAGATGGAGTGGTGTCTGGACTGCCATCGCAATCCGGCGAAGAACATACGGCCGACCAGCCAGATCTACAACATGGCATGGGAGTCGCCCAACGAAGATCGCCCGGTTTGGTGCGCAGTGAATCCGAATGCGAGCGGCCTGCCCACGGCGCAGAGCGTGGATTGCGTGACCAGGGATCCGGCCAAGGCTGGCCCGCAGATGGCCGCTCTGCAAATGCCCCAGCCGGCGTCGGGTGCGAACGCCCCTGCCGGCGACGTGGCGCCCTCGGCGGCAAACCCTCCGGCGAATTACGAGGAATTCACCAGCCAGGATCAACTGGGCCACTTCCTGCTGGCGCACTACAAGATCCGGACTCCGCGCGAATTGACGAGCTGCGAGGTTTGTCACCGATGAGCAAGAAGCGCGAGCGGGATCAATCGTCAGGACTGGATGGAAAAGAGCACATCGTGAGTGAAGAATGCAGGGATCTTGCGGCAGGGGCTAAAGCCCTGGGCGCTTTATCTGCGGATTCGGCGCGACTGAAGTCGTGCCCTGACGCGGGCTGTACTTGTTCCACGGCGAATCAGAGTCCCGAGCTTGCTGGCAGCGCGACCGGGATGTCGCTGGAAGCGGTGCGCCAGAAGCTGCAGGGCGTGAAGGGAAAGAAATACTGGCGCTCGATCGATGAGCTGGCAGGCACGCCGGAATTCGGCGAGGCGGTGCAGCGCGAGTTTCCCGCGGCGGCTCAGGAATGGGTCGACCCGGTTTCGCGCCGCGGCTTCATGAAGCTGATGGGCGCCTCAATGGCGCTGGCCGGACTCGCAGGTTGCACCAAGCAGCCGGACGAGCCGATCTATCCCTACATCAAGCAGCCGGAAGACCTGATCCTGGGCAAGCCGAACTTCTTTGCATCGGCCCATCCGTTCGTGACCGGCGCAATTCCCGTCCTGGTCAAAAGCGACGAGTACCGCCCGATCAAGGTGGACGGCAATCCGGAACACGCGTATAACCGCGGGTCGTCGGATGTGTTCACGCAGGGCACACTGCTGGACTTGTACGATCCGGACCGCTCGCAGCGCGTGCTCTATCGCGGCGAGAACAGTTCGTGGGGCGAGTTTACGGAGAAGTTCCGCGACGCCGTGAGCGCGACCAGGGACGGCAGCGGCGTGTACTTTCTGAGCGCGACGATTACCTCGCCCACGCTGGGGCGCCAGTGG
>Ga0134126_10005661_pt1 | contig 15607 bp, 24 predicted proteins | sample KB31752_FD_96881 | JGI IMG/M metagenome (GOLD analysis project Ga0134126, IMG submission 96881) | Terrestrial soil microbial communities with excess Nitrogen fertilizer from Kellogg Biological Station, Michigan, USA - KB3-175-2 | ecosystem: Environmental > Terrestrial > Soil > Unclassified ...
TCGAGCCTATCCTGAAACATAGCTCGGACATCAATACGTCCATTGGCCCATCGCCTATTGAGCCCAAAACGTTGATTACGAAGCCAATAGTAAGATGTAACGCCGCTAGTAGTAAAGTCTATGTAGTTGGAGATTTTCTGCCCGTATGCCCAACCTATCTTTTTCTTAGGGTCCTTTTCTAGCTGGAAGTCTTTTAGGACATTCCCTGAAGTGGTATTATCAACCGAAGCTATGGGATTTGGAGTGGGCAAAAATGTAGAAATTTCATCAAATATAACGAATTTCTAATTTTTTTATACTTTTCCTGTTAACAACTGATTCGGGTCTTTGTAATGCTCATTTGGGTAAGTGCGAACCAATGGATGTTTTCTTTTGGGTTTATCGGCGTTTAACTCCATCGAACAAACCAGCGTTATCATAGCGGATACGGTCACATCGGAAGGTGTTCGTTTGTAAGGTTTAAACTTCGGCAGGTCATCCAAAAGAACCATGAAATATATTTTACCACAGTGATTATCTACGTACATGACCATTGCATCGTTCTGTTTGGTCAGCGCAAAGTCTGTGGTCGGGAATCCTTTCGGCCGATCTCCTTTTTCTTTTTTAAGTTTTTCGGGAGCGATGGAATTGCGCGGGAAAGTTCCCAAATATCCTAACCGCCCCCTATCCTTGAAGTATCCATAATAATCATCTGAAGCAAATTCAAACCAGACTCGAAATCCATTGTATTCCGCTGCGAGTAAAATTTGTTCGTACATATCGTCCTTGTCATTCGGACGTCCATAGATGTGGCCTACAAACAATCCTGTATTATCTGGATCGCGGATGTCGTACTTAATAAACATCCATCCGGATAGCTTAGACCCGTACACTTTGCCGCCTTGCGTATTCGAATATCCATCCACCCCGATAACCCCGATATCTGTTCTGTTTGGTTTTCGAAAAGGTCCGTCATAATAGTGTTTATTTTCATCTCCTGCTTTCGGCAAACCCATTGGAGTAACCTTCCAGCATAGTTCCGTTTTATCCGCATCTACATCTCGCCACTTTACTTTTTGATCCAAGTCTCTGTAATATTGGATGGCCCGCAAGTAAACCGGATGATCTCTTAGCCATGCTTTTTGTGCGTTTATGTTAATGACGTTGAAGATACACGTTTCATCATCTTCCATGAACGCCTCTTCGATAGTGCGAGGTTCTTTACGAATACGGGCAAGTAGAGCGCGTTTAGATTTAGCGGATGCCCGATCAATCTCTATTTCTTTTATCGTTTTCTCTACGTCTGGCTCTCCGTATTTGTCGATATTTTTGGCGAAGTCTGCTGACAGGAAGAATCGGTAAAGACCAGTCCCAGTCATTCCGTTCTCCCCTTTTTCTAGTTGGTTGCTTTCGTCCCATAGTTTTTTTGCAGCTTCTTGAACACCGTCTTTATCAGTATCTAATTTTTCCGCTGTCGATGTATAAAGAAGTTTCCCAATGATATTTTTTTCGTCGTCGAGTATACAGAATCGCAAAACCTCATGACGGTCATATATATTCGCTTCCAAAGTTTTGGCGAACTCGTCATTAACCATTCTTACGACCTTTTGGCCGTCATACGCCATAATGTCTGCGCTTTGGTGATCCACCATTGAACCAAGTTCATTATCGCCAGTGTTCTCTTCGGCTCTTTCCCCGCGAACGTTGGGGGCCTCAAACCGCATTTCAGTTTTAGGATTCACGCCAAGTGAGGTGTCGTAAACCGGCCTGAAGAAACGCGGTAGTTTACGAAAGGTCTTGACAACTGTTTTGCTAAAGAATTTTTTAGCGTCCATGCCTGTCTTCGACTGTATGCCACCGTTAGCGTTCTTTGTTCTGGTTATGTAGTCCATTATGAATAAACCGGCACGGAATGATTTACCAAACCTACGCTTAGTAATTTCGACCATACCCATGCACATGGAATCCTCAATCACATAGGTTAGGAAATAAAAATACCAAAGGTCTGGTAATCGATACTTCACATAGCCTATATCAATAGGCCACCATTGTAGAAATAAATAGTGAATCCCGACTAGGTAAACTGGCTTGCCCTTGTTCATAAACCAGAACCCATATAGGCGTCTATGCCATTCTTGTTTTTTAAACTGTTCGTATCGTTCATCAAAAAAGACAGCGCCGTCCTTCTTTTTCTTCCGCTCGAATTGATCTTCGGCGGCCGCTACCGCTGGATACCAATCAGGAATGATCCGCTCCCAATATTGTTCTTCTGGAATGTCTGATCGTTGATAAACTCCTATGTATTCAATCTCTCCTTTCCCGTTGACAACATAGCCAACCGGCGGGATATGACACTGCAACCCCTGAATTTCCATTACTGACCCGCCTTCAATAGGGCTGAACATCGGACATTGTTTCGGGAGTTATTCGATTTCTGTTTCGGGATACGTCGGCATCTTCTTTGCCAGTAAGTTTGAGAGTAACGCGAAGTTCTTCTAAGGCATCCACATTGGCTTTGCCTTCTTTTACAAGCGCCATTAACCGCTCGAAAGATTTGTCGCCCTTTTCGCCGTCAATAAGTTCTTTGATATTTGCTTTCCGCATGTATTCAACTGTCGTATTCATAAGACGCTGAAGTTCGTAATAAAACCCGACGGCCCCGGATTTTTCATAGTGAGAAAGTCGGCGCTCCAACTCTTCAATAGCCCGATCCTTTGCGGCTATTTTTTTCTTCAGGTCTTCTATACTTTCTTCAGCCATTTAGTTTTGTCTTATGTAAGCAATGATATTTGCGAGTACGTCAGGCGATATGAACGGTTCAAATGGGTGGTAAATCCCGTACAATTCCGGAAAGTACAACCGCATGATCATAATCGACCGCTCCTTATCGCTAACGTTCTGCATGTTCTGTAATTTTTACAGCATCCCAATGGTTAAGGCCGACTACCAATCTCCCTTCGTTTACATCTTCTGTCATTCCATGATCGATTGCTATTACCTCTTCTCTGGAATGCTCAATTTCATCCCAATGGCGAAAACGGATGCGCCGATCTTCGCGGCCGTTTGTTCCTTGGAAAATTATCTCATAGTCGCTTGCCTTCAATGTATGAACTACCGTTCCTTGCAACTCGCCCGTCGTTACATACAGCACATTCTTTATAACCTTCGGTGGGATGCCTATTATATCGCCAGCGTGCGGCCGGTAAACTCGCAGCGCAAACTCAAACCCTCTCGCAGGCTTCCATTCTTCACCATCCAAATACGCAAAACATTCTTCCTCTGGAATGGCGTAGTATCGAACGTTGCTTGCAATATCTTCCACCAAAATTATAGATTTTATACATCGCTTGGCATGAATTATGCCCGATCAGTATAGATGTGCCGATGTCGATATAATCAGATGCAACTACCGTAGCGTTAACGGGTTCGGTGTAACGCCTATTAAAATTATCTCTCTGACGTATAAGAGCTATCTCTGTACCATCGGCGAACCGATGGGAATTTTTACCACCCAAATTCACACTCACAACCATTCGTCCTGGCGCATTCTTAATCATACTATTTATGTAAGACGTTGTGCATAAATTCCACTTGGCGCTTACCTTTAGGCCCATATTCTCCGTGCATAGCTGCCGTTAGCTTGCTTTGCGGAATCTTTTCTCCCATAGGAGTGTTTGTTGTGCGATGAAGGCCGCCCTTTTCGAAAGAGATCGGCTTTTCGCCTTTCTTCCCTTTAATTTTCACTTTTGCCATAACGTTGGATTATAAAATTATAGGCATCTTTTGGTGTTGTGCAATGTGCAATTTCGTTGGTTCCATAGTATACCTTCAAATATGCCCCATACTGCCGAACCTTATATAAGCATCCCTTATTGAAGGGAGTAAATTCGACATATTCATAGGCCTTCTTGGTTGAAGTATAAAACCACCTTATCTTGCCAATATCTCCGAATGTAAACAGCATATATAAGTGCTGCTGAAACGATATTGGAATTGTTATTTCTGTTCGCGGATAGCGATCCATTGCTTTGCACAATTCATTTAGATCGCCAATGGTTAGTCCACTGTTAGTTGACATTAAGTCAACCGTATGCCCGTCTTCAAGTATCGTTGGTATAACCCCTTTAAATGACATACTTTACTTTTTATCTTCGGCTTCAAAGAAATCACAACAAAATTGATTTGGTGGCGCTCCCAATTTCCCACTTCCATTCCATTCGATATAAAGAGGCTGACCACATTCTCCATTGGCTTTTAAATATTCGCATTTTTCACAGTCCGATCCATCCAACGGGACTTTCATGCCGACTTTATGATCGGGTGGATATTCTGGTAGCTTTTTTTTCTTTACGATTACCTTAGCCATGTACTAAAGATAGGGAAAGTTTTACATACGCTGCAATGCCCACTGATTCATTATTTTAGGCAACGGTTCGCTAATGGGTTCTACTTCTGATGGATCGAACCACTTCCACGGATCGAAAACATCCATCCCTTCCAGTTTTTTATCTGGATCAACCTCGAATACGTTTTTTTGCATGTTGTAAATCTTGCTCACATGGATATCCCGCCTGCGGACAAAGCCAAAATGGTAAAGCCTTACCTTATTAAGGAGGGATGTATCAACGCTACTGCACCCAATGCTTTCCGCGTCGCCAACGGTCATGCAGCTAGATTTAGCCAAACGAACAACTGCTGTACTACAAGGATTTCTGTTCCCTTGTACATTTAAAGCAGTTGTCGGCGACCCCCATAAATTAATGCGAGATACTAAATACCCGTCTGTTGTGCCTCTTGCTTGCATGACCGCTTTGTGGATGTCTAAATAGCATGATTCATGCACTACTTCATCGGATTGCTGATACCAATTCCATTCGGTTGTAAGCTCTGCAATTGCCTTATTTGAAAAGTAATTTAGCTTATGCCATCCATGCAAGCTATCCCATTCATCGCGGTCGAGATATATAATCTTTGTCTTAGAATTTTCAAGCGTTTTCAAAACATCCACTGTCCCGTCTTTACTTCCGGCATCTACAACCACAACTTCATCACAAAACTCTTGCATCGAAAGGATAGACTCACGAAAACAGTAGTCATATTTATACCCATCGATTACAAATTGTGTCCCGCCAAGTTTCATGCTTTCTTTTTTAAAAGGAACACAGCGAATCCATTCCAAAAACCGTCATTGTCATGGTCGTTGCCTTTAAATATGTATTGAGCCAATATTTCTAAGTTGCATTCACGTATGCCTCTCATTGTTCCGTTATATACGTCAGGCCAATCATAGTCATCAACGCAAAAAACAAATTGATCAGCCATTGCACTAATAAAATTGGTGATGGCTCTGCATTGAGAATCTTCAGAATGATCCGCATCGAAAAGATACATATCTACTGGTCCATTGCCGCACACATCTTCCGGCCTTACATCAAAACTATTTGCCTTAATGACTAAGCCTTTAGTGCTGTGACAAATCAAACTATTCATGTTATCCAGAAACTCAGGTTCGGCTTTCTCCTCATTTGTTTCATCTGATGCCCAATTATCAACGGCGACTGCCATTTTGATAGATGGATTTCCGCAAATTGTGGAACAGAATAAGCCACCGCGGTGAACTCCATGCTCCATGTATCTAGTACAGATTGCCCCCAAGTTATTCATTAGATGTCTTAGCGTTATTGAGCTTAGGGCTGGAACTGCCATCGCCAGCGGCGTAAGATTGGAATCTCTGCGAATACTTTTGCCTATGGCGGCATCTAACTGTTCAACAGTGACCATGATTTATTATTTAGTTCTTTTTTTACTCGTTCGAAATCTTCTGGTAATTCATCTACATCTCCGCAATGCCAAGCGAAAAAAGCACCACAGTTTAATTGAGGATGAAAGTTGGGGAATACCGCAAAGGCCCATTCGTTATACAAAAGATTTGCAAATGATTCTGGCGTCCATCCGCTTTTATGGCTATCTGGATGCTTGTCATTGCTGATCGATTGATCCCCTAGCGGAGTAAATATAATTGATTTTGTGGCCGAAGTAACCATCATTTCAAGCATATGTTCCCCTTGGGATTGGGATAAATGTTCTATTCCGTCGCTGCATATCATAACATCATAATCCGCCGGATCGGACTGCAAAAAAGAAATAACATCCTTACAGTAAAAGGCAAACGTAGCCGTCCGCACATTCGGTATATCTAATCCCCTATATTGAATATCGACTAGCGTAATGTCTTTGAACCCAAGTTGTGGTGTATATGGAGCTTTATGGCACATCAAATCGCAAATGGAACTATGTTTTCTATTCGGCAAATCCCCGCATATAGCCCTTACTACATCAAGCCATATTTCTCCACTACCAGCTACTCCGGGATATTCAAGTTTCATTTGTTGATCATTTTATCTATGGCTTGCAATACTTGTTCCGTGGTGAATTGTACGCAAGGCGGAATTGGATCGGGTTCTACACATTCGACACCTTGATAAGTTTGCTTTTGGAATTTTAATTGGCCGTCTATCTCAATACATTCTACGCCTTCTGTCGATACCGTAGAGTGCCAGCATTTGGGTTTACGACAAACATTTTTATACTCAATTACGATTACATTTGTTTTATCTGGATAAATGTAACCCACATCCACAGAACCGGCGAATACAATCAATGGGGTTTCCATTGCTACTGCAATATTAGCTGGCCCACTATCTATCCCGATCATAAAATCTGCCGCCCCTATTAATCTCATTAGCATCATCTCGCCGAGATTGATCATTTCAATTGCCCCGCCTATCGTTTGGTGTTCCCCGCGACCGATCTGTACGACGGTAAAATCCATGCTATTTAAGTAGGCTACTATTTTACCCCAATCTACCCCGTAAATATTTCTTCCTTGTTGGGGTCTTACGTCAATGTGAAGTACTATATATTTTTTAAACAACTTAGCCAGTGGGTCTTTGTGGTCAAACGGAAGTCTTAACCGTGGATTTACGATTGGGCCGTCAGTTATACCACACATTTCGTAATAGGATTTTAAATGAAGTTGTTGGGGCCGAATTTCGTACGCCATGTCCAAATTTATATATCTGGCGTTCTCCATTACTCGGCCGTCCAATTCTCCGATTTGATGAACCTTGAAATAATGCGTCGCAAACAGCGCTAAAAATTGAGGTAATGTGTCTAACACTACTCGTAATCCCTGCGTGTGAAAATAGAACAGAAGCGGTTCCAAAGCCACAACGTCGCCTTGCGCACCCGTTCTTTTAATAACCACAACCTCCTTGAATGGTTTATGAAAATAAGAATGGTGCATAAACGTAGAGCATATTGGCGCTCTTAATTCATAAGAAAACGTATCGGCTAATTCTTCAGGAGCAAATTTAACATCATACTTTTCTTCTAAGTGATGTCTATAAAGACGGCCCAAAATTTCATCTTCAGGGTGTGTAATTTGCACCAAAGGGTCCGTAGCCAATATCTGCATGACAAATCTACTTCTGAGCGATCCGCCCCCATTTCCGACATTTCTCCCATCAGAGTATAACCAAGGGGCACCTACCACATCATAATTGTAGAATTCATCGTTCCACGCGTCACCGTCTAAAACAGTAGCATCCCATTGGCTAATAAGAATGAAGTCGGTGGTGATGTATTTATAAATTTCTTTGACTATAAAAGAAGAGTATTCCTGTTTGGATTTTATCGGCGGTATTTTTATTACCTCTACCCTATCATCAAACGGAGGTAAGTCAATGTCAGTAAAAAAGATTGTTCTTGCCGGCTCAATCTGACTTAGACTTTTTGTTAATGAAAGTATTGATTGCGAATAGTTAACAGTATCCGCCAAAATGAGGGTTACCCTATCTAATTTCTTCATTTGCCGAAAGTTATTTAAAAATCTTATATTTAACCGCCAATTATTTTATTAAAAGTCAAAAAAATTATTTTATGGCAACAGGACAAAACGCTTTTACATGGACCAACTACGGCCCCGTCAGCACCTATGATGCGAAAAATGGCGGATACCAACTAGTTGGAAATGGCTACGCCACTCCACAGTATCGATCCGATCCGGTATCTCAAACACGGGTAATTGGTATTTCCCCGGCACAAGTCTACAAGACGGCATTTGGTACGGTTACGGCAAATTCGATTGTTGAAATCGTTCCCACTGGCTTATCGACGCCCGGATTTACCCAGCGCTACCTTTGCGATTCCACGGAAGCAGCCCTCAACGCACTGCGCACTTAAGTTTTTCATGGGTTGGGTACTCGATCCCCGGTCTTCGGATCGGGGTTTTTTATTTCTGTGAAAAGGTTTGAGCGTTCGACAAAAGACGAAAATAGGCAATTGGTTCCGGGAATATTTGTTTCGCCTTCTGGATAGTACCCAGTATTGTCACTATTGGCTATAGGTTGTGGGCCGATAACTTTAGTCCCTACCGCTATTCCAGCATAATCTTTGACTAGTTCGAATGTTCTCATTGTTGAGGTTTTATGGCGTCTAAAATGTCTTGTAAAGCTCCGTATTCTGGGTTAAATAACCCCGTAGTTATCGTGCTAATATTAGATATGATAAACGAAAATGTTACTACGGATACAATAAGACAGACTAAACCTACGACTCCGTTTTTGACTAGATTGTCCCCGTTTGACCAATCTTTGTTTAGGCTTTTGAAAAACTTACTTAGCGGGAATAGCCAGAGAATAATCACAACCAACCATTTAACGGCATCCACTCGCTGCTGATAAACCAATACCCCATACACATGATCCCCCGTAGTCTTTAACCCTGTAGCAAGTGCTGATATGGCTCCCGTTACATCATGGTACACTGAATCAAAGGTTACGTTTCTGGGAGCAATCTTATTCGAATCTTGCGCCATTACGCCACTCATGGTTAACGTAACCGCGATCAATAAAGCTATTCTTTTCATTTTTTTACAATTATTTGGATACGCATCTTACATACCATTCGTAACCGTCGTACAGAAAACCAATAGACGGTTCATGTGATATTTTTACATCTTTGCCTTCCCTTCTAATTGTATCACTCATCTCGAAGTATATTGTTAACATCGGAACGTTTTTCATCCATTGACAAAATTCGTTGTATGCCGCCGCCGAAAGATGTAGCCTGCTTAATCCACTTTTGGGGCATCCATTGTAATCAAGTATCCGACCGTATGCCTGCAATAAAGTAAGTGGCAAAAATGAATCATCTGGTTGAGATTCTCCTCCAACAAACTGAACATCGTTCAATTTATCATCTTCGTAGCCTAAAAACGATAGAAGACGATTAATATTCCCCATGAACTCTTCTTTTATCATATTTTACTTTTTTACAATTACTGGTTTCGGCATTAAACAGTCGTGGCATGGATTAGCGAACATTCTTTTTTTGAATTGCGTTGTTTTGAAATAATATCCATTAGCATCTCTTGGGGGATTGCAACTACCAAGAATAAGCGCTAAAGATATGGATAGAAGGTGTTTCATGGGTTAATATTTTTTACCACCGTGCATGTGTGGGCGCATTTCGTTGAATCTGGTCTTTGCCTCAATATGTGCCGACAAATCAAAGCCCATCTGAAAGGCTAAATCAAAAATACGTATAGCTGCATCTGCCAACTCGTCCTCAAATGTATCTTTTGCATATTTTTTAAACGATTCTGTAAAATCATCATCGCCTGTCCACCCATTGATTGCAGATATTTTTGAATAATGAGGCATGAATTTATTTATCCTATCAGCCTCCATGGCTTCGCTTAGCTCAGACACAATAAGCATTAACTTTTCAGGAATATCTATACCATTGTCCCAAAAACCTTTTACATGAGCATTGTCATTAATTCGCTTTGATATTTCTTGAATGTCCATGATTTTAATCTTTAATCTTAACAGCTATAGCCTGCCATCCGTTTTTCATTCCTTCAGAAGTTACGTAAGAAACTGTGGCGTCTGTTTCTCTGCCCGTGTTTACATCATGCTCATCAGTTTCTTGAAGGATTACCCTATCTCCTGATTCAAGATCGAACTTTCCTGTCTTATTTACAAAGAAAGGGCGATCACCGCTTGATACTGCTTCATACTCTTCCTTCTGCATTAAAATTGTCTGTGTCATAGTGTTTATTTTGTTTTACGTGTTTAAAAGTTTAAGGGTACGGCTTTAATGGGTTAGTCAGTATGGGCTAGTTTGAATTTTTTGTCTAATTGTATTTCTACTAATTTGTGTCCCGCTAATTCGCTGCTCAATTGACGCATGGGAAATCTTAGTTCATTGTTCCTGATATTTGGGAAACGATCCATAAATGTCATTACAAGTTTCATGGAATATATTCTGAGTGTGTTTTTATTTCTATATATCGGGATGGCAAATTCATCGCCATTGTCGATATAAAAATAGAGCCGATCTAAGTCCTGTACAAAATATATTTTATCACCCCCGCTTATATTAAATTTTCTCGATGCTTCTTTAGAAAAACTAATGTAGTGTTTGTTGATGCTAAAGAAAGCTCCTGAAAACCTACCTTTTCTTTGAAGAAAGTTATTGCCTGTTTTAAGATTTATTATCTCCATCCAGAATTAATTTTTCAAGTGCTTGTATTTGTTCTTTTACCTTATCATCACATGCCATATAGTTGTCTATTGCTCCGATGCTATTATAGACAGATGTTCTATCTTGTTCAAAAATTACTCCTATTCCTTTGTGAGAATGCGCAGACCATTTATCCATTAGCCATTGGCAAACCTGCCTAGGATACAACACATGAACCTTTCGGCTTTTCTTCAACAAATCATCCCTTGACACACCAAAGTAATTCTGGACTACCGACATTATTTTATCAGCAGAAATTATTTCATCCCTATCTGGAAAATTCCTTCTTACCTTTGGGATATATACGTTATTCATTGGATGAATTTTGGCTGTAGTAAGTCTGCATCATATCCATCATGGCGGCCGGATCGTCTTTCCTTTTCAGCGGAAGTTCATCTACGCCCCTATTTGAATCACCAAGTGATTTAAAGGTAAGATGTTCTTCGTAACGAATAGCTTTAATTGTCCTGTATCGCTCATCCCTATACCGCTCAAATACTTCAAAGAAGGCAGGCATATCTATGCCGGAACTCATTTTCCCATACTTACCCATCAACAAATCCTTCAAAAATAGCAGGACATCTTCCACCGAAAGCTGATCTTCATGGGATGTATCTATAATCCCTTCCGCCAATTCCACGATCTGTTCGGCATTCATTTTGGCCTTTTCTATATGACCAAAGGCGCTTGCGATGGCCGACGAAATCGCCACAGAAACCCTTAGCCGTCCCCCTGGTTGCTGAATTATCTGCGGGATACGATAATCCATAGAGATAGCCAGCGTTTTTCTATGATCCACCAACCCGCGCTCCCGATATGGCTCTAACATGGCTGCAATTTGCTGCGGTTTCGACTTAGCAACCAGCGTTCCATCCTCATCCCTCTGTTCCATTACGCTTAATATAGACGGCTTTGAGATCGTCAACAGTAGGCTTTCTGGCTGCTTTTTTTCCTTCGCCATCTTTCTTGTCTTTTTTAGGATTATGCACTTTGTAAAGGCCCTTCCATTGCCGGGATATGCTTCGATTTACAATTCTTCTGGCATGATCTTCGTCGCCTTCGCATAAATCCACCAATTCGTCCAAGCCAGCCTGTTCATTTATCGGGCTGACATATCGCCAGTGAAATGCTTCCCAAAGATATTTTTTCCACGTTTCCCAAAGTTCGTTAAACTCTTCCGAAAAAGGGCTTTTTAGCTTATACATAGAGTTTTGTTTAATTTTCAGTATTAACTTATGCCCCCCATTTCAATTCCATCCGTCTTTCAACCATTACCTTATCATCCCGAATGATTGCATAGTTTGGGACTAGCCCCTGCCTTTTCATCTTCCTAAGAAAAAGCTCCCCGCAGGGGCCGCCGGAGGCAAACAAAATACTCCACCTGCGATGAGAGCATATTAGTCCCATATCAATAAGTTTGGATCTTATAGCTGACCCATGAGCCGGCGACAATCCTAATACTTTCCCAAATCCAGCGGCAGACAGACCGGCATAACAACTATTCATCCTTTCAGATAAATTAAAAGGCGTTTCGCGCCTTGGGCATTTTTGTACTCCGGACTTCTTGATGTTATGCTCCTGCTGTGCCAGATTAAAGCGTATTAACTGCGCCCTGACAATATCGTATTGATTTTTGTGATCTACCCTTACCCCTATATTTTTAGCCCCAAATAGAACTGACAACTTTCTCATCCCTTTAAAGCATATATTCCCCGCGTGTTCAGTGATGAGTCCTCTATACTTCAAATCCTTAAGGTAATAGGATAAGCAAGCTGGGCTACAACCCAATTTTACCGCCAATCCCCTGAGCGCCGTACCGTAGTGTATGTTATTCCCATATAGGCTTTTCATCCGGACAAAATAGGCCAGTGACCGGAGCCAATCTTCCTCATGCGCTTGTTTTATGAGCTTTACGGGTATGAAAACAACAGTTCGCAAACTTTTAATACTCAATTGGATGAATAAAAAAAGCCCCGTACCTAAGTACGCGGCCCAGTTTGCTAGAACTAATGATTGCTTATGAAAGACTCCCCTGAGTTGGACAGATTGACGCAAAGATAATGACTTGTTGGCATAATAACAATTATTAGATTCTAGCGGCATAAAGATAAAAATTAATTAACCGAACTACCAAATTTATTTTTAAACGGCTGAAAGTAATTCAGGATTATGCCCCGCAATCATCTTCACAAGCGCATTCACCACACAAATCATTTCCTTCGGCTATCTTACATCCGCACCAGAGGCAACGATTAACTTCTTCCACAGGAGCCTTGAATCCAGATGGGTTTTGCTTGTTGACGTATTCCAAGGCAAATTCGATGGCCTTATCGGGCGTATCAAACCCGCCAGAATCAGTTAGCCGTATGCCGCCTTTTTCAATAAAAACATTATTACGTCCCGGACCCCAAAACTGGAATTGAAACTCGTATATGCGAGCCCATTTTGAAATTTCTCCTAGCAAGTCCATGTATTTTACTATTTTATTAATTCAGGATTAGAGTAGAGTAGTAGATTTTAGCCAGCTACCTAACGGCGATGGCCTAAACTTTTTCTTATCCCATTGTACGGTTTCAAGCACTACTCCATTAAGTGCTTTTGTCATGCAATAAGATATATCCATTATTGGTTTGCCAGCTTTTACAGACCGATCCCAATTGACATGAGCTACTACCGTTTCTCCCTTGTACTCGCACCAATCCATGACAACCGGAAGTCGAAGAAGCATTTTTTCAACGTCTTTACTCATACATTAAATAGTTCTATTTGATAGTAGTAGGGTTAATTATCGGAAATGAATCTTAAGGCGCGAAGCTGTAATCTTAATTTTGGTACGTCGCATTCTTTAAGATAAAATGCCAACTTCTTTCTGTCGTTGTCAAAAGTTTGCCCGGGTTCCCAATGCGCAAATCCATCGTATAATTTTTGTATCCGGCCATTGACTCTTTGGATTTCTTTAAGAACAAAATCGTTGGATGGATCTGATTCCAGATAACGCATAATGGTATGCAAAAAAGATATTCTAGCTTTCAACTTGGTTAACTAGCCTTTCTTTAAACCACCTTCGTCTAATTCAAGACGGCGCTGCGATATTTCGGCTAATATTTTGTCTGGATTTATCATTGGTTTAGCATTAATGGCATGAGTAAGCAGCAGTCGTCGATCAATAATGCTCCGTGTTCTCTTCCTGAATGGGCTATTTTCACATACTCATCATTGAGGCATGAAAGTATTTTAAGGAACCAATTTGAATTTGTTGCAAACCTAAAATTGTGCAATTCCTTGTGCGGATTGTGGACGGGGATAGAAAATTTAAATTCATCCGAAAATTCTATATCTCCACCGTAAAAAGAAATCTTATCTGGGCTCATTTCCCAGACTATTTGACTTGTTGCATGATTGACAAATACGGAGCATATTTTCAATATGGAAGATATCTGACTTCTTTTAAGAGCGAACACCAAATTATTATCTGGGATAACTTTTTGAAATTCAGGGTATCTAGCATCTATTAGCCTAGACGTTAGTATTGCGTTACCCGATTCGAATTGTATATAATTATCGTTTACCCGAACGGCCACATCGCCTTTTCTGAATAGGTTCAAAAACATTCTAGCGCCTTTGGCTGGTATAATCGCTCTTGCATTTTTCATTGCCGTGGTCGTTTTGAATAACGCCTTATAATACATCTTGTGGGCGTCCGTGCATACCATGTAGATATGATCCTGCCAATCGGTCAACAAAATACCTGTCATAGCAGGTCGCAAGTCATCCGTAGATACAAATTTCAATGCATTTTCCAACTGTTTGCCGAACTCCCTTGCGTCCACAGTAAATTCTCTTGTGGATTCCACTACGGGAAATTTAGGATAATTCTCAAAATTATCTCCTTCCATACCAACGGTGAACCCTCCATTTTTTGCGGAAAACTTCACTTTATCAAAAGTGCAGTTTATAATAGGGTCAATGTGGTTGTTGATAAGATGCCTGAAGCGCCTACTTTCAATACAGATAATCCCGGTCTTGCCCGACTCTTGTGGCATCGTTATTGTCATAGTGCTCTCCAGATCGGTCACGTGAAAAGATATAGAAGATTCTTTTCTATGAATAAGAACATCGCACAATATAGGCAATACTGTAGACCTATTAATTAGCGGGAATAATGGACTTAGCGTTTTTTTACATGCCGCCGCATCTAACATGAATGTTACTGACATTTAGAAAAGATTTTGTTGAAGTGGCCTAGACTGAGCTGGTTTAATAAATTCTCTGGAATAGTCGGCTATGCTTTTGCCTTTCATAATGCGTTCCTTCTTTTTGACAGGTTCGACTCCTGATCCCGGCGCGTAGATATATGATGCCCGTTTATTCTTAGTTAACCGCGTTTTGAAGGTGTTATGGATTAGGCCAGCCTTGCACGCTTCGTTAAGCCTCTTCCAGACTCGCTCTTCTTTTTCGCCAATTTTTTCCGCAACCTGTTCATAATTGGCTTCTCCTAATGACATAACCGCCGCCGCTATCCTCCCATGCATTTCAGAGACCTTTATTGGATCAAGGCTTTTATAAGCCTCGATACTAGTGGCTGGAGGTTTTTTAGTAGCTGACATTATTTTGATTATTGGCTTTAATTGAAATCGAAGATAGAAGTAAGTAAAATATATTCCAAATATTTTTGTACTTTTCTTTTTTTGTCCTACTTTCGGGATATGAAAGTTAAGGATAAGGAAAAAAGCAATACCGTCCGATTGATTGACAATACCGTTCTAAGAGACGCTAAAATAGTCGTGATTCGGAAGGGATACGATAGTCTTCAGCAATTCGTAACCGAAGCTGTTAAAGAAAAAATTCAAAGAGAAAAATGATCTACCGCCATAATTCTGTTATTGGAATTAAGCCTCGAAATTGCTCTTCATGCGGCAGAATAAGGGCAATATTCAGCAGGGGACGATGTTTGGAATGCGCAAAAATAGAGGACGCGCACGCCAAGATAGTAGTGCATCAGATGGATGATGCCGGATTGCCTGAATTGATAACGAAA
>Ga0134126_10005662_pt1 | contig 15606 bp, 15 predicted proteins | sample KB31752_FD_96881 | JGI IMG/M metagenome (GOLD analysis project Ga0134126, IMG submission 96881) | Terrestrial soil microbial communities with excess Nitrogen fertilizer from Kellogg Biological Station, Michigan, USA - KB3-175-2 | ecosystem: Environmental > Terrestrial > Soil > Unclassified ...
AACGCCGTCCCGGACCTCGATCGGCTCCTCGAAGTGATCCTTGATCCAGGGAATATATTCGAGAATTGAGGAGGCCGGGTGCCAATAGCTCAGATGCACATGCACCTGGCTCATTTCGCCGGCGTGTGGCGCGACGGGGAGCCGGTGGGCGAGCGCCAGGTCGGCGACCCGGATATATTCGGTGATGCCGCCGAGCCGCGTCACGTCGGGCTGGACATAGGCAATGGCGCCGGCATCGACGAAGGCCCGGAAGGCGTCGAGCGTATAGAGCTGCTCGCCCAAAGCGACGGGAATCGAGGTGGCGCGCGCCAGCGCCGCGTGGCTGCCGACGTCGTCATACCAGAGCGGCTCCTCGAACCAGAACAGGTCGAGGTCGCGGCAGGCGGCGGTAAAGCGCAGACAGTTGGGCAGGTCCCACCTGCCATTGCCGTCGACCGCCATGCGGATATCCGGGCCGATCCGCTTGCGCACCGCCTCGAGCCGGGCCACGTCGCGCATCGGGTCGTCCTGGCCGACCTTCACCTTGATCCGGGTGAAGCCGTCCTCTTCGACGGCGTGCGTAATAAGATCGAGCATGGTCGGCAGTTCATAGGAGAGCCAGCCGATATCGGTATTGTAGGCTTCGAGCCGCTGGGTGCGGGCGCCGCCGAGATAGCTCCAGAGCGGCTGCCCGGCGCGCTTGGCGGCGAGGTCCCAGAGGGCGACGTCGACGGCAGCGAGCGCCAACTGGGTAATCCCGGCCCGGCCGACCCATTGCAGCGCCGGGTGGCGCGCCAGCTTGGTCCAGAGCCGCGTTCGATCATTGGCGTCCTCGCCGATGAGCAGCGGCGCGTAGCAGGCGCTGATGCAGCTCGTGATCAGCCGGTCGGAAGCGAGATCGGAATGGGTGCCGGTGAAGCCATAGCCGACAAGGCCATCCGAGTTGACGATGCGGGTGCCGACGACGCCCCAATGGGTCACGTTGTGGGTGGAATCCGAGATCGACTCGCCGGTGACCGGCAGGTGGACGATGAACGGCTCGACGGCGGTGATCTTCATGGGAATCCAGTTGCGAGAAGGTAGGGCGCAGCGCCGTCAGTGCAGCAACTGCGAAAGGAATTCGCGCGAGCGCGCGTGCTTGGGGGCGGCAAAGAATTCTTCCGGCGGCGCCTCCTCGACGATCTCGCCGTGATCCATGAAGACGATACGGTCCGCGACCTGTCGGGCAAAGCCCATCTCATGGGTCACGCAGATCATCGTCATGCCGTCGGTGGCGAGCCCGACCATGGTGTCGAGCACTTCCTTGACCATTTCGGGGTCGAGGGCCGATGTCGGCTCGTCGAACAGCATGATCTGCGGCTGCATGCAGAGCGCTCGGGCAATTGCTACGCGCTGTTGCTGGCCGCCCGAGAGCTGCGCTGGAAATTTTTCCGCCTGCTCGCTGATCCGGACCTTGGCCAGCATGTCGCGGGCCTTCGCTTCAGCCTCGGCGCGGGATTTGCGCAAGACCTTCATGGGTGCGAGCGTGCAGTTCTGCAGCACGGTCAGGTGCGGGAAGAGATTGAAGTGCTGGAACACCATGCCAATGTCGCGGCGCGCCCGCGTCAGGCCGCTGCGTGACTCGGCCAAAGGCTCGCCCTCGATGAGGATCGAGCCGTCCTGAATCCGCTCGAGGCCGTTGACGCAGCGGATCAACGTCGATTTGCCGGAGCCGGACGGCCCACACACCACGATGCGTTCGCCCCGCTGGACCGCGAGGCTGACGCGGTTCAGGGCCTTGAACGAGCCGAAAATCTTGACCGCGTCCCGAACCTCGACAATCGCCTCGGATCGCGCCCCGCCCTCGCTTTGCACCGCCATGCCGGCCCTCCGTTTGGCCCGAAAATAGTCCGGCGGCTCGGTCTGTCAACGAAGAAAATTTTCTATTTTAGATTTTAGATATTGCCAGCGCCGAATGAAGCCTGAATGATGCCGGCATGAGCACGTTGGTGAAGGCGACCCTCGCCGAACAGGCCTATCAGGAGCTGCGCTCCCGCATCGTCAGCGGTCGGCTGGCGGGCGGGACGCGGCTTTTGCCCAACGAGTTGGCAGAGGACCTCGGCATCAGCCCGACGCCGGTGAAGGAGGCCTGCGCAAGGCTCGAATCGGACGGGCTGGTGGTGGCTTCGTCGCGCCGCGGCATGGTGGTGCGACGCATGACGCTGGCCGATATCGAGGAGCTTTACGACGCCCGGCTGCTACTGGAGCGGGCGTCGGTCGAGCGCGTCTTCGAGCTCGGCCGGGTGGACGACGCGCTGATCACCGACCTCGAAGAAAGTTTCGAGCTGCATCGCCGGCACGCCAATGCCGAAACGCTCGATGAGCTGGCAATGGCGCTGGCGCACGATCGCCAGTTCCACCATGCCATCGTCAGCCGCGCCGGGATCGGCATGGTTTCGGACTGGCACGACCGCATCCTGAGCCAGACGCACACCGTCTTCGTTTCCGTGCCGGGCCATTACGAGCGCTCGATAGGCGATCACCGCGCGATCCTCGATGCCGTGACAGCCCGCTCACTGGAGCGGACGCTGAAGATGATCGACGAACATCTGACGAACAGCCGGGCGAATGCCCGCCTGCTGGTCAGCCGGTTGGATCAGGTGGTCGTCGAGGCCGGCTGAGCGGGCAAGGGGAATACTACCGTGTATCTTGATTTCTCGGGGACGTTCGCCCGTTCCGACCTACTGGTCCATGCGGGGATTTTTACGGTGGTGCTGTCGGCGGTGACGGTGCTGCTCGGGCTCATCGTTGGCGTGATCGGCGCGGCCATGCGCCTCTCCCGCTCGCGCCTCCTTTCCGGGATCGCCGCCGCCTATGTCGAGATCATCCGCAACACGCCGTTCCTGGTGCAGATCTATATCGTCTATTTCGGCCTGCCACAGCTCGGCATCCGCATCTCGGCGGTGGTCGCGGCCGTGCTTTCGCTGACCCTCTATGCCGGGGCCTATATCACCGAGATCGTGCGCGCCGGCATTTTGACCGTGCCGAAAGGGCAGGTGGAAGCTGCACGGACGCTCGGTCTAGGCCCCTACCTCACCTTCCGCCATGTCGTTATGGTTCCGGCGCTCTCGGCGATCTTTCCAGCGCTGACCAGCCAGTTCGTCCTGATCATGCTCGCCTCGAGCGTGGTGTCGGTGATTTCGGTGCCCGAGCTGACCGGCGTCGCCAACGACATCCAGGGCCAGACCTTCCGCAGCCTCGAAGCCTTCCTGGTCGTCGCGGCGATTTATCTGGTCGTCACCGCCGCCTTCAAAGCGCTCTACGCGCTGATCGATCGCCAGCTCTTCTCCTTCCGCTACATGGGGCGCTGAACCATGATGTTCCAACACTTTTCCCTCGCCCATGTGGTCTATCTGCTGCGGGCGACGGAGTGGACGCTGCTGCTGTCAGCGGTCGCCCTGGTGTTCGGCGGAATCTTCGGCGCGATCGTTGCCCTGTTGCGCATCTCGGCCTATTCGCCGCTGCGCTGGCTCGCCCGCGCCTATATCTATGTCGTCCAGGGCACGCCGCTGCTGGTGCTGCTCTTCATCGCCTATTTCGGGCTCGCCGATCTCGGCCTCGACCTGCCGCCGCTGGTCGCGGCCGGAGTCGGCTTCACGCTTTATGCCAGCGCCTTCCTCGGTGAGATCTGGCGGGGCTCGATCGAGGCAGTCGGCAGGGGCCAGTGGGAGGGAAGCGGGGCGCTCGGCCTGAGCTGGGCTCAGTCAATGCGCTACGTCATCGTGCCGCAGGCGCTCAAGGTCGCGATCCCGCCAACCGTGGGCTTTTCGGTGCAGGTGGTGAAGAACACGGCACTCGCCTCGATCGTCGGCTTCATCGAGCTGACGCGGGCCGGCCAGATCGTTTCCAGCGCCACCTTCCAGCCGCTCCAGGTCTACCTGACCGTCGCCGCGATCTACTTCGTGATCTGCTCGGTCCTTTCCTATCTCAGCCGGTTCGCCGATCGGCGGATCAATACAAACGCCGCTTAAGTCGGCACAAGGAGGAAATAAGTGAAGCTATTCGGCACTGTTATGCTCGGAGCGGCAATGCTGCTCACCGCGGTCATGCCGGCCCTCGCGCAAGGATCGGGCGAGAGTGACCTCGACACCATCATCAAGCGCGGCACCATCAATGTCGGCGTCGGTCTCGGCACGCCGCCCTATGGTTTCACCAACGCCCAGATGCAGCCCGACGGCTACGACGTCAACGTCGCCAAGCTCATCGCCCGCGATCTCGGGGTGAAGCTCAACCTCGTCGACACGACCGCGGCTAACCGCATCCCCAACCTCACTTCGGGCAAGCTCGATATCGTCATCTATTCGTTTTCTATCACCCCCGAGCGCGCCAAGGTCATCGCCTTCACCGATACCTATTACGTCGACAAGCAGGTTTACGTGGCCCCGTCGGCCAAGCCGATCGACAGCCTCGACGGTCTCGCCGGCAAGTCGGTGGGCGTGACGCGCGCCAGCACCAACGACATCGTCACGACCAAGCTGGCACCCAAGGGTACCAATATCCAGCGTTATGACGACGACGCGACGACCTCGCAGGCGCTGCTTTCCAATCAGGTCGACGGCATCGTCACCAGCGGCGCGCTGGCCAATGCCATCGAGCAGCAGAACCCCGACCTCAAAACGGCCTTCACCGTCGATTCGGCGCCCATGGCCATCGGCCTCCGCCGCAACGATCCGGACCTGCTGCATTGGCTCAACACCGAGATCTTCTGGCTGAAGACGACCGGTGAAATCCAGGCGTTGCAGAAGAAGTTCATGGGCGGCGCGGTCGATCTGCCGGCCTACTGACCCGGGTTCGCGGGTCGGTGCAAGCCGGCCCGCCTCTTTTCCTTCAAGGCCTGTTCCCATGAAGATCACTGCCGTCGACGTGCGCTGCTGCCAGCACAGCCCCGGAAATTTCGATTCGAGCGCCTTCCGCACCGGCGATTTCGGAAATTTTGAATTCATCGCCGTGACCATGAAGACCGATACCGGACTGGAAGCGACGACCTTCGGCTTCGCCGGTCGTTCGGCCCGCGGCGCCGGCAAGCTCATCGCCGATACGCTCCGCCCCTTCTTCCTCGGCCGCGATCCGCTGGAGCGCGAAAAGGCCTGGCACGATTTCCGCGTCGCCGACCGCTGGTGGGGGCATCTGCCGATCTACGCCTATGGGCCGTTCGATACCTGCCTCTGGTTGCTCTCGGCCGCCGCCGCCGGCCAGCCGCTCTACAAATATCTCGGTGCCTATCGCGACGCCGTCCCGACCTATGCGAGCTCGATGATTTTAGGCTCGCCACAGGCTTACGTGAGCGAGGCGCTGCGCGCCCAAAGCGAGGGCTTCAAGGCCTATAAGCTCCATACCCCCGGCCGCGATCTCGATGAGGATATCGAGACCCACCGCTTGGTGCGCGAGGCGGTGGGGCCGGGTTTCACGCTGATGAGCGATCCGGTCTCGATGTTCAACCTCGAGCAGTCGATCCGCTTTGCCCGCGCCCTCGAACGGCTCGCCTTCTACTGGCTCGAGGAGCCGATCTACGACGAGGATGTGCACGCCCTGCGCGAACTGACCCGGCAGGTCGAAATACCCATCGTCGGCACGGAGGTTCTGGCCAAGCACCCCTACAGCATCGCCGAAGTAATCTCGACCCGCGTTGTCGACCGCGTCCGCGCCGATGTCTCCTGGACCGGCGGGGTGACCGGCGTGATGAAGACGGCTCGGCTGGCGGAAGCTTTCGGCGTCAATTGCGAGATCCACACCTCGATCTTCCATCCCATGGAGATCGTGAATCTCCATTGCGCGGCGGCGGTCCGGAACTGCGACTATTTCGAGCTGCTCTACCCGATCGAGAATTTCGCCTTCGGACTCAAGGCGCCGTTGCCGATCAAGGACGGCGTCGCCACCCCGCCATCTGCCCCCGGTCTCGGCGTCGAGATCGATTGGGACGTCGTCGAAAACAGTACCGTAGCAATCGTCTGAGGCCGGCCATGCGCGCCATTTGCATCGAACGTCCGGGCAGCATGTCGATCATCGACGTGCCGGTGCCGGTCCCTGGTTCCGGCGAGGTCGCCGTCACGATCGCCTATGTCGGCTACTGTGGTTCGGACCTCACCTCCTATCGCGGCCTCAATCCGCTGATCAGTTATCCGCGCGTCCCTGGCCATGAAATCTCCGGCCGGATCGCCGCGCTCGGACCGAGTGTGGCCGGCCTGACGGTCGGCGAGTCGGTGACGGTGCTGCCCTATTTCAATTGCGGCAAATGCAATGCCTGCCGCATGGGCCGCCCCAATGCCTGCAAGCACAACCAGACCATGGGCGTGCAGCGCGAGGGCGCCATGACGCCGACGGTTGTCGTGCCGGCCGAAAAGATCATTCCGGTCAGCGGCGTCGCCGCCCGCGACCTGGCGCTGATCGAACCACTGGCGGTGGGGTTCCACGCCGTCCGGCGCGCGGGGCTCGAAACCGGCGAGACGGTCGTCGTGCTCGGCTGCGGCGTCATCGGCCTGGGCGTGACGCTGGGCGCGGTGCGGCGGGGCGCGCGGGTGATCGCGGTCGATCTCGCGGCCGGCAAGCTCGCCGTGGCGCGGGCGCTCGGGGCTGCCGAAACCATCGACGCCTCGACAACCGACGTGGCGGCGGAAGTGCGCCGGCTCACCGGCGATGACGGCCCCCAGGTGGTGATCGAGGCGGTTGGCGCCGATGTCACCTTCCGGCAGGCGATCGAACTCGTCGGCTCCTGCGGCCGCGTCGTCTATGTCGGCTACGCCAAGGCGCCGGTGACCTATGACACCAAGCAGTTCCTGCTCAAGGAAATGGAAGTCCGCGGCTCACGCGGTTCGGAGCGGCGCGATTTCGAGGAGGTGATCGCCCATCTCAAGGCGCATCCCGACGTCGGCGCGCACGTCATCTCCAAGGTCGTGCCGTTCGAGGAGGCCGGTCCGGCCATGGCCGCCTGGGACGCCAATCCGGGTGGTTTCGTCAAGATCGTCGTAGCGCTGGAGGCGACAAATGCCTGAGCCGCTGTCGATTTTCGGGCTTGCCGGCGAGCACGCCGTCATCAGCGGCGGCGGCAGCGGTCTCGGCCTGGCGATCGCCGAGTGCTTCGTCGCCGCCGGGGCCCGGGTGACGCTGGTTGGCACCAATGCCGAAAAGCTCGAAAATGCGGCGAGGAGTCTCGGCGAGGCGGCCGGCTGGCAGCGCTTCGACGTCACCGATCTCGACGGCGCGCCGGGTTTTGCGGAAGCGGTGCAAGACCGCTTCGGCGCCGCCTCGATCCTCGTCAACAATGCCGGCACCACGGTCAAGAAGCCGCTGCGCGACATGTCGCCGGCCGAGTTCGAAGCCGTGCTCGACGTGCATGTCGGCGGCGCCTTCGGGCTCACCAAGGCCTTCCTGCCGCAGCTCGTGGAAAGGCAGGGCAGCGCCCTCTTCACCGCCTCGATGAGCTCCTTCCTGGGCATCCCCAACGTCATCGGCTATTCAGCGGCGAAGTCGGCCTATGTCGGCATGATCCGGGCGCTGGCGACGGAGCTGGCGCCGGACGGCGTGCGCGTCAATGGCGTGGCGCCCGGCTGGATCGACACGGCGCTGTTCCGTCAGGCGACCTCGGCCGATCCGGCGCGGCTCGCCAAGATCAAGGGCCGCATCCCGATGCAGCGCTTCGGTTCCGGCGCCGATATCGGCTGGGCCATGACCTATCTCGCCTCACGCGCCGCCGGCTATGTCACCGGCCATGTGCTGACCGTTGACGGTGGCGCGCTGTACGCGTTCTGAAGTCCAGGGCCCCTCGTGTTCTGATTGAATCACGCCCTCGGCTCTAAGCCTTTGATCGGTCGCGCTTCTAGCCTTTTTTGCTGGCAATTCGCAGGTCGCTCGCGCCTGCGCAGAGTTGCATGGCACCACGCATGGTTTCTCCCGGCGCCAGCCAGGCGAGATCGCCATAGTGCGCCAGATGGCGACGGTTATGGACGTCCGGCACATGGCTGACGGGTTCGACGCAGAGCACGGGCCGGTCGTCGGGGACATAGACGTGGAGATTGGTCAGCGCGCCGCTTGCCCCGAGGCGCAGCCGGATACCTGCCCGGGGCCACTCGATGAGCGCCTGTCGCGGCGCCCAGTCGATCAGATGCCCATCGAACCAGGGCATGCTCGACGTGTCGCGGCCGGCGGCCAAAGCTGGCCCGTAGATCGGCTCGGTCGGAAGCCCCCGTGCATCGCGACCCAAAACGCCGCTCTTCCCGATGGTCAGCCAGGTTGCATCGTCCTTGCGAAACCAGGGGTGGAAACCGAAGCCGTAGGGCAGGGGACGCCTGGCCGTATTGGCCAGGTCGAGCGTGAGTTCGACGCCTTCCGGTCCGATCGTGATGCGCTGCGTCAGCCGATACGCGAATGCCACTGCGGGATCGGCGAAGTCGTCGAAGAGCGTCAGCGTCGTCTCGGTGGCGTCCGCGACCTGCCACTGCCTGTCACGAGAAAAGCCGTGTATGGCAAGATTGAGATCCGGGCGGTTCAGCGGCACGGTTACGATGGCGCCCGCGACCTCGAAGCGTCCTCCGTCGAGCCGGTTGGCAAAGGGCGCCATGACAAACGAGCCGCCGGAGCGGGCAATCTCTGCGGGTGGGCAGGGCTCCAGCAGGTCGAACCACGAACCGTCCGCCCGTTGCCAGCGCAAGGCGGCGAGGCTCGCCCCGTGTACGGGATCGACGAGCAGGTCATAGCCATGGGCCGCGAGCCGTCGCATGGCATTGGCGCTCAAGGCCGGCCGGCGCCCGCCATGCGGCGGTCGTACCCGATGATGCAGATCGGGCCGCCCTGGAAGCGTTGCGCGATGGGGTCGGATGATCCGGGACCGACGCGATCGGCGTAGGCTTCGGCATTGTCCTCGGGCGTGAACCCGATGCGGGCGGCATCGTCGCCCCGCCACCACGACCGGGTATTGGCCGACACACCCCAGACGGTCGCGAAATCCGTGCGGCCGGCGTCGAGCGCCGCCGCGACCAACCGTATGAGGTCGCCGTAGGACAGCCAGGTCGATAGCGTGCGTTCGTCGGTCGGCGCCGGCAGGCAGGAGCCGATGCGCAGATGCACGCTTTCGACGCCGTATTTGTCGAAATAGAGCCGGCCAAGGGCCTCGCCGAAGATCTTCGACACGCCGTAAAGCCCGTCCGGCCGCGGCGCCGTCTCGATGTCGAGCCGTGCGTCGCGAGGGTAGAAGCCGACTACGTGGTTGGAGCTGGCATAGACGACCCGCGCGCCGTTTCGCCGCGCGGCCTCGAAGATGGTGTGGGTGCCGACGATGTTGCCGCTGAGAATGGTCTCGAACGGCTTTTCGCCATTGATGCCGCCGAAATGCACGATCGCGCTGGCGCCTTCGCAGAGCTCGGCCATCACCGCCGCGTCTGTGAGGTCGGCGGGGATGAAGCGTGCGCCGTGCGGCAGCGGGTCGGGGAAGGCGGCGATGTCGGTCAGCACGAGCGGCGCGTAGCGCGCCGCAAGGCCGGCGGCGAGGACCCGCCCAAGCGTGCCGGAGGCGCCAGTGAGGACGATTTTGCGGCTACGTCCGGCGTCCATGGTGGTCAGAGGCCTTTCATTCTCGAAACGGGCGCGCCGGCGACGCGGGCACGGCCGACCAGTACCGCGCCGTTGAACGGATTGGCTGTGAGGCGGTTGGCCGGGAGCCGGCGATGCGAGGTGAGCAGCAGGGTTTCGAGGCCGGGGCCGCAAAAGCAGGGCATGGTCGGTGCGGCGAGTGGGGTCGTATAGGTCGCGACCAGTCGGCCGTCCGGCGCGAACCGGTTGAGGCACCCCGCCGATACGCCGGCGCTCCAGTAGAACCCTTCGGCATCGGTCGCCGCGCCGTCCGGGCGCCCCTGCGCCTCGCCGGGCTCGGCCAGGCGGTTGGCTGGGCCGATCTCGCCCGTTTCGGGATCGAAAGCATGCGCCTCGATCCAGCAGCCGGCCGAATCCGAATGGTAGAGGCGGCTTCCATCGGGCGACCAGGCGAGGCCATTGGAGATGCGCAGCCCAGCCTTGCGCCGGACGAGCCGGCCGGTTGCGTCGATCCGATAGAGCGCGGCCGTGGGCTGGCGCTGCGGGGCCATGGTGCCGACCCAGAAGGCGCCGTCAGGGCCGATTTTGCCGTCGTTGAAGCGGTTGCCATCCGGCTCGTCCGCCAGGTGGGCAAGCGTCTCGCGATTGCCGGTATCGGGATCGAAGGCGATGATCTCGCGGGCCAGCGCCACGACGAGCGAGCCGCTGTCGCCGAGCCCCAGCGAGCAGACTGCCGCGCCGAGGGACCACTCGCCCGCGAGGCGGCCATCGAGATTCATCGCCAGCAGCCGGCTGGCGTCGATGTCGCAAAGAAAGACGCAGCCGCGCCGGTCGTCCCAGACCGGGCTTTCGCCCAGCGTCAGGCGGAGGTCCGACAGCGGCTCGAAGATGATCACAGATCGGCGCCTGTGGTGGTGCGGCGGATGACCTCGGGATTGTCCAGCACATGGTCGCTGAGCTCAAGGCCGAGGCCTGGGCCCGCGAGGGGATAGATCTGGCCGTTCTCGATCCGCGGCATGACCGTCACGAGGTCGCGGTACCAAGTCGAATAATAAGCACGCACCGATTCCTGGAACACGGCGTTGGGCGCATTCAGCGACAGGTGGATCGAGGCGGCGAAGACCACCGGACCGGTGCAGTCATGCGGCGCGATTGGGCGCTGGAAGGTTTCGGCCAGGGTGGCGATCTTCTTGGCTTCGCTCAGCCCGCCGCACCAGGAGATGTCGAGCATGACGTAGTCGACGGCGCTCTTGCGCAGCAGTTCGGCATAGGCGGCGCGGGTGGAGAGCGTTTCGCTGGCGCAGACCGGCAGGCCGGCGCGCTGCGCGTAAGTCAGCAGCGCGTCCGAATCCTGCATCTTGATCGGGTCCTCCATCCAGAACGGCCGGAAGTCCCGCAATTCGCGGGCGATGGCCAGCGCCGAGGGCAGGTCCCACATGGAATGCAGCTCGACCATGACTTCCATGCGGTCGCCGACCGCGTCGCGCACCTGGCGGAAGGGCGTCAGCGCCTTGTCGAGATCGTTGCGATGGATGAAATGGCCGCCGCTCGCCACCGCGAACGGATCGAACGGCCAGATCTTCATTGCCGTGATGCCTTCGGCGAGGAGGCTTTCCGCCAGCGCGCCGGCATCGGTGCTGAAGGCGACCTGGTCGTCATAGGGGCCTTGCGGCTTGTCGGCGGCGTCGATGTAACGGCGCGCGCCACGGCTGTTATAGGAATAGCCGGCGCAGGTGTTGTAGGTGCGGATCGAGGGCCGCGACAGGCCGCCGAGCAATTGGTGCACCGGCTGGCCGGTCACCTTGCCGAGGATGTCCCAGAGCGCGATGTCGACGGCCGAGGCGGCGCGCATTTCGACGCCGGACGAGCGGAAGCCGACGTAATTTTCCATCAGGAGCTTCGAGATGCGGTCGATCTCGAGCGGGCTCTTGCCGAGCAGGGCCGGCGCGACCTCGCGGTGGAGATAGGTCGCGACGGCATCCGTGCCGCGAAACGTCTCGCCGAGGCCGATGATGCCCTCGTCGGTGTGGAGGCGCAGCCAGATGATGTTGTTGAGGCTCGGGAGCTGTACGGTTTCGAGCGCGGTGATCTGCATGGGGCTATCCGGAGGAAAGGGAGGCGCCGGCGGGCAGGGCCGGCGCCACGATCAATGGGCGGCGGCCGACTGGTTGCCGCGGGCGACGATCTGGGTCGGGTTGACGAAGCGGAGGGCGACCAGCAGCCAGACGAGCGTCGTGACCATATAGATGACGGCCATGGCGTCGATCGACTGTTGCGCCCGCACGCCGGCGGCGAAGACCGAATAATAGAGCGCCACCACCAGCGTCTGGCTGGTCGGGCCGGAGGTCAGGAAGGTCAGCTCGAACATGCCGACCGTGCGGACCAGCACCAGCAGCAGCGAAGCGAGGATGCCCGGGATGAGCATGGGCATGAGCACGTGCACGAAGAGGCGGAAGGTGCCGGCGCCGAAAACGCGGGCCGCGGCCTCGACCTTGGGATCGATCTGCTCGACGAAGGGGATCATCACCAGGATGACGAAGGGTACGGTCGGCACGAGGTTTGCCAACACCACGCCCCAGAACATGCCGCCGACATTGAACTGGTAGAGGACGGTGGCGAGCGGAATGCCGTAGGTGATCGGCGGGATCAGCAGCGGCAGCAGGAACAGCAGCATGACGAGGCGCTTGCCGGGAAATTCGCGGCGCGCCAAGGCATAGGCGGCGGTCACGCCGAGAAGACCGGACAGCACCACGACGGTGAACGCCACCTCGAAGGTGACGGTCAGCACCGGGGCGAGCTGGAACTGCTTCCAGGCGGTCGCATACCAGTTGATGGTGAGGGCGTCCGGCAGCCAGGTGCCGAGCCAGCGCGTGCCGAACGAGGAGACGATGACGGCGGCGATGATGGCGCAGATGTTGAGCACGAAGAAAATGGTGACGGCCCAGATGGCCGTGATCCAGAGCTTCGCCCCGACGGTGGTGTCGCGGATCATTCCGTCAGCCTTTCCCGCCGCTGGTCGCGCCGCGATAGAAGAGATTACGGCCAACCAGCACGATGACCACGATGGCGAGCTGGACGACGCCCATGATCATGGCGATGGCCGAAGCCATGGTGAAATCATATTGCTCGAAGGCCGCCTGCGCCGCCGCGATCGAGATCACGCGCGTCGGGCCTTGCGGCGCGCCGAGCAGAACGGCGGAAGGGAAGACCGCGAAGGCCTGCACGAAGGTGAGGCAGAAGCCGATGGCGAGGCCCGGCACCAGCAGTGGCAGCATGACGTGCCGGAAGCGCTGCCAGCTCGATGCGCCATGGATTGCCGCAGCCCGTTCCAGCGCCGGATCGATGCCGGTGACGAAGGAGAGCGTCAAGAGGAAGGTGAAGGGGAACAGCGTCACGATCAGCGACAGGAACACGCCCCAGTAGTTGTGGACGAGCACCAGCGGCGCATGGATCAGCCCGAGGAGCAGCAGCGTCCGGTTGAGCCAGCCCTGCGGCCCCAGGTAATTCAGCATGCCTTCGGCGATGAGCACGGTGCCGAGCGTGATCGGCAGCACAAGGATCGTCGTCAGCAGGCGCTGGCGCTTCATCAGGCGTACGCGCATTGCCAGCGGAATGGCGAAGAGCACGCTGACGATCGTTGCCGGCAGCGAGAGGCGCAGCGTCGCCCAGATGGTGTTGTAAAGAAAGGGATCGGAAAAGAAGGCGATGTAGTTGGCGAGCGCCCCGGTGCCGTTTATCGGCTGAAAGGAGAGGATCAGCCCGTAAATGAACGGATAGATGAAGATGGCGAGGGTGAAGATCACCGAGGGCAGCACCAATAGCGTCACGCCGTCGATGCCGCGCAGCGCCAGGCGCTCCCTGAGGCTGGTAAGCTTGGTCGGGGCCAGCATGTCCATGGCGCGTCCTCAGGCCGAAAAGACGAGGGCACGGGCCGGGTCGATCGCCAGGGTGACCGGGTTGCCGGGCTCGGATGGCTGATCGGCGTGGAAGATGAGCTCGGCGCCGTCGGCGGTGTGGGCGACGCCGACATATTCGCGGCCGCGATATTCCATCGCATCGACCATGGCGGGAATGCCCGGACCTTCGGTGACCCCGATGTCGTCGGGCCGGACGGCGAGCGTCGCGGCAGCCCCGACCTCGAGATCGGCGACCAGCCGGCCGGCAAGCTCGTTCGCGCCGACCGACAACCGTGCCTTGTCGCCGTCGCGGGCCACGATCCTGCCGGAGAGCCGGCTGCGGAAGCCGACGAATTCGGCGACGTCGAGATGCGCCGGCTGCTGATAAAGCTCGTGCGGCGTGCCGACCTGGCGGATGCCGCCGTCGCGCAGCACGACAATCCGGTCGGCCAGCGACAGCGCCTCTTCCTGATCGTGCGTGACGTAGATGGTCGTCGCCTTCATCTGGTTGTGGATGCGGCGGATTTCGGCGCGCATTTCGAGGCGCAGCTTGGCATCGAGATTGGAGAGCGGCTCATCCATCAGCACCAGCGGCGGTTCGATCACCACGGCACGGGCGATCGCCACGCGCTGCTGCTGGCCGCCCGAAAGCTGGCCCGGCAGCTTGTCGCCCTGGCCCTGCAGCCGAACCAGCGCCAGTGCCGCTTCCACCTTTTCGGCGATTTCCGCCGGGGGCCGGCCGCGCATCTTAAGGCCGAAGCCGACATTCCTGCGGACGGTCATATGCGGAAAGAGTGCGTAATTCTGGAACACCATGCCGAAGCCGCGGTCTTCGGGGCGGAACCGGTCGATCCGCTTGTCGTCGATATAAATGCCGCCGCCGGTGGTCGCGAGCAGCCCGGCGATGCAGTTGAGCGCCGTCGACTTGCCGCAGCCGGAGGGCCCCAGGAGGGCGATGAACTCGCCCTTACGGATCGATAGCGTGATGTCGGAGAGCGCGTTGACCGTGCCGAAGGCGCGGCTCATCCGGTCGAGCCGGAGTTCTTGGAAGGGGGTGGATGCCAACTGCATCGGTCGACCTCGTCGGGCGGGGCATGGCCCGTGCCCAAAGGGCAGGGGCCATGCCGATCGCGAAGGTATGGGCGTTATTTGGCGGCGGTCGCCACGTCCTGATCCCAGCGCTTGAAGGCGGTGACCATCGCCGCCGGTTCGAGCGGCAGCTCGATCGGGTTGTTGGCGATCCAATCCGCGTATTGCGGGCGACCATACTGGGCGATCGCATCCTGGCTGGCTTTCGGCGCCATGGAAATCGGCACGTCTTTCACCGCCGGGCCGGGATAGAAATAGCCCTGGTCATAGGTGAATGCCTGCTGCTGGGGCTGCAGAATGAAGGTGATCAGGTCGAGGATGACGGCGAGCTTGTCGTCGGAAACCCCCTTCGGCACGCTGAAGAAGTGGCCGTCGCAGACCCAGTGGAAGCCGTCGAGTTTGCCGACCGCCGCGGCCTTGGGCACGATGCCGAGGACGCGCGGATTGATGTCCCAGCCGGTCGTCGTCGGCATCATGAAACGCGAGCCCTCGCCGAATTCCTTCATCAGCGCGCCGGTGCCCGAGGGGTAGTACTCGATGTATTTGTGCAGTTCCTTGAGATAGGCCCAGGTCTTGTCCCAGCCCTTGACCGGGTCCTTGGGATTGCTGTCTTTCAACAGATAAGGCAGGCCCATGAGGAAGGTCCGGCCGGGGCCGGAGTTTTCGGGCTCAGCATACATGAACTTGTTGGGGTTCTGCTTGGCCCAGTCGAGCAGCTCCTGTGCGGTCGTCGGAACGTTGGTGACCTTGTCCGGCAGGTATTCGAGGATCGGCCCGGAAGGGTAGTAGGTCACGAGCACGCCGCGGCCCTTGGAGAGCTGCTCCATCCGCCAGGCGGGATCGAGATAGATTGACTTGAGGTCGGGCAGGCCGCTGTCCTTGATGCCGAGCAGGTCGACCCACATGTCCATGGCGAGTCCAGCCGACAGCGCGTCCGGCCCGATGATGACCATGTCGATTCCCAGCCGATGCGCGTTCTGTTGCGCCTTGATCTTGCCCGGCAGCTGGGGCGAGGTCGAGGTCGTGAAAGTCATGCGCGACACAAGGTTCTGCCTGGCCGCCGCATAGGCGTCGAAAGCCG
>Ga0134126_10005663_pt1 | contig 15606 bp, 8 predicted proteins | sample KB31752_FD_96881 | JGI IMG/M metagenome (GOLD analysis project Ga0134126, IMG submission 96881) | Terrestrial soil microbial communities with excess Nitrogen fertilizer from Kellogg Biological Station, Michigan, USA - KB3-175-2 | ecosystem: Environmental > Terrestrial > Soil > Unclassified ...
AGACGATCCCACGGTAATGGCTGACCTGCAGTTCCGTTTCAAGGACGGCTCCTTCTACCGCGAGATCACCAAATTTACACAGAAAGGTGTGTTCCGGCTCTTGAGCGATCAAGTTGTCGAGAAAGGGCCGGCTTTCAAGCAGGACTCAGAAAGTTGGCTGGACGCAAGCAATGGCAAAGTCACGGTGAAAATTGCCGACAAAGGAAAAGAAAAGACGTCGACTAAACAACTCCGGGTTCCGAGCGACGCCGCTAACGGATTGTTGTTCATTCTGGCGAAGAATCTCAATCCTGACGCCGCTGAGACCATTGTTTCGATGGTTGCCGTTTCAAGCAAGCCACGCGTTGTAAAGCTGCAGATTACCCCGGCACAGGAAAAGACCGTTCACCAGGGACCGCTAAGCTATAAAGTGCAGCACTACGTTGTGCACATCAAAATTCCTGGCGCTGCCGGAGTCGTGGCACCCCTGCTGGGCAAGAAACCTCCAGATCTTCAACTCTGGGTTCTGAAGAGCGAGGCGCCTACCTTCATTGAATTCGAGGGTCCGCTGTCAGAAGACGCGCCCGTCTGGCGCATCGAACTGGCCGCGCCTGAGCCAGACAAAGACGCGGGAGCTGCAGCGCATAACTAGATCATCACTTGCTCAAGATTTCCAGATCCATAAATATTCAGATGGCGCGCAAGGCTACCGTTCTACCTTGCGGAGCACAACTGGAATCGTTTTGGGTATTTCGAAACTACCGATAGAAGGATCTGAGCCGTTCGGAGCTGGACCAATATCGGGCGCGTCGGCTGCTTTCTGCGGAGGTTTTGGAATCTCCCAGCCAAGATTCACGGAACGCTCCAGTTCGATTCGGTCCCCCTTAATTGCGCCGCTGAACGTATTACCGCCCGCCTTGAAAGTGATTGCGCCGGCCTCGACTTTCCCATTGACGATAGGTGCAGGCGCGTCGCTTCCTCCGGTGAAACTCATGCCGGTGCCTTCGACCGCGCCCGTCAGATTGCTGCCTTCCTGCTTGAATGAGTAGATTGAATCGCCGGATCCGAGAAACCACAGCTTTGACGCTCCATCCGAAACTGGCCGCCACAACCCGGTGATGCCTTCGCCTTTCGGGACTTCGCGTTCCCAGGTCGCGACTTGCGGACGCAACGTTGCCGCCTTCGCTGCCATGGTGACAGTAGCGGGCGCCAGTCCCGGTGCGCTCGCCTCCACTGTAATCTCTCCACCCTTCTTCGTTGACTGCACCAATGCCATGCAATATCCGCAGAACGCTTTCCGCGAAGTTCCCTTGTCCGGCGCCTGGTCTGTAGGGTCGCCATTCCCCACTCCGATTAGCTTCCCATTTCCCGATACCTTAAAGGTCACTTCGTTATCGGTTATCGGGATGACCCGGCCTTGCGCGTCGTGCACCTCTACCGCGAACACCGTCACATCCTCGCCATCTGCCGAAATGTCGTGGCGATCTGCGGACATAACCAGCTTGGCCGCGGGCCCAGTGGTCTCGCGTTTCGTCGTCATCACCACCTTGCCGCCTTTGTAGCCGCGAGCTTCGATGGTGCCCGGCGCGTACTTCACAACCCAGGCCACGTGCGAGTCTTTGGCTACGTCTTTTGTCCCCAGGCTCTGACCGTTGTGAAGCAGTTCGACTCTTTCGAGGTTGGAATACACCCACACCGCGATTCGCTTGCTCTCCATGCCCGCCCAATTCCAATGCGGAAACAAATGAAGCACCGGCTCGTTCGTCCACCAGGCTTTGTAGTAGTAAAAGGAGTCTTTGGGAAAACCGCAGGTGTCGATGATCCCGTACTGCGAACTGATGTTCGGCCACCCATTGGGCGAGGGCTCGCCGCGGTAATCAAAGCCAGTCCACACGAACCCGCCTGAAAGCCACGGACGCGCATTGCAGAATTTCCACCAGCCCTCCGCCGACGCTCGGCCCGTCGTCGTATAGGGATCGTAAGAGGCAACGTATCCCTTCGAAGCATCCGTAACGTAGACCCCGCGAGTGCCGACCGCGCTCACTGTTTCTGTTCCCATCACCGGTTTATCGGGATTTTTCTTGTGGAACTCCTCCGCCTGCGGGTCCATGTAGTTGTAACCTGCAACGTCACACACGGCCAGACCACCCGCCGTACCAATTGCTCCGGTCGGTGCAATCGATACCGGGCGCGAACCGTCAAGCTCATTGGCCAGCGCCTTCATCGCGCTGAGGATCGCTAGTCCTTTATCTGTATTCGCTTGTCCTTCTTCGTTTCCCATCGACCACATGAACACACTGGGCCGATTGCGATCGCGCCGCACCAAGTCAGCAAATTGGTTCATGCCCTCAGGATTCGACGACATCATGCGCGTCTCGTCGAACACCAGCATGCCAAGCTCGTCGCAGGCATCGAGAAGTTCCGGCGTCGGCGGATTGTGCGAGGTCCGCAGCGAGTTGCACCCCATCTCCTGCAGCTTGCGCACACGGTAGTACTGGACGGCGTCCGGCAGGGCCGCACCGATTCCGGCGTGGTCCTGGTGATTGCACGTCCCCTTCAGCTTCACAACTTTACCGTTAAGAAGGAATCCGCGATTGGCATCGAAGGCAACGCTGCGGATGCCGAAACGCGTTTCGTACCGATCAGCCAACCCGTTTTCCGTCTGCAATTCGGTCACGAGCCGGTATAGATGTCGCTCCTCCAAAGACCACAGCAGGGGATTACTAATGTTGATCTTTTGTGCGAACGTTTCCTTCTCTCCGTTGCCAATCGACTGCGGAGCACTCGTTGCGTTTCCAACTGGCTCACCAGACGGACTCAACATCGTCGAAATCACGCGCACCTTCTGCACTGCTTTGTCATGATTGTTCACCTCGGTGGAGATGGAGAGGATGGCCACTCCGTTCTTAACATCTGATTTAATGAACGTCCCCCACTGCGGCACGTGAACTGGGTTGGTCTTCACGAGCCAGACGTGCCGGTAAATGCCGGCGCCTTCGTAGAACCAGCCATCGCTCGAAGTCGCGTCCACACGCACCAGCAGCACGTTCCGGCCGCCCACGTTCGCGAAGTCAGTGAGATCGAAGCTGAAGGGATCGTATCCCCCGCTGTGTTGACCCATGTAGAAGTTGTTGAACACCACCATGCTTTCGCGATAAGCGCCGTCAAACTCAACAGTGATTCGTTTGCCTTTGTCTTCGGCGGGAATCTCGAATACGCGGCGGTACCAGCCCACGCTGGTGGCAGGATACGTTTTGCCGATGGGATAAAAACCTTTCGCCATCAGAGCAGGATCGTTGTGAAAGGGCAGTTCGATCGCCCAATCATGCGGAAGATCCAATGTGCGCCATTCGCTATCGTCGAATGCAACGCCTCCCGCGGGAACGAAGTTGCCCGTCTTCTGAAAATTGCCGGTGAAGCCAAAGTCTTTGGCGGGATCGGTCGCATGACCTAAATGAAATCGCCAGTCGAAATCGAGCAGCAGACGCTCTCTGCCGGCTTTCTTCATGGCCTCATCATTTGCCGTTTGAATGAGAGGCTCAAATGAAGATTCGCCTGTTTCTGAGTGAACATCAATCGCGCTGGCAAGCGGCCCCATGCCATGCACTGCAGCCACTGCCGCAGGGCCAATTACGCCAGCCTTCAAAATGTCTCGCCGTGAAAAAGTGCTCATTGGTTCTCCGCATGACAGCCAAGCGTTGGCTCATCAAAGGTAAAGTTATACGCCGCCACGGAGTCGCGGGGAAGAGAATCTAGCGGACAAGACGTTTCGTTGCCGGCAGCCAAAATGCGAACAGCCCATCTTGATTACGATCCCGAGTGCAGCCCGAGATAGTTGCCGTAGCCAACGATTACCGTTGAGGCCACGAGTAAGAACAGAGCCAGCGTCAACAGCAGGCCGGCGCGCGCGCCTGCGCCTTTCCATTCCTTGAAGCCAATGCCCCAGAGGCTGCTGAAGATGATGATGCTGGCCATGTGAAGCGTCCAACTGGAGAATTTGTAGAGACCCATTTGGCTCTCGCCCATGGTGTAGAAGAAGAATTGGAAATACCAGGTGGTGCCTGCCAGAGCGCAGAGGAGGTAGTTGCGCAGCATCGGCGCGCGGACTTCCGCGGGGGTAGCGGCAACTTTTTCCATAACCACGGAAGCGGCCAGGGTTTGGCTACGCGAGCCCATGTGCTCGACGACCTCTCGGCTGGGGGCGTCGACGGCGGTTTCGATAATTGCCTCATCTTTATGTCCGTTGGGACGAATCCGCGAGTTGAAGAATTGATAGCCGGTGCGATTACGCGAAAGAAGAATAAGGCACCAGATAAAGTTCGTGAGAAAGCCGCCGATGAGCACGATTACCAACACTGGCAATCCTTGCCAGAGAGTTGCGGTCCCGTGCTGCAGGGTGAGGGCTTTGATCGGATCGCCGGCAGCCAGGCCATAAGCAAAGCACGCGCTCATCACGCCTGAAAGGACTGCGACTGCGATGCCCTTGCGCAGATCATATTCCTCGATCGCTGCCCTCTGTTGCTCAGGGGTCATGACACGTTCTTTGGAAATCCCCGCAAACCCCGCGGCGGTTATGCCAACCAGGCATACAAATACGCCAAAAAGAATCACGCGGCCGGATGTTGTTCCCAACACTTGCGTCATGAACTCGCCGCGGAAGATCGGCGGCATGAGCGTGCCAAACGCTGCGCAGAGCCCGAGCACAACTGCCATCCCCAGCGATAAACCGAGATAGCGCATGGTCAGGCCGAAGGTGAGGCCACCAACTCCCCAGAGCAATCCGAAGAAGAAAGCCCAGAAGAGAGCGGAAGCGGGCGCCTGATGCAGAACGGCAAGGAGGTCTTTGGTGAGGAATCCAGCGAGAATCCAGGGCGCGATAATCCAACTGAAGAAGCCGCCAGCCAGCCAGTACGTCTCCCAGGCCCAGCGCCTCACACCTTTGTACGGCACATAGAAGCTGCCGGACGCAAGACCGCCCAGCCAGTGATAGACAACTCCGACTAACGGGTTTGCGGCCATGTGTGCCTCTTAGTCATAAGTGAAACACTTCTTCCAGCGGTTGCATTGCACGATCAGGCGTCACGCCTTCAGGGTGCACGAAAAAATCCTTCATCTCGCTTTGCCAGCGATCGTTCACCTCGCGCGACGCCATGCCCGCGCGTGCGCGCTCGAAGTCTTCGGTTTCGAGATATCCCACCAGCATTCCGTCCTCCCGAAGGAACAGCGAGTAATTGTTCCATCCGGTTTCGCGCAGTGCATTCAGCATTTCCGGCCAGACGGTGCGATGGCGCCGCTTGTAGTCGTCCAACCGATCAGGTTTTACCTGCAGCACAAAGCAGATTCGTTTCATGGTCACCGGAGGAACGCCTCCGTTAAGCCACCATCGACAGGAATGATGTGGCCTGTCGTTTTCGCACTCTGCTCGCTGAGAAGCCACACAATTGCGTCGGCACAATCCTGCGGAATAATTGGCCGCTTCGTGAGCGTGCGCTGCGCATAAAAATCGGCCAATTTGGAGCGCAGAGCCTCCGTATCTTCGTCAGGCGAGTAGGAGATCTTGTACTTGTCGAGCGACTGCATCACGCGATCACGGGGGAACATGGTCGAACCCGCGACCACCGTGGCCGGCGCAATCCCGTTCACGCGAACCAGAGGGCCGAGCTTGATCGACAACTCTCGCACAAGGTGGTTCAGCGCAGCTTTACTGGTGTCGTAGGCCTCGCTGCCCCTCTTCGGAACAACTGCATTCGCGGAACCTGTCAGCACCATAGCGCCGGAAAGCTTTTGGTCTTTGAATACCCACTCGGTTTCGCGGGCAAGCATGTAGTTCCCGGTCACGTTCAGTAGGAACGTGTTCGCCCACTGCGCTTCGCTGAGTTCGCCATTTGCGGCCGGAACTGGGTAAATGGCGGCGGTGTTCACGACGCAATCGATTCCGCCGAACTGGGAGACGGTGAATTCTGCAGCTTCGGCGAGGCTGCCGGATTTGCTGAGGTCCGCCTTGACGTGAGCCACCTGATCTTTCGACGAAAGAGCGCCTGCGTCTTTTGCTGCGGCCTCGGCTCCGGTTGCGTCGTAATCGGCAACGACAATGTGAGCGCCTTTCTTCGCAAGCAACAGCGCGACTTCCCGTCCGATCCCGCTCGCCCCGCCAACCACTAAAACAATCTTCCGGCTGAACTCGGCCTCCGGTGGCATGCGCTGCAGTTTCGCTTCTTCGAGCGCCCAGTACTCGATTCGAAATGCTTCCGAGCGAGGAAGCGCGACGTAGTTGTGGAACTGTGTGAACTGCTTCGATTGCTGTGGAGTTCGCGCTTGCGGCAACGGGTCGGGTGCGCCGCCGTCCTCCAGGGCGTTCGCTCCAGCCATCACGTGAATTGCATTGATGAAGAACTCAGTCGTGATGCGCGCTTCCTTCTTATTCTTTCCGAATCCGAAAAGGCCAAGACCGGGAATCAGCACAACGGAAGGGTTGGTGTCGCGGAGCTTGGGCGAATCCTTGGCAGCAAAGGAGTCATAATATTTCTTGTAGTCAATCCGATATTGCCCAACCTGCTCCTGAATTCGCGTTTTCAGGACTGCGGCATCTTCATTTTGCGGGTCCCACGGGATAAACATCGGACAGACCCGCGTGCGCAGGAAGTGGTCAGGGCAGCTTGTGCCCAGTGCGCTCAATTCGCCCGCCCATTTTGAGTTGGCGAACGTGAGTGCATCTTCATGATCAGTGAAGTGAGCGATCACGCGGCGGTTCGAAGAGACTACGCCGCGAAGGGCCGGGAGGATTTTGGTAGCGATCTGTGCGCGATCTGCTGCCGCGGAACACGCAACTCCGCCAAACAGGGAACCTTTTTTCTTCTGATGTTCCCCGACAAATTCGCCCATCTGATCGATGGTGCGAACGCTGTTGAGATAACATTCGCGCTGCGTGTTGCCCCAAGTGAACAGGCCGTGACCGCCAAGGATAAGGCCCTCAGCGCCAGGGTTCTCCGCAACCGCCCGCTCGAGCTGCATGGCAAGCTCGAATCCAGGCCGCTGCCACGGCAGCCAGACAATCTTGCGATCAAACTGACGATTGAATTCCTCCAGCTTCTTCTTGCCGTTGGCGCTGGCCGCAAGCGCGATGGCCCAGTCGGGATGCAGGTGATCGACATGCTCGAAAGGCAGAAAGGCGTGCAACGGCGTATCGATCGATGCGGCCACCTTGTTTTCGCCGAACGCGGAGAGCGGATAGTAGCGCACCATCTCGTCTTCGTGCTGTTCGCCGCGATAAAGGGTTTTCAGTTGGTACAGCCGCTGCAAATAAAGGATGGCGAAGCCGGACTCGCTGATCGAGCCGATGTCTCCGCCGCTACCTTTCACGGCGAGAACGCGCACGGGATCGCCGGAGAATGGATCAGGCAGTTCGAATTTCGAGCTGGTGTTTCCGCCGCCAAAATTGGTGATGCGCAGGTCCGCGCCCAGCAGGTTCGAACGGTAGCGCAACAGCGCAAGCTGATTACCGTCAAGACTACGCGCGTGTTGTTCATCCCAGAGATCTTTGAGTTGGATGAGTTCTGCAATTTCAGGCATAAACCATTCCTGTGTAGTGTTGGAAGCGTTCCATCTGCGAATGCCAGCGGTCACTTTCGCGAGGCTCGAACACCTCAGTCGGAAAAGACCGGTCCACCATTGCGCGGGCATCCGCGAGCGAACTGGCCTCGCCGGTGGCGAGCATCTGCATCGCTAGATTTCCGAGGGCGGTAGCCTCGCTCGGACCGGCAATGACTCTGCGCGCGGTTGCGTCTGCGGTGAACTGATTCAGTAGACGGTTTTTTGATCCGCCACCGATGATGCGAATCGCCGTAATCGGTTGTTGTGTCAGTTGCTCAATTTCCCCGATCACTGCTGCGTATTTCAACGCCAAGCTTTCCAGGATCGCCCTCGCATACGCTCCCGGGCTTGAGGGCTTGGGTTGCTGGGTCTTGGTGCAAAAACTGTCGATCGCTTCCGGCATACGCGCGGGATGCAGGAACGATTCGTCATTCGGATCGACAAGGTGCTTGAACGCTGGGTCGCGCACCGCTAGATCCATCAGTTCCGTGTAACTGTAGTCACGGCCTTTTGCCGACCAGCACTGCCGACAGCACTGCAGCATCCACAGGCCCATTACATTTTTGAGCAGTCGAGTCGTCGCGCAAACCCCTCCTTCATTCGTGAAGTTGAGGCGCAGGCTCTCAGAATTGATCACTGGTCCGTCGAGTTCCGTGCCGACTAATGACCACGTGCCGGAACTCAGGAAAGCAGTACCATCGCGCGCCGTAACCGCCGCCACGGCTGAAGCGGTATCGTGGGCACCGGGCGCGATCACAGGCGTTCCGGCGAGGGCAGTGCCGGAAGCTGCTCCTGAGGATAGTGCTCCCACCACGCTCCCCGGCTCCACAATTTCCGCCGGCAAGTCCGATGGCAGATCAAGTTTTTGGAACAGCATCTTTGACCAGGTGCGGGAACACGCGTTCACCATCTGCGTAGTGGTGGCGTTGGTGAATTCGCAGCGTGCATTGCCGGTCATCCAGTAGTGGAAGAGGTCCGGCATGGTGAGCAGCGTGCGAGCAGCTTTCAGCAGGTGAGGCGTCTCGCGTTCGGCGCACAACTGATACAGCGTGTTGATCGGCATGAACTGAATGCCGGTTTCGCGGTAGATATCGTCCTTGGAAACGGTTTGAAAAACCTGCTCCATCATGCCGTCGGTACGTTTGTCGCGATAATGGAACGGGTTCTGCAGAAGCTCGCCGCGTTCGCCTAACAATGCATAATCGACGCCCCAGGTGTCGACGCCAATCCCGCCCAGCCGAACCTGCTCAATCCTGGACAGAGCTTTGCGGATTTCCAGCCAAAGCCGCGGTGCATCCCAATGCAGCGATCCACCATATTCGACCGGTTCATTGGGAAAACGATGCACCTCCTCCGTGGTGATTACCCCCGCATAAACGCGACCGAGAACGGCGCGGCCGCTTTCTGCGCCGAGGTCGAATGCAAGGTAAGCCTTGGGTACGTCAGGCATAGGACGACACGCTCTGCGAGTTGCGTGCGGCGCGCTCTTTCGTGATGCGCTCCATGTAGCCGCTTCCCACGAAAGCTTTCAGCGGATCGCGAGGTAATCCTTTGGAATCGCGCCAGTCCTGAATAGCGGGCCGCACATCCGTATTGAATGCATCCTGAAGCAGGGATTCGGCGGTGATCAGATCGCATTCCTTTTGCGCCGACGCCAGCGCAGCATGGTCTACCAAGGCTGCCTTGGCAAAGAAGATTTGTGCCATCACCACGGTCTGGATAGCTTCCTCAATCTTGCCCTTGAGGTTATGGCTCTGATCGATCATGTACGCGATATCGGCCTTTTCCCCCGTCTCCCATTCGTAGAAGCAAATCTCGTGGAAGATACGGAACACCTGGTACGGATCGATGGAGCCGATGGTGAGATCGTCGTCGGCGTAGCGCCGATCGTTGAAATGAAAACCGCCGAGCATCCGCTCAGAAAGCAGCCACGCCACGATCTGTTCGATGTTCTGCGCCTGATAATGATGGCCGGTATCAACTAGTACCTTGGCTTGTGGTCCTGCCGACCGAGAAAGATGTAATGACATGCCCCAGTCGGCGATGTCGGTGTGATAGAAGGCAGGCTCGAATGGTTTGTATTCAACCAGCAATCTCTGATCGGAGGACAGTTCGCGATGCGCTTCGGCCAGCGCTTCCTCAAACCAGCGCTTGCGTTGGCGGATGTTGGCCGTGCCGGGATAGTTCGAGCCGTCGGCAAACCACATGGAAATATCGCGGCTGTTGAGCTGCGATGCGATCTCGATGCTGTCTTTCGTGTGCTGCAACGCACGAGCGCGAATCGCCGGATCAGGATTGCCGAAAGACCCGAATTTATAAATCTGGTCTTGAAACAGGTTGGGATTGATGGATCCGGGCTGAACTCCGTATCGTGCGGCAAAGGCTGTAATCTTCTTCGCACTGGCCACGCCTTCTGGGCAATCCCACAAAACATGGAGCGCGATTGTCGGGCAAACGCCTGTATACCGATGCACTTCGCCGGCATCGCTGAACTTCTCTTCCGTGGTTGCGGCGGCGGCTGGCTGCGTGAACTTACCGAAGCGGGTACCGGTATTGGCGAAACCCCACGAAGGAATTTCGACCCTGAACGTCTCTAACGCGCGAAAAATCTTGCCATCAATGGCTGAACTCATGGTCATCCCCGGTATCGTGGGAGATTACACACATCCGGCAGTGCAGGTCACGAACTTTGTACAGCCCTGGATATATTTCGCACTTCGAAATAGCCGAGGCTGGGTAAACGAGTGCAAAAGCGACGTAAGGCTATGCCTTTTCATGCAAGAACGTCATTTTACACGGGAACGAATTTCGCTGAGCAGAACGTCCCCGCAGCTTCTCTGCTATAGTAAGCGGCCATGGAACAGCAAACTCGTGGGCGAGATCCGTACCTGGTCAAGTCCGTCATGCACTCGTCGAGAATTCTCAGTGCGTTTCGCTCGGCAGGCGAGGCCCTCTCGCTTAAGGAGATTGCCCAGCGCAGCGGCCTGCCCAAGACAATGAGTTTCCGTCTCCTCTATACGCTTGAGAAGTGCGGCATGGTGGAGAAAGTTGGCTACAACCTCTACCAATCGACCGTTCGCCCTGCTAAACCGAGGCTGTGCCGGCTGGGGTATGCGGCCCAAGGGACGAATTACCAGTTCTCTCGGGAAGTCTCGGCGAGTCTAGAACGGGCTGCAAAGGAACAGGGAATCGAGCTCATTGCGCTTGACAACCGCTACAGCGCGAAAATGGCCCAGCGCAACGCCGAACTCCTGGTGCGCGAAAAGGTCGATCTTGCCATAGAGTTCCAGACGGACGAAACCATAGCTCCGATCGTCGCCGCCAAATATCGCGATGCCGGCATTCCCATGATTGCAATCGATATTCCGCATCCCGGCGCAACGTATTATGGTGCCAACAATTACGAAGCGGGACTGATTGGTGGGAAGTACCTTGGCCGCTGGGTAAAAGAGCATTGGAATTCCGAGCTTGACGAAATCGTCTTACTCGAACTGCCGCGCGCCGGGAACTTGCCGCAGATGCGACTCACCGGCATGCTGGTCGGAATCAACCTCGTGCTTCCCGCGGCGAAGAACTGCCGCGTCACACACCTCGATGGCGACGGGGAACTCGGTCCCAGTTTTGAGATTGTTCGCAAGCACATTCGCCATTCCAGTTCCCGGCGAATCGTCGTGGGAGCGATTAATGATGTGAGCGCGATTGGAGCATTACGCGCTTTCGAAGAAGCAGGACGCGCCGAGACCTGCGCAGTGATGGGACAGAACGCCTCGCCGGAAGGACGCGCGGAGTTGCGCGAACCGCATACCAGCTTCGTAGGATCAGTGGCATTCTTCCCGGAACGCTATGGGCCGGATTTGGTTCGCGTCAGTCTCGATATTCTCGCCAAAAAACCGGTGCCGCCCGCGGTTTTTGTGGACCACAAGCTGGTCACACCCATGACCGTCGATCACTACTATCCCAACGATGGCCTGCTGCAGAACGAAGGGCGTGCCGCGGTGGAACTGATCCGTCGCGCCGCGGTCTGATTAGGTCGCTCCGAACCGGAACCTGCATTCGTCAATCCCGAATGCAGGGTTTTTGTTCTGCGATGTAAAATTCGTGTCGCGCTTCTCGAACCCAGCGCAATCGCGTCGACGCAAATCGTATATTGCTGATCACACGCCTCTTGCCCGCTTTCACAGTATGAATCGGTATTTCTCAATACAAAACAACCTTCGTTCATCGGTTGCAGGTTGACTGTGTTTGCAAAGCGGTGGGAGTATCCACCGCACGCGAGGCTCTTCGTGGGAGTCTCTGCGGCAGCCAATCTTTCCGCGAATGTGTACCGGCTGTGCCCGAGTCGAAAATTCGCCCTCTGCGATGAGGAGGCAACAACAATGTTTGCAAGAACCATGAAGATTTTTCTTCTTCTGCTCCCTTTGGCCTTTGCCAATTTGTTATTTGGCCAGGGCGGCGCTAACGGCACCATACTCGGAACAGTAACCGATAACTCTGGCGCGGTCGTCGCCAACGCGAATGTTGACGTCACCAACACAGCGACGAATATCACCACGCGCTCGCAAACAACTTCTTCGGGAGACTTCACCGTTCCGTTCCTTCAGCCGGGTACATACAAGGTCACGGTGCAGGCACCCGGATTTCAAAAAGCCGTGACCGACTCTGTTTCGTTGGTCGTTGGTCAGCAGCAACGCGTGAACGTGACTATGCGGCCCGGAGCAGTGTCGGAGAGTGTAGAAGTGCAGGCCAGCACCGTCTCCCTCGATACAGACACTGCAGCCGTATCGCAAACCGTGACTCCGCAGCAGATTGAGCAATTGCCGGTCGAGAATCGCAACTTTGTAGGTCTCTTGTTCATCGGTGCAGGCGCCGTGCAGACAACAGGTGAACAAAATCAAATGCGGCAGCAGGAAGGTAATGCAATCAGCATCAACGGCGGGCGCCCGACTTCCAACAATTACACGCTCGATGGTCTGGTGAACACAGACACGGCACTCAACACCCCCGCCGTAATCTTGTCTCAAGATGCGATCCAGGAATTTAAGATCCAAAGCGAGAACTATTCTGCCGAATATGGATTCAGCGCCAATCAAGTCAACTTGGTCACTAAGAGTGGAACCAACCAACTCCATGGCACGCTGTTCGAGTTTGTAAGAAATGATGCCTTCGACGCGAAGGCTCCATTCCAGGCGCAACTCCCTGAGTTGCGTCAGAACCAATTCGGCTTTGTGCTGAATGGGCCAATTTACATCCCCAAGGTTTACGACGGCCGTAACAAGACTTTCTTCATGGTCAACTACGAAGGATGGAGAATCCGTACGGGATTTAATCAGAGCACGTTCAATGCACCCGTCTCTGCGCAATTGAATGGCGATTTTTCAACATCGGGTTTGGCTCTGCCGGTATCAGCCGGCGGCACTTGTACGCCGACGGGGTCTACACCGTGTATGCCAATTGATCCCAACACCGGCGCGCCATTTCAAGGCAACGTCATTCCTACAAATCGCTTTTCAATACTTGCACAGCAAACACTCGGGTTAAAGATGTTCCCGGCACCCAACTGCTTTTCTTCGACCTGTCAAGGAAACTACCGTCTCGCGGTGACCCTACCGCAGACTCTGGACCAGCAAACCTATCGTCTCGACCAAGATCTCGGCCGCATGGGGAAACTGTTCTTCCGTTACACGACCGCCAGTTATGACAGTCAGAACATTAACGGCTCCATCAGCATCCCTTACGGAGTCGGCAGTTTCAATGAAAAATCCGAGAGCTGGATCATTTCTCATACGAAGAATATCGGCGCTGGAATGGTCAACAATTTCCGATTTGGCCACCTGGAACCCATCGCTGTTCAAGGTGGTAACCCAATCACCGCCGCACAAGTATCCGCCCTCGGCTTAACGGGTGTGTATCCCAACCTGCCAAACTACGCACGGCTGTTCCCAACGATATCCCTGGGGACTCCTTACACTTCCGTAGGGAGCCAAGGCAACGACACCACCACTAGTGATATTCCGACTTGGGAGTTCGCTGATAGCCTGACGCTGGTAAAAGGGCGACACACAATAAGCACAGGATTTGACTATCGTCGATGGCTGCAGAGACGCGACTTGTCCGCAGATTTTCTTGGCAACTTCAATTATTCGAATGACACAATCCTCACCAATGACAGCGGGTGCACCACCGGTTCCGGTCACTGCGGGACCGGGAATGCCATCGCTGATTTTCTGTTGGGTTACTACAACGGTGCCTCGACCTTTCAACCCGGGCCGTTCAGTCCAACGAACGTCGCAGGGAATCTGAACCAGTATCGGTTTATGTATGTTGCGCCGTTTATCCAGGATGACTGGAAGGCCACCAGTCGACTCACCGTAAACCTCGGACTGCGCTGGGATTATCGCTCCGTCCCCACGGAGAAGAATAACAAGATGTTCTGGCTAGATACCGCAAACCCAGGTGGAGGCTTGTGCTACGCCGACAAAGGACTCGGAACGACTACGGTTCAGAGCCTCGGGGGTCCAATCGCCCCTAGTGGGAACGGCTTTTACCGGTATTGTGGCCGCTCTAATCCGGCGGACGGATCGAAGAATCCTTGGGCTCCCCGTATCGGCTTGGCCTATCGTCTAAACGATAAGACCGTGCTCCGTGGTGGCTACGGCGTTTTCTTTGATTCTTTCGAAACTCGCGAAATCGACGACTCCGGAGATATCTATCCTTTCGTCGTGCGTGCGAACGTAAGTCCAGTGTCTGATGCGGCTAATTGCGGGACGCCAGGCAACGCAGCTTGCCAGCCTAAGACAACGGACACGATGTTTCCACCAGTACCCTTGCATCAGGTATCAGTGGCCAACGACGGCGGGCAATTTTTTGCTGTGATTATTTCCGAACATCCGCGAAACCCCTACGTCCAACAGTGGTCTACTTCTATCCAGAGAGAACTGGCCCGCAATACAACAGTTGAAGCGAACTACGTCGGAAACAAGGGCACACACCTTCTCAACCGCATTAACAAAGCGGTAGGTCCGCCGCCACCCAATCCGGCTGCGTGCGATCCTCTGACCGGGGGTGCGGTTAACAATACCTCCGCCCAATGCCTCGCTTCGCAAAGAACGCCGTTGCCCAACGTGAGTCAAGTGCTAGGTTTCCTGGACAGCGAGTTTAATGGCTACTCAAATTACAATGCCGGCAACCTGAAACTAGAACGCCGGAGCAGTTCACTGGCCTTGCTGGCGGTATACACCTGGGCGAAGAGTCTAGATGACAAGTCGGCTGCGGCGGGCGTGGGCTCGACCAATGCGTTCGCGGGTCACTTGGATGACCGCAATCCTCGTCTGGATTATGGTCGCTCAGATTTCGATGTGGACCACCGTTTTGTGGCAAGCATGGTTTATCAGTTGCCGTTCGGGCGTGGTAAGCATTTCGGCAGCCACATGAACAAGGCGGCTGACTTAGCGCTAGGGGGGTGGCAATTCACAACGATTGCAACATTCCAACGCGGTTTCCCATTCTCAATTCTCTGCAACGGCAACATTGTTGTTCAAACCTCAAGTTTCAATAATCGCTGCAACCAGATTGGCGACCCATATCCCAGTGGTTTTCACAAATCCATCACCAGTTGGTTCAACAACAACATCACGTACTCGACTTCACCCACTGATCCAACCGACGCTTTTCGATCAAGCTGCGTCGCCCCTGTCTCCAACGGAGCTGCCTTCTGCCAGCCTCTTAATGGCCAATACGGTAACACCGGCCGCGACATCCTGCGGGGGCCTGGCATTAATAATTGGGACATTGGAATCGGAAAAGACTTCAGATTCACTGAGAGAGTCTCGTTCCAATTCCGTGCGGAGTCGTTCAACGCGTTCAACCACCATCAGTATGGGTACGACCCGTTTACTGCAACATCAATCGGCGCGCCGATTGATGTGAATCCGAATGACTTCAAGCTCGTGAATGGAGTGAGCGAGAGCACATTCGGGAACGTCATAGCAGCGCGCCCTGGCCGCATCATTCAGTTCGGCGGCAAGATCGTGTTCTGAG
>Ga0134126_10005666_pt1 | contig 15604 bp, 12 predicted proteins | sample KB31752_FD_96881 | JGI IMG/M metagenome (GOLD analysis project Ga0134126, IMG submission 96881) | Terrestrial soil microbial communities with excess Nitrogen fertilizer from Kellogg Biological Station, Michigan, USA - KB3-175-2 | ecosystem: Environmental > Terrestrial > Soil > Unclassified ...
GGCCAGCGTCGTATCCGGCGATGCAGGCGTACCGGCATCGTCATACGAAAACACCCGCGCACTCATGTCCGAAGCGCCGATCGTCAGCCGCAAATAGCTCACGCCGATATGCGTGCTGTCCGTGGCAAAAAGCTCCTGCTCCAATGCCTGCCGCTGGGCGGTAGGCAAGCCATAGATCAGCTGCGCGCTTCCTCCCGTAAGACAATAGCCAAAACCGTCGATGGTCTGGTAGGTTTGCGTAGTATCCACGGTGATCACCGGTTGTACAGCCAGGCCATTCCCGAAATTCAGCGCTACATTCTGCTGCTGGAACAAAGCGCTCTTATCCGGGTTTGTTAACCACAACGCCACCTGGCTGTTCACCGGCGCTTGAGGAGTAGAATCCGTTAGCGGCGGTGCCACAGGGGATGAACTGCTCTTCTTGCTGCAGGCCGCGAAACCGCCTGCGAGGATAAGTATCAGTAAAAGACAAAAGCTCGATCTCATAAAAATCTATTGTTGAAAGACACGCACATAATCCACAAACATCCGCTGTGGGAAAACCGTCGTATTATCCGGCGGCCCCGGCCAGTTGCCGCCTACCGCCACATTGAAGATAAAAAAGAAGGGGCTGTTGAACGGATATGTTCCGCTTAGAACATTGGCGGAACTCCCGTTAACATATAGATGATCGTCTACCAGGAACTGCACGCTGTCCTGTTTCCAGATAAGACTAAACACATGGAACTGCTGACTAAAATCCCCGGAAGAAAGATCATAGTTGCCATTGTAGGTACCTTCGCTGCCACCCGTTTGCTGCCAATGCATCGAACCCGTCACCTGGCTGGGAGCGCTTCCCACCAGCTCCATGATATCCGTCTCACCACAACCCGGCCAGGGTACCGTGCTGATATTAGAACCCAGCATCCACAACGCCGGCCACATCCCCTTGGAGACCGGCAGCTTGGCACGGATATCGATCCGCCCATAGGTGAATTGCTGAAGACCCGCGGTAACGATCCGTCCGGAGGTATAATTGTTCCCCCCATACGACTCCTGCCGGGCCTCGATGATCAGATGACCGGCGGACACAAAGACATTCTGCGTCCGGTTCGTATAGTTCTCCAGCTCCTGGTTCCCCCAGCCGGATCCACCCAGGTCATACCCCCAGTTAGTGGTGTTTAAACTGTTCCCGTTGAACTCATCGCTCCAGGCAAGGTGATAGCCCGGATAGCTCGCCGCCGTCTCATAACCGGTCGTATCGGTAGGTAAGTAGAGCAGGTCGGTATTTACGATCGTCCCCGTCGCCTTCGCCGTGCCCAGCGTACTGTTCACAGGATTGCTGATCTGGAAATAAAAGTTCTGATTCGCCTGGCGCAGACTGTCGCCCGTTACCGGCACATCGACATATACTTCCGTTTGCCCGGCTGCGATAGTGACCGACCCGTTCGTGGCCGTATAATCGCCCCCCGCTTTCGCCGTCCCGTCCGACGTGGCATAGCTCACCGTCACGGTCTGGGTACTCGCCGCACTGAGATCGATATAGAACCTGAACGTCGAAACCTGCGTTTGCCGGGCCTGTGTGACATCAGTCACCCTCACCGAAGGCCCGGTGGTTTGTGTCGTAGAATGCCCTCCGCCGCCGCTGCCTTTCGAGCAGGCAGCCGAGCCCAGGAACAAGATATATAGCAACGGCCTTATCATAGTTTTCATTTGTGCGAAATTGTAACTTATCAGGGTTGATCCAATGCGATATCGGCAACCGTAACGCCGCCGGAACCGAGCGTCCCACCCGAACTACCCGCCTTGATCACCACATAATACGTGCCAGTGGTGGAAACCGAGATATTTCCGGAGCTCGGCCCATTGCCCGAACAACCGATGCTGACCACATTCCCATCGAACGGACTCGTTCCGCAACCGGCCCACCAGTTCAGCGAATAGATCTTGTTATCGGTATAGTCGGAGCCTTGCGTCGGCACAGTAGCGCCAAGATAAAATTCTACCCAGGAATCAGTGATACCCGCGCCTGATACATTCGCGGAGAATTTGTAGTTGACGCCCGCCGTAAGCTGCACAGCCTGGTAGATACCCCCGTTCGTGTTGCCCGTATTGCTGAGCACCAGCCCGCTTGAAGCAAAGGTGAACGTCGTCTGCGCACCGCCGGTATTGAGAACCGTCCAGGCCGACGCGCTGGCCGTGTCTAAGGTTCCGCCCTGCAGCACCGTCTTACCCAGGTCGTCGCTGGCGACCGACACGATCTGCGAAGCCGTGTCATAGCCACCCTTGCCTACCGCCGTCAGGATAATGCGGTAACTCCCGTGCTGTGCGAAATGGATCGTGTCGCTCGCCGTTCCGGCAACCGGTGACCCATTGCCCGTACTCCAATACCAGCCGAAGACGCCGGACGTGCTGGCCGTACAAACAAAAGTGTTGTTCACCCCGGAGACCTGCGCGACCGTAAAGCTGGCTTGGGGAGCCGAGCCTAAAGCCGGCGAACTGTTGTCCGGTGTACAGCCGGCTAAAACAAATAGGCTACAAATTATTATATTCCGCATATGGCAATTGTTTTAAAATGAGCCGGCCCTTCGGGCCGGCTTTTATTTATTAATTATATCCGGGGTTTTGTACCAGCTTTGTATTTTCCAGATCCGCGAGCGGTATCGGCAACACCTCATTCTTACCCGCTTGAAATCCTTTTGATGCCAACACAGTGGCAGCCTGCCCGGTACGGACGAGATCGAAGAAACGATGTCCCTCGGTAGCCAGTTCCAGCCGCCGCTCATTATAGATATTATCCAGCGTCGCCGGTACCGAAGCCAGCCCTACCCGCGCCCTCACGGCATCCAACAACTGCTGAGCCCGGGCCTGATTACCGCCGCCACGTACGAGGGCTTCCGCTTCCAGCAGATAGGTATCGGCCAGGCGGATCTCGATCTCATCATTCGTCCAGTTCAGCTCGATATTCCCTTTCGTACTTTGATCGGCCGCCAGCGGTGCGAATTTGCGGATAAAATATCCGGTATTCTGATATCCTGGCGAATAGGTACATACACCCGCCTGCTTCAGGCTGTCGATGTTCACGATAGTTGCAGCATAACGCGGATCACCCTTCAGCGCATTTACGAGATCCAGCGTTACCGGACAAAAACCATAGCCGGCAGCGGATGATTCAAAAGTAGGACCGGTGTACCCGCGTGGGCCCACCATCTGCACCCCCACATTCCCGTCGAAACTGGGCCAGTTACCCCAGGTCTTGCCAGCCTGGTTAGTATGCACTATCTCGAAGATCGATTCCGCATTGAACTTGTTGTTCGGATCGAAGATGTCTGCATAGTTGGGCAACAGCGAGTAGACGGGCGAGGTATTCACCTGCTCCAGGTCGTTCGCCGCTTCCTGCATCCGCGAATTGTTGTTTTCATAGATGATCACTTTCCCAAGCAGCGCCTGCGCAGCACCCTTGGTGACCCGTCCTCCCTCCGTGGCGATATCCACGGTGGCCGGTAAATTGGGGATAGCGGCATTCAGATCCTTTTCGATCTGCGCATAGACTTCGGCCGGCTTGGCCTGCACCTGATTATAAAAATCACTTTGCGCCAGCACCTTGGTGATCAGCGGCACATTGCCGAATTCCCGGACAAGATCGAAATAATAATACGCCCGCAGAAAGTACAGCTCCCCCGTATATCGAGCCTGCAGATCCGTCGTAAGCCCCGGCACATTACCGAGCTTGCTTAACATGGTATTTACCCGGTAGACCCCCGTGAAATTGCGCTGCCAGAGATCCGGTGGAACATTGGGCGTACCGGAATTTAAGGTATAGGTATTCCAGGCCTGCATCCCCGGATTGTCCGACGATGAACCGCCGCCGGCATAACACTCGTCCGAAGCGAGACTCAACAACACCATCTTGGGCGCATAGGAACTGACTACTGTCCACGATAAGGGGTTATATGCTGCTACTAAACCCGAAAAAGCTTCCTCCGGTGTTTGATAATAATTGCTTTCCAGCACTTGTCCTTCCGGATTGGGATTCAAAAAGCTCCGTTTACAGGCTCCCGAGCTTAGCGCAATGCCGGCAAAAAGAGAGCAATATATGATGGTTGATCTTTTCATTTTGTTCAAGTTTTTAATCGTTAGAAACCTACAGACAAACCGGCCTGGAAGGAACGGGCCTGCGGATAAAATCCACGGTCGATTCCCACATTGTTCTGGCCATTGATCCCGCCAATCTCGGGATCATACCCGGTGTAATGGGTAAAGGTGATGAGATTGTAACCGCTCACATAGACCCGGACTTTCTGCAGCGTAGCTTTACGCAACAGGTTCTGTGGTAGCGTATACCCGATCTGCAGATTCTTGATCCGGAAATAGGCGCCGGATTCCAGATAAAATGTGCTTGGATAGATAAAATTATTGTTCGGATCACCATCCACCAGCCGCGGATAAACGTTCGAAGTACCGGCACCAGTCCAACGGTGCAAGGCAGCCGTAGAATAATTGGCGGTCTGAATATCCAGCCGCCGCAATCCCTGATAGATCTTGTTGCCGCCTGCCCCTTGTCCAAAGATCAGGACATCGAAGCCTTTCCAGGCAGCCGTTACCGTGAACCCATAAGTATAAGTCGGGATCGAATTGCCGATAAAGGTGCGATCATTCTGCGAGATCGCCCCATCGCCGTCAAGGTCGGCCCATCTGAAGTCACCGGGCTTGGCATTGGGTTGGATCATCTGCCCGGACTTGTTGACATAATTATTGACATCCGCCTGGGTTTGGAAGATACCCAGTGATTTGAACCCATAAAAGGAATTCCAGGCATAACCAGGCTGGTTCCGCGTCAGCTCATACTGTACGGATTGGATATGCGCACCCGTTTGATAAGGGGTGATGCCTAACCCCGTGATCCGGTTCTGCATCAGCGAACCATTCGCATGCAGCCCCAGACTTACCTGACCCACTTTCTTGTTGTATCCCAATTCCAACTCGACGCCCTTGTTGGACATATCCCCAATATTTCCCGGCGTATTGCCCGACGCACCTACATACAGCGGCAACTGCTCATCCAGCAGCATCCCCGTAGTCTTCTTGTTGTACAAATCGAAGGTCACGCTGATATTTTCCCAGACGACGGCATCGAAACCGGCGTCGATCTGTGTGGTCTGCTCCCACTTGAGGTTGGGATTCGGCGGCGCGTTAGGGCTATTACCTACCTCATAGCTGTTTCCAAAGGTATAGTTCCGGCCACCGCTGACGGTAGAAACATAGGCAAAATCAGCGATCTGATCATTCCCCGTCACACCATAGCTGCCGCGGATCTTCAGGAAACTGACTGCATTCGTCTGCGGAAAGAAATTCTCCCGTGACGCTACCCAGCCCACAGACCCACCAGGGAAATAACCATACTTGTTATTGGAGCCAAACCGCGACGACCCATCCCGCCGGATCTGTCCTTCCAGCAGATATTTTTCATCATAGCTATAGAGCACCCGGGCAAATTCAGAACTTATACTGTGCGCTATCGCATCTCCGCCATTGGCCACCTTGTCGGCATTGGGCAGGCTATAATTGGGCGTAGCCTGACCCAAACTGGCCACCGGCATATACTGAAAGTTTCCGTTGATGCTCGAACTGGTATTCTCCCACGCACTCTGACCAATAAGCGCCGTTACATTGTGTAAGCCAAAATGACGATTGTAGGAAGCCGTATTCTCCCAATCCCAGATGAACAGATTCTCGGCATCCCGGTAATAATTGGTAATAGGGTTACCCTGCGAACCATTGAGATAATATATCGGGGTAAAGCTATTGGAGCCCCAGAAGGCCAGCTTCGTACCGATATTCGATTTCAATTCCAGCCCCTTCATAGGAAGAATGCTTATATAGGCGTCACCGATGAAATTATGCGACCAGTTATAGTTGTTTCCCTGTTGAGTTTTGATATAGGCCAGCGGGTTAGTTTCTTCCTGCCCCACATAGTTGGAGATCGCATAAGGCCGTCCCAGTGCATCCCGCTCTACCGGCTCCGTATTGTAGATACTGGTAGGATCGTTCAGGATGGTCGGATCGGTGATCACCACCGGTGTCACGGGGTCGAGATTGATGGCCGAGCTCAACGGCCCGCCGAACTCACTGTTCGTGTTGCCCAATCCCTGGTTGCGGATATAGGAATACCCGATATTTTCGCCAAAATTCATCCAGCGTGTAACCTTATGTGCACCATTGAACCGTGCTGTCAAACGTTTGTACCACGATATAGGATCAGCCACGATCCCGTTTTGATCGAAGTATCCCAACGAGGTATAGAACGTGGATTTATCGGTGCCGCCACTGATGCTCAGCTGATGACTCATAATGCTGGCGTTGTTGTCGAAGATCTGGCTCTGCCAGTCGGTGCCCTTTCCCAACGACTGGGGATTGGCGAATACAACGCCATGATTCCCCGCCAGCGAAGACTCGTTGCGCAAAGTGGCATATTGCGTTGCATCCAACAGTTTCAGTTTCCGGGCCGGCTCCTGCGAACCATAGTAGCCATCATAGCTCACCCGCATCGAACCCGCCTTGCCCTTCTTGGTGGTGACGAGGATGACCCCGGTACTGGCGCGCGCGCCATAAATGGCCTGGCTGGCTGCATCTTTCAATACTTCTATGGATTCGATATCCGCAGGATTGAGATAATCGAGACCACCCCCATCGAGCACGACCCCATCTACCACGTAGAGCGGGTCATTCCCATTGATCGTCGTGATACCCCGCACCCGTACCTGCTCCGATGATCCGGGCTGGCCCGAATTGGCGGCAATCGAAACACCCGTGGTCCGGCCTTGCAAGGCATCTTCCAGCCTGTACACCGGCTGATCATCCAGGTCACTCGCCTTTACACTCGAAATGGCGCCCGTAACGACGCTCTTCTTTTGCGTACCATAACCCACGACCACCACATCGTTCAACCCCTGGGATTTCGAAGTCAGGACTAACGAAAGATCGCTGCGGCCACCTATTGGTTCTTCCATCGTCTGGTAACCAATGAGCGAGAATACCAGCACGGCATTCTCGTTCTCTACTTCGATCTTGAAACGCCCATCCTTATCGGTAAGCGTTCCCTTGCTCGTCCCCTTGATGATCACACTCACTCCCTCCAACGGCCCCTTGTCGTCGGTGATCCGTCCGGTGATCACGGTCTTCCGCGAATCGTTACCCGTATTTGCCTGCATCGAGGCCGACAACCCGTCCTGCTTGATCAAACTGGCGATCAGTCGCTTTAGCTCCGGATTGTTGGAATAGATTACATAAGCCTTGCTCAAGACCTTTTTGTACCTCAGGTTATAAGGCTTCAGCAGCTCATCCAGGAATTCCTCCACGGACTTGTATTTATCGACATCGATGATCACCTTTGCAGCGGGTATCACCTTTGACTCATAGATAAAATCGACATCGAAAGTCTTGCGGGCCTCCACCAGAATACTCGAGATGGTGCGGGCCTGGCCATCCTGATCCTGGTAATCTCGAACTACATTGCCCCCTGTGGCAACTGAATAGGAAGTTAACCAGGCATTTGTCTGTGAACGGGCGCTCATCAGCGTGCTGTTGCCCAGAAACAATAGGACAAATAGCAGCAACCTGCCTGCGAGGGTTCTTTTACTCATATGGCGTTGTTTTAGTCTTAGTTAGTTAGTGAAAGCTTACGTAGATAGTCTTATCCTTGATATGCATGGTATAGCCGGAAGTGCCTTCCAGCACTTTGATCATCTCTTCGACATTCCTTACCCGTACGTCCCCCGATATGGCCACTTGCAACATGCTCGAATCCGCTACCTCCATCCGATAACCATAAGTGTCCTCGATCATTCCCGCGATATCCTTTAAGGGAGTATTGTCAAAATGGAACTCGTGATGCGTCCAGCCGCTATGAGCGGTCACATCCTTGTCATCGTTGACCTTCGCCTGCTGCCCGCCATCGACGGTCACCACCTGCCCCGGCCGCAATACCATCGGCGTCGCCTTCTGCAAAACAGCAGCCTCGCTGGCATGCACGGATAACCGCACCTTACCCTCTTCGAGCGATACGACCGCCTGCTGCCGCCGCGCATTTACATTGAATCTCGTCCCCAATACTTCCACATCCACCTGCCGCGTATGAACCACGAACTTCGCTGCCGTCGCCGGCTTCTTCTGTACCTGGAAATAAGCTTCCCCTTCCAGCCACACCTGCCTCCCCGAAGCCTCCGTCCATTCCTCGGGGATACGGATCGAGGAATTGGCATTCAACGTCACGATCGAACTATCCGGCAACATGATGCTCTTGATCTCTCCATAGCCCGTCCGGATCTGCGAATACTGTACAGTACCGGTTCTGGCGCCGATCCACCAGATACCCACGGCAATCGCCGCAAGGCTCGCCGCCACCGCAAATACCCGGACCAACCGGATCACTCTGCCAGGACGAACCACCCGCACAGGTTCCTGCCGCCGCAGAGCCTCCTCTATCGCCCTCCAGTTCTCGTCCCGCAACCGGTCGCTCACCGGCAAAGCCCGGAAACCGAACGGCAGTTCCTTGTTGTCCATTTCATTGTCCATAAACTCATCCATAGTGGCGCACTTTTATCATCCAAGACACGCGAATGAAAGTTTCATACTCTTTTTTTCAAAAAAAAAGTACCGTAATTCAAAGGAAGGTCTTGCCCCCATCTATGTACCAGCGGTAGAGCGCCGCGAGATAGAAAAGCATCGACAGCAAATTGGCCGATCGCAATTTTTGCAGGGCTTTTTGTGTGAGATTCAAAACACTTTGATAGTGAATGCCCATGATCTCCGCGATCTGGGTATACTCCATTTCTTCAAAATAACGCAAATAGATCACTTCTTTCTGCCGTCGCGGCAGCTCGTTCAGTAACGTTGCGATCTTGTTCTGCAAAGTCTCATATTCCTCATTCCGCACCACGATCTCCTCGGGGGAAAAATCGATATCCGGCCGGGGCAGACCGCCGATCTGCAATTCCCGGTGATGCAAATTCCGCAGCTGGTTCAGCACCTGCCGCCGCAATGCCGTAAAAAAATAAGGCTTGACCTTCTGCACGGGACCGATCCCCTCACGACGTACCCAGATTTTTACAAAAAGATCCTGCACGGCGTCACCCGCCAGGTCCCCGTCCTGTAAGAGCTTCAGGGCATAATTATATAATCCTTTGAACAACGCACCGTGAATGTCCCGAAAGGCATCCGCATCCCCCTTGAGGGCCAGAATCCACAATTCCTCCAAATTATCTTTATGTAACGGACTATTATCCATTTAGTTAGTTCAGAATGGTCTCACCGTGCGCGATTTTCCCCGCTATAGGATTGACAAAAATAGCCTTATTATAAGACATTTTGTCCTTAATGGAGGATTGGCAGGAATATTGACTAGCGTACCTTTGTGGAATTAGAGCCGCCTTCGACGGCTCTATAAACGATTAATTATGACCAACATCAACAATAGGGATGACCAGGGCCGCGACGACCTGGATGATTTGAATACGGATGAAAACATCGCGGGCGCAACCCATTTGGATATCGGCGCCCGGGAAGAAGAGACGGAGCGCCTGAAAGAAGAGCTGCAGGAACAAAAGGACAAATACCTCCGCCTGTTCGCAGAATTCGATAATTTTAGAAAACGCAGCGCAAGGGAGAACCTCGAACTGCGCCAAACCGCGGGCAAAGAAGTCATCATTTCCTTACTCGATGTCCTCGATGATTGCGACCGCGCAGAAAAACAGCTCCAGGCCACCAACGACATCGCCCAGATTAAAGAAGGCGTTCAACTGGTGTTCTCCAAGCTCCGCTCTACCCTCTGGTCCAAAGGGCTGAAGCCCATGCAAAGCGTAGGAACCGATTTCGATGTGGAAAAACATGAGGCCATTACCGAGATCCCCGTACCCGACCCCGCACTCAAAGGAAAGGTCATCGACGAAGTTCAAAAAGGATACTATCTCAATGATAAGATCATCCGTTTTGCCAAAGTCGTAGTAGGCAAATAACCCCCACATCCTGTTAAAAGCTATGTCAAAAAGAGATTATTACGAAATATTGGGGGTATCGAAAGGTGCTTCTGCCGACGAGATAAAAAAGTCCTATCGCAAGGTGGCTATGCAGTATCATCCCGACCGCAACCCCGGTGATAAGACCGCAGAAGAAAAATTCAAGGAAGCTGCCGAAGCCTACGAAGTCTTGAGCGATGCGGACAAAAGGGCCCAGTATGACCGTTATGGACATGCCGGTCTCTCCGGCAACGGCCGCGGATTCAGCGGCGGAAGTATGAACATGGATGATATCTTCAGCCAGTTCGGGGACATCTTCGGCGATGACATCTTTGGCAGTTTCTTCGGCGGCGGCCGCAGAGGCGGCGGCGGAGGTCGCGCCCGCGGCGTCCGTGGCAGCAATCTCCGCGTCAAGATCAAGCTTAACTACGAAGAGATCGCCAAAGGCGTCTCCAAAAATATCAAGGTCAAAAAATACGTCTCCTGCACTACCTGCAGCGGCAGCGGAGCCAAAGACAAGAACAGCGTTCAGACCTGCTCTACCTGCGGCGGCAGCGGCCAGGTGCGTCGTGTCAGCAATACCTTCCTGGGTCAGATGCAGACCGTCACGACCTGCCCCACCTGTAACGGTGAAGGATCGATAGTAACAGCCAAATGTACCGTATGTAAAGGCGAAGGCCGCGTTTACGGCGAAGAGACCGTAACCATCGACATCCCCGCTGGCGTACAGGAAGGAATGCAGCTCAGCGTTGGCGGACGCGGCAATGCCGGCGAACGCGGCGGCCCTTCCGGCGACCTGATCATCCTCATCGAAGAAGAACAACATCCCGAGCTCCATCGCGACGGGCTCAACGTCGCCTACGAGCTGCATATTTCCTTCACCGATGCCGTCTTCGGCCTTCAGGCGGAAGTGCCCACCATCGACGGCAAGGCCAAGATCAAGATCCCCCCGGGGACCCAAAGCGGCAAGATCTTCCGGCTCAAAGGCAAAGGCTTCCCCGGCGTCAACACCTACGAACGGGGCGACCAGCTGATCCACGTCAATGTCTGGACACCACAGCACGTGACCCCTGAAGAAAAAATAATCCTCGAAAAGCTCAACGATTCGCCCAATTTCCAGCCCAAGCCGGACAAGAACGAACGCAGCTTCTTCGATAAAGTAAGGGAGATGTTTTCCTAAGGCATTTGGTGCGCCGCTGGCGCACCAAATTAATCCTCCTCTTTCCTATGCCGTCTGGCATGCCCATAGATCTTGCGCGCCTTCTCGATGAGCGTGATAAATTCCTGCTGCATCGGATCACCGGGATCACTCGACTGCTCCGCCATCTGGATCGCATCCTTCCAATCCGCCTGACGGATAAATCTCGATTTTTTCAGCAACCCGCCAAAAAGCGCTATCGATGAGGCAAATCGATAACAAGGCTGCAGGTCCCGGAATGGAGTGACCGTGCTTGCACAGTCATAGTAGCTGTTCCGCTCCCGGTGATCATGCGGCAGCCGATAGTTCAGCTGCACTTTCGCCAGTTGCCCCATATCGTGAAACGCATCATGCACCACCGTACTGTCCGGATTGGCCGGAACGATTTCGAACAAAGCCAGCAGCGAATGCCCGCTCCCGACCTCGCCCCCTTGCAGCTCGCTCATCGAATCCGATAAGACCTTGACCTTATTGTCAAATCCTATCAGCCGGTAATTCTTGACCAGGCAGGGATTGAATTGAATGTTCAAATAGGCATCATCCGCAACCGCATAGACCGTTTGCGTAAACTCACGCACCAGGACCTTCTCCGCCTCCCGCTCATCATCCAGGTAAGCAAAATTGCCATGCCCCTTCTTGGCCAACGCCTCCAGCTTGGAATCCTTGTAATTCCCCATCCCCACCCCAAGACAGGTGAGATAGACGCCCCAGTCCTTATACTGCATCACCAGGTTTTCCAGATCCTCTTCCGAGGTCTCACCTTCATTAAAATCCCCATCCGTGGCCAGGATCACCCGGTTATTCCCCCCATGGATATACTGGCTCTTCGCCAGCCGGTAGGCCGCCCGGATACCCGCCTCACCAGGCGTAGCCCCGCCCGGGCCCAAATCGTCGATGGTCTCCAGGATCTTCTTTTTCTCGCTGCCCGAAGTCGGCGGCAAAGCCACTGCCACCGAAGCCCCATACGTCACGATCGAAACCGTATCCACGGCTCGCAAATTATTGATCAACAAGCCGAAAGCAGATTTCAACAGCGGCAGCTTGTTCGGCAGGTCCATCGACCCCGAGACATCGATGAGCAAAACCAGGTTGGCGGGTGGGATACGCGCCGGATCGATCTTTCGCGCACAGATCTGCAGAAAAAGCAGCCGGTCGCCCTCATTCCACGGACACTCCGAAAGCAGCGAATGCAGCGAGAAAACACTGTCCTTGGGCGGATCGGTATAAGCGAAATTGAAATAGTTCATCAGCTCCTCGATCCGTACCGCATCCGGCGGGATCGTGCTGCCCATGTTCAGAAAACGCCGGACATTGCTATAAGAAGCCTTGTCGATGGTGACCGCAAAACCCGTCTCGGGATACTTTTTAGCAGGAATAAAATCGTTCTCCACCAGGGAACTATAGGTTTCGGCGCCTACCGTCCAATCCTTCCGGTCACCCGCCCGGAGGTCCTTGGTCAACGAAAGCAGGCCCCGCCGGATCGGCGGCGGCGCGGCAATCGCGGAATGTAGCTTTATGGTCTGGTATTGGCGGGCGTTGACGGCAACAACCAGCGTCTGAAAGCCTTCGGCTGTAAGCGTCAGCGTATCGGTTGAAGCCGGTATCGGAATACCGAAGGCACCGGAACTGCCGGAATGATATAGGTATCCACTCGACTGGAGCCTGATATTTACATCAGGCAAGAGACCGTTGTTCTCATCCTTAACCTCTCCCCGCAGATAGAATTGACCACGGGATACGTAAAAACACAGAGAACATAAGAGCAGCAGTGAGACGGATTTCAATTGGATATTTTGATTAAAATTAATGCGTTCTTTCCTCTTCGTCAAGAACTATTCCACGAGCTCCTCTACTAACTGATAGATCGAGGGCAAATTCCTTCCTAACCCATCATAATCAAGGCCATAACCCAGCAAGAACTTGTTGGGTACCGAAAAACCCAGATAATCCACACTTATCGGGTACACGGTAGCCTCCGGCTTATGCAACAGCGCCGCGATCTTCATCGAGGCCGGCTGCTGATGCTCCAGCTGCGGGAGGAACTCGCTCAGCGTCTTCCCCGTATCCACGATATCCTCCACGATGATCACATGCCGTCCATGCAGATCCGTGTCCAGCCCTATAGCCGTGATCACCTGTCCCGAAGATTTGGTCCCCTTATAAGAGGCCAGCTTGATAAAGCTGATCTCCGATTCGATCGTGATCTTCTTGAACAGGTCGGAGGCAAACATAAACGCGCCATTCAGGATCGCAATAAAAAGCGGCTTCTTCCCCTCGTAGTCCTTGTCGATCTTCGAAGCGATAATGCCGATCTTCTCATCGATGGCAACAGCGCTCAAATAGGGTTCGAAAGCCTTGTCGTGTACGCGTAGAATAGACATAATTTTTAACGTTTGTTGTCTGCCAGCCGCGGCCTCGAAGGCGCCGACCCCTGCAGATAGATCCTTTCGCCCGCCGCAGGCTGAACACCCGGAGTAAGCTGATTCATCTCCAGCATATCCTCGAAACGGACGCCTTCGGCCTGCGCGATATCGTACAGGCTTTCTCCCGCCTGCACCACATGGTAGGGTATCGACCCCATGCGCCTTTTCCGCTGCAAAAAGAGCAGCTGCCCCTTCACCAGCACATCCTCCTGCTGCATATCGTTGAACTCCAGCAATCGCCCCAACGGGACATCATATTGATTCGCTATCGCCAGCAACGATACCCCCGCCCGCGCATAGATGACCCTGCTCCGGTTGATCGTAAACTCACCCTCCGGGTAAGCCGCCTCCGGCGCAGCCGCCGCAGTCGAACCAGCAACCGCACCCGAATCGGCCGCCGTAGCCCCACCGCCAACCGCAGAAGGCGCAATCGGCGTCACCGGAGACATTCCCGGCATGGTCAACGCCACCTCGTCCTCCGGCTTCAGCCTCCCCATCGCGATCAGCGTATATTGCTGCAAGTTGTAATCCTTGATGAACTTGATCAGTATCTGCGAATACCGGATGTTCGTAGCATACCCGGCCTTCCTCAAACCATACGCCCATCCCTGGTAATCCGCAGGGTCAAGCTGAAAAAGAAAAGCATACCTGCTCCCATTCCGCAAAAAATCGGAATGATCCTTATAGGAATCGGCCGCACAGGCATAGCTCCGGAAACATTCATGCCGGGCATCGTCATCGTGATAGACCACCGGGCCCTTCCAATCGTCCCTGCATTTGATCCCAAAATGATTGTTCGATGCCTTACACAGCTCACTCGTCCCCGCCTCCGACTCATGCAGCCCCTGCGCCAGCGTAATGGCCGCCGGTACCCCGGAACGCTGCTCCTCCGCTATCGCTATAGCCTTATACGTGTTCACGTAGATCACTCCGTTGGCACTGACCTGCGCCATCGACAGCCCCCTCATCGCCAATAATAAGATCCCCGTGAACCAGCTTTTTACCCGCATCGCGCCCTTTTACTTTTTTCGTATAAAAAATAATCCGTCCCGGATCGTCAGCATCACCTTCTCTACCGCCTCATCGGCCCCTATGAGCTCGTTGAACGCCTGAATGGCTCTCGCGCTCTTATTCTCAAGGGGTTTCTGACTACCCTCCGGGCCGTCCTCCAGCACCTGCCCATGGAACAACACGTTGTCCGCAATGATCAGACCTCCGGGTCGCACCCGGGGCAAAACCAGCCGGTAATAATCGGAATAACCGGGTTTGTCCGCGTCGATAAAGACAATATCCCAATTTTCATCCAGGGCAGGAAGGATGGCTAACGCATTTCCCCGGTGCAATATTATCTGGTCGGCCCGATTTGACCGGCGAAAATAGCCCTCAGCCCGATCCGCATCTTCGTCCCGCAGCTCGATGGTGTGCAGCCTGCCGTCCTCCGTTAATCCCTCCGCGAGGCACAGCGCACTATATCCCATAAAGGTCCCGATCTCCAGTATCCGCCGGGGCCGCAGGAGCTGGCTCATCATCGCCAGGAAACGTCCCTGCAAAAAGCCGCTAAGCATGTGCGCCTGCGGATGGCTCTCCAGGGTATAGGCCTCGATCTCGTTCAGCAGGGGGCCCTGCTTCGAGGAATACTTTTCACTATAGGCGTGTGCCCTTGGGTCGACTATTTCCATAGCAATAATTTTTATATTGTGCCGGGATTCGCCGGCCGCGCAAATATACGCTAAATGACCGGCCGCCGGGACAACGACCATAACCCAAGAAATGTAAGTAACCCGTTGATCAAGAGCAGCTCAAGCCCGATCTGGAACCCCCCGAGCAGCTCCGGGGAATACTTGCTGAGAAAATAGCACAAAACCGGCGAGACCAGGCAGACCAGGGTGATCTTCCAGGTGTCGGGCAACACCCGCCGCGTAAAGATGCCAAAGGCAAAAAGCCCCAGCAACGGGCCATAGGTATAACCCGCCAGCTCCATGATGGTATAA
>Ga0134126_10005667_pt1 | contig 15604 bp, 15 predicted proteins | sample KB31752_FD_96881 | JGI IMG/M metagenome (GOLD analysis project Ga0134126, IMG submission 96881) | Terrestrial soil microbial communities with excess Nitrogen fertilizer from Kellogg Biological Station, Michigan, USA - KB3-175-2 | ecosystem: Environmental > Terrestrial > Soil > Unclassified ...
CGCGGCGCCGCGAGCGCGACCTCGGCGACTATTGCAGCGACGTCTTGCGCCGCGATCGGTTGGAACAGACAGGGCGCGATGTGAATCGAACGGCCTTTCGCATTCGAATCGGCGATGTCGGGAAGGAATTCCATGAACTGGGTGGCGCGGACGATGGTATAAGGGACGCCGGAGGTCGTTATCAGCCTTTCCTGGGCGACCTTGGCGCGGAAGTAGCCGTTGTCGCTGCGGTCGATTCCGACGATGGACAGAGCAACATGATGCCGGACGCCCGCGACAGTCTCGGCCGCCAAAAGATTGCGCCCGGAGGTCTCGAAGAATTCGAGCACCGCCTTGTCCTCGAACGAGGGCGAATTGGTGAGGTCGATAACCGTTTCAGCTCCGACCATGGCCACCGCGAGGCCCTCGCCGGTGATGCTGTTGACGCCGTTCCTGGGCGAAGCGGCGAAGACCTCGTGGCCGCGCTGACGTAGGATGGTCACGGCTTTCGAACCGATCAGACCCGTGCCGCCGAGGATGACGATTTTCATGCTTCTTGCACCTCTTTCGACGTCAGGCACCTGTTCGCGGCTTAAAGTCGGGCGGCCGACGTCGCCATTGTCTTCGACGAAGGCGACGATGTTGAGGCAATCAACTTTCGACGTTCACGTGTTCGCGCGTTGACAAAAATGTACCTCCGGCTACATTCTACAGTGCAGCCTTTAATCGCGAGCCGGAATCGTGCCTGACGCAATGGCGACAAACCTTTCGGACCGCGCCGCCCTCGCCATCGACGAGGTGCTGCGCGGCAAGCCGGTTGGCCGCGCCACCACGGCCTTTCTGTTCGCAGGGCCGGCAGTGGTCGCCTCAATCGCCTACATGGACCCCGGCAATTTCGCCACCAATGTCCAGGCCGGCGCGGCTTACGGCTATTCGCTGCTGTGGGTGGTGCTGCTCGCCAATGTCGCGGCGATGCTGTTCCAGGCGCTGTCGGCCAAGCTCGGCGTCGTCACCGGGCTCAATCTCGCCGAGCACTGTCGCGCGCAATTCTCGACCCCCGTAGTGCTCGCCATGTGGGCGATCAGCGAACTCGCGGCGATGGCCACCGATCTTGCCGAATTCATCGGCGGCGCGATCGGCTTTTCGCTGCTGTTCCATGTGCCGATGATGGCGGGCATGGTCGTCGTCGCCGGGCTCACCTACGCGGTGCTGATGCTCGACCGCGGCGGTTTCCGGCCGATGGAATTGGCGATCGGCGCCCTCGTACTGGTGATTGGCCTTTGCTATCTGGCGGAAATGTTCATCGCGCCGATCGATTGGCCGGCGGCGGCCCGGGGCTCGGCGACGCCGCGCCTCGCCGACGCCCAGGCGCTGACTATCGCCGTCGGCGTCATCGGCGCGACGGTGATGCCGCACGCCATCTATCTGCACGCGGCGCTGGCCCAGGCGCGGCCCCGCGCCCGCGACGACCGCGAGCGGGCGATTCTGCTGCGCTTCTCCAACCGCGAAGTGCTGATCGCGCTCGCCGGCGCCGGCCTCGTCAATATGGCGATGGTGGCGATGTCGGCCGCCGCCTTCCACGCCGGCCACAGCGACGTCGCCGAGATCGAAACCGCCTATCACACGCTGACGCCGCTGCTCGGCGCCGGCGCGGCGGCGCTATTCCTGGTGTCGCTGCTCGCCTCGGGCATTTCGAGTTCGGTGGTCGGCACGCTGGCCGGGCAGTCGATCATGCAGGGCTTCACCCACATGGCGATTCCGATCTGGCTGCGCCGGCTCATCACCGTCATTCCCGCTTTCGTCGTCGTGGCGATGGGGGTCAATGCGACGCAGGCTTTGGTGGTGAGCCAGGTGGTGCTGAGCTTCGCGCTGCCGGCGCCGGTGATCGCGCTGATAATGTTCACGCGCCGGCAGGACATCATGGGGGCGTTCGCCAACGGCCCCTGGGTTCAGGGAGCGGCGATCGCGGCGACGATCATCATCCTCGGGCTCAACGCGGTGCTGCTGGCGCAGACTTTCGGCGTGCCCGTTCCCGGCCTCGGCTGATCCAAAGCGCCGCGTTCAGTCCGCCGCCTTGTGGCACACCGCCTCGATATTGTTGCCGTCGGGGTCGAACACGAAGGCGCCGTAATAATGCTCGTGGTAGTGCGGGCGCAGGCCCGGCGCGCCATTGTCGCGAGCGCCGGCGGCGATCGCCGCGTTGTAGAACTCGTCGACCTCGGCGCGCGATTCGGCGGCGAAGGCGATATGCAGCCCGCCCTTAGGCTTGTCATTCGTCGCAAGCCAGAAGAACGGCTTGCCCTGCGCGCCGAAGCCGGCGACCGCGCCGCCGTCGTCCTTGGGAAACTCCACCAGTTTCTGCAAACCGAGCGCCGCCAGGGCGCGCGCGTAGAAATCGCGCGAGGTCGCGAAATCCGCGACCGCTATGCCGATATGGTCGAACATGGGCTAACCTCCGTGGCCACCGACAAACACGATGTGCAGCCGCCGCGGCCCGTGCGCGCCGAACAGCAGCGTCTGTTCGATATCGGCCGAGCGTGAGGGGCCGGTGATGAAATTCAGCGTGCGCGGCGCGTGGCCGGCGCCGTAAACCGCGCGCAGCCTGGCGAACACGCTCTCGAGATCGCCGACGACGTCCTCGGCGAACAGCACGACGAGGTGATTGTCGGATAGGAAGTTGAGCGTCGTCGGGTTGTCGGCGCCGGAGACCAGGGCCAGCGTGCCGGTCTCGGCGACGCCGGCGAAGGCGACGCTCGCCGCGTTGAGATCGTGACCGTCTGAAGCGCCGTGGCTCACGTCCAACTGTGTCTGGTCCCAAGGCAGCGCGGCGAGGCGGGGATCGGCGCCGATGCGCAACGTCGCCGGCAGGTTGCGTTCGCGCAGATAGCCGGCGATCGCCGCGGGAATGTCGGCGGCGGCGGCGACTTCGGCAAATGTCGCCGCGGCGCGTTCCGCCTCGGCCTTGAAGGTGGCGGCGCCGCCCTTGCCGCGCGCCGGGATGACGCCGGACGGCGTACAGGCGAGCCGGTCGGCGACCGCCGCGCGGCGCGGCGCCTCGGCGCCGGTGACACGCAGCGAGCGGCGGATATCGGCGAACACCTCGTCGCGGGCGCTCATCGCGTGGCTCCGTTCTTGGCCCCGCTCTTGGCCCGCCAGCGCGCCTGGAAGGTCGCGCCCTGCGGCGCCGCGAGATCGCGGTAGCGGGTCCAGCCGCCGGCGAACGGCGCCCAAGAGAAGCGCCCGGCGCGGCGGCCGGCGAGCCCCAATGCACGCATCGCGACGCCGGTCGCGAACCGGTACAGCGCCGGCCGCTTGGCGAAAAACGCCCAGACGCCGAGGCCATAGCGCATCGCCGTGGGTTCGAGATGGCGCTCGAACTCGCGCTCGCGCCAATGGCGCATCATCTTCGGCAGCGGGATACGCATCGGGCAGACCGCTTCGCAGCGGCCGCAAAACGTCGAGGCGTTCGGCAATTGCCCGCCCTCCTCGACGCCGGCCAGCGACGGCGTCAGCACCGCGCCCATCGGACCGGGATAGACCGAGCCATAGGCGTGGCCGCCTACCGCCTGATAGACCGGGCAATGGTTCATGCAGGCGCCGCAGCGGATGCAGCGCAGCATCTCCGAGAACTCCCCCGCCAGCATCGCCGAGCGGCCGTTGTCGAGCAGGATGACGTGATATTCCTCCGGTCCGTCGGGGTCGCCGGGGCGGCGCGGGCCGGTCGAAAACGTGGTGTAGACCGACATGTCCTGCCCGGTCGCCGAGCGGGCGAGCACGCGCAGCAATTGCGCCGCGTCGTCGAGCGTCGGGGTGATTTTCTCCAGGCTGGCGAGGACGACATGCACTTTCGGCAGGATCTGCGTCAGGTCGCCGTTGCCCTCGTTGGTGACGATGATCGACGTGCCGGTCTCGGCGATGAGGAAGTTCGCCCCGGTGACGCCGATGTCGGCGGACAGAAACTTCTGGCGCAGGATTTCGCGCGCCTCGGCGAGCAGCGTCTCCGGTTCCGACAGGTCGCGGTCGCGCGGCAGGTGCAGGTGCGCCTTGCGGAAATCGGCCTCGACGTCGTCGCGCGTGACATGGATCGCCGGCGCGATGATGTGCGAGGGGGCCTCGTGGCGAAGCTGGATGATATATTCGCCGAGATCGGTCTCGACCGCCTCGATGCCGTGCGCCTCCAACGCGTCATTGAGACCGATCTCCTCGGAGATCATCGACTTGCCCTTGGTGACGCGCTTGGCGGCGCGCCGCCGGCAGAGGTCGAGGAAAATGGCGCGCGCCTGCGCCGCGTCGCGCGCGTAATGCACGCAGCCGCCGGCCTCGGTGACGCGGGCTTCGTAGGCCTCCAGATAGAGGTCGAGATGCGCCAGCGTGTGGGTCTTGATGTCGCGGGCGCTGTCGCGCAAGGCCTCGAATTCGGGCAGCCGCGCGACGGCGGCGGCGCGGCGCGGCACGAAATTGCCGGCGAACGCCATCGCGCGTTGCAGCCGCGGATCGTGCAGCGCCTCGTGGACATTTTCCTTGAAGCGCGGCGTCGTCGTCGCGACGGTCATTTGGCGCTCCCCTCGCCAATCGGCGGATCGTCGGTCATGCCGGCCAGCACCTCGGCGACGTGGCGCACGCGCAGCCTGGCGCCGTCGCGGCTGAGCTTGCCGGCCATATTGAGCAGGCAACCGAGATCGCCGGCAAGCAGCGTGTCCGCCCCAGTGGCGAGGATGTTGGCGCTCTTCTTGGCGACGATGGCGTCGGAGAGTTCGCCGTATTTGACCGCGAAAGTGCCGCCGAAGCCGCAGCAGACCTCGCTATCCTCGAGATCGACGAGCTTGAGGCCCTTCACCGTCGCCAGCAGTTGGCGCGGCTGGGCGCAGACGCCGAGTTCGCGTAAGCCCGAGCAGGAATCGTGATAGGTGGCGACGCCCTCGTAAGTCGCCTCGACCGCCGTTACGCCGAGCGTATCGACCAGGAAGCTGACGAGTTCGTGGCATTTGGCGGCGAAGGCGACGGCCTCGCGCTCGGCGTCGGGCTCGTTGGCGAACAGTTCGGGATAGTGCTTGGCGAGCATGCCGGCGCAGGAGCCGCTGGGCGCGACGACGTAATCGCAAGCGGCGAAGGCGCGCATGGTGGCGCGGGCGATCGCCTTGGTGTTGGCGCGGTCGCCGGAATTATAGGCGGGCTGGCCGCAGCAGGTCTGCTCCGGCACCACCACCTTGCAACCGGCGTCCTCCAGCAGCTTTACGGCGGCGAAGCCGACGCTCGGCCGCATGAGATCGACAAGACAGGTGACGAACAGTCCAACCCGCACCCCGGCGCCCGATTCCGTTAACAAGCACAACCTCCTGCACTGCCGCGACATTGGACCAGCGCTGGCCCGGTTTCAAGCCAGCCGCGCGGCGGCAGCCGCCATCGCGCTTGCCTGCTTTTGAATTTTCAGCTAGCTGGGCGAAAGTCGTTCTTGCGAGACTGCTTATCAGCGGGCCCGGAGTTGGCGCACACGGCCCAGTAATCCGCTCTAAAGGCGTAACACCGTCGTAAGTCCGCGAAGGGGGAAGAAAGTATTCGCGATGTCTATGCTTTCCGGAGACGCGACGATTGAGCAGGACCGGCCTCGATTCGGCGACGGGCGACGCTGCCTGTTCATCGCCAGCGAAGTCCGGTGCGGCTCGACATTCGTCGGGGAAACGCTCGCTTACGAATTGAACAAGAGTTGCGGCTACCACCTGTGGGGTTTGACCAAGGAGCCGTTCTCATTTGTCAAATACGAGTCCAAGCCCGAGGAGATACTGGACACTTGGCGCGCGCTTTACCTCGACGGCAGCGGCTTCGTGGCGGCCAAACTGATGTGCAAGGCGCTGTCGCAGATTCATCGGCTCGCCGAAAACTCACCGGATCTGCGCGAGGCGTTTTTCGGCGACCACGCGCGCTGGATTATCGTCAGGCGCGCAGATCGCATCGAGCAGGCCGTAAGCCTGGCGATGGCGCTCAAGACCAAAACCTTCCATTACTATGGAGATCCTCAGCTTTCCGAGGAGGATAGCATTGAACTGACGATCCCCGAAATCGACTGGGCGGTGAAATCGGTCGCGATGTCGGATATTTACCTACAGGCGCTGGCGGCCTCGTTGCCGAGCGAGCGAAGCGTCGCCATGAATTACAAGGATTTCGTCGCGGATCAGCCGGGATATATCGAAAAAGTCCACCAGATTTGCGGCTTCCCGACGTTCGACCGCGCCACCTATGTCAACGACAGCAAGCTCCAGCCCACCGGGCGCAACGCGAAGCAGCGATATGCGGAGCAGTTCAGGGCGTGGTATCTGGCGCACCACGGCTGAGGCCTTCCTCAGATTTTCCGTCCGATGCCGAGGAACTTCGCGGCGCGCGCCTCGCGCAGTTCCTCGCGCGAGAGATTGCCTAGCGATTCCAGCGCGCCCGCGATGGCCTTGCCGGTCGCCTCAATCGCCGCGGCGGGGTCGCGATGCGCGCCGCCGACGGGTTCCGGCACGATGGCGTCGATAATGGCGAACTTGAGCAGGTCGGCGGCGGTGATCTTCATATTGGTCGCCGCATCCTGGGCGCGCGAGGAATCTCGCCACAGGATCGAGGCGGCGGCCTCGGGCGAGGCGACAGTGTAGATCGCATGCTCCAGCATCAGCACCTTGCTCGACGCGGCGATCGCCAGCGCGCCGCCGGAGCCGCCTTCGCCGACGATGACGGCGACGCTCGGCGTCCCCAGCGCCAGACCCATGTCGGTCGCCCGGGCGATCGCCTCCGCCTGGCCGCGCTCCTCGGCGTCGATGCCGGGCCAGGCGCCGGCGGTGTCGATCAGCGAGATCACCGGCAGGTCGAAGCGGTCGGCGAGTTCCATCAGGCGCACCGCTTTGCGATAGCCCTCGGGCCGCGCCATGCCGAAGTTGTGGATGAGGCGGCTTGCGGTGTCGTCGCCCTTCTCATGGCCGATCACGCACACCGGCTGGCCGAGAAACCGCCCGAGGCCGCCGACAATCGCCGCATCCTCGCCGAACTGGCGGTCGCCGGCGAGCGGGGTGAAATCGGCGAACAGCGCCTTGACGTAATCGGCGAAATGCGGCCGGCCCTGACAGCGCGCCACCTGCGTCTTCTGCCAAGGGGTCAGCGCCGCGTAGAGATCGGCCAACAGCTTGGCGGACTTTGCCTCAAGCTTGGCGATTTCCTCTTCGATAGCGGGCGAATCGCCCTTTTCCGCCAGCGCCTTCATCTCATCGATGCGGGCGTCGGCGTCGGCTACCGGCTGCTCAAAGCTTAAATAGGAACGCATGCGACCCTGAACGGTATTTCCGCCCCGAAGGCGACGGGCATCGCTGCGCCCCAAGGGCGGCGGACATGGCCCCGGGTCGGCGCGAAGTCAAGCGACTCAGCGCCCGCGTACTATATTGGGTTGTACGGTGTCGTCGATGTAAAACCACGCAGGGTCCGGCTTGGTGACGAGATCGAGCGCGAACAGCGACACCAGCGTGCGGAAGCCCTGCGGGTCGATCACCGTCCATTGCTTGAGTTCGAACGTGTCGGGATCGAAGACCAGCGTGATGTCCGACTTGCCGCCGAAGGTCGCCTTGTCGACGATCTCGATCGTGGCGGCGCGGTCGTCCATCTCGACGCGCTTGATCGAAGTGTCCTTGGCGAGGTCGATGTGATCGGCGAGCAGGAATTTCAACGGCGTCTGGCCGATCAGATACAGATCCTGGGTGCCGAGTTTCTGGTCGCGGATCGCCACCGAGCGGCCGTCGGCGACGATCTCCATTTTCTGCGGCGGTTTGTAGCGAAACAGCATGTGGCCGGGGCGCTGCACCACCAGCAGACCCTCCGAGCGCTTCCCATCCGGGCCGATCTGTACGAAATCGGCGCTCATGAATCGCGTCGTGTTGAGGAAATCGTTGGCCTTGGCGACGATTTCGGCGTCGGTGAGCGGCGGCGCGTTCGCCGGCCGGCCCTTCCCCGGCTTGAGCCGCTTGTCGGATTGCAAGTCGAGCGGCGCGCTCGGATCGTCGGCGAGGGCCCCGGCGGGAACGAAGGCCTTGGCGGAAACGCAGAAGGCGGCGACCGCAAGAAGCGCGCGGCGGGAGATCGGCATGCGGACTCTCGGCTCGAGGGGCGAATCGGACGGCCACTATCGCAGGAAAGTGGGCGTCTTGTGACTAGCCGGCGTAAAATGCCTCACACGGCCCCGCGGCTCAATAGGCGTTCGCATGGGCGCGACGCGACAGCGCCGTCATCGCCACGATCTTGAGGTCGAGCCATAGCGACCAGTTGTCGACGTAATAGAGGTCGTGATCGAGCCGGGCCAGCATGGCGCTGTCGTCGGTGATCTCGCCGCGATGGCCGCGCACCTGCGCCCAGCCGGTGATGCCGGGCCGCACATTGTGGCGACGCGCGTAGCGGGCGAGCTTTTCGACATAGAGCTGGTCGTGGGCGAGGGCGTGCGGGCGTGGGCCGACGATCGACATGTCGCCGATCAGCACGTTGAGGAGTTGCGGCAATTCGTCGATCGAGAGGCGGCGCAGATGCGCGCCGAGGCGGGTGATGCGGGCGTCGGCGCGCGTCGCCTGCCGCACCACGGCGCCGTCGTCCAGCGCTCGCATGGTGCGGAACTTGAAGATGCGGAACGGCTCCTGGTTGAGGCCATAGCGCTTCTGCCGGAACAGAATCGGCCCCGGCCCGTCGAGGCGGATCAGCGCCGCCACCGCCAGCAGCAACGGCGACAGCAGCGCCAGCGCCGTCGCCGCCACCACCAGGTCAAAGGCGCGCTTCTCGAAAAGCTGGAGCGCCCCCAGCGGCCGGCGCGTCACCGTCAGGCCGCGCACCGCGCCGACCTCGGCGATCTCGACCCGGCTCAGCCCGTTGAGCGGCCCGCCGAGGCCGAGATGTACGGCGATCGGCAGCTTCGTCAGCGCCGCCACGCAGGTATCGACGAGATCGGCGCGCGACCAAGGCAGCGCGACAATGACGTCGTCGGGGCGATGCAGGCGGATGGCGGCGACCGCAAGCTTGAGATCCTCCAGGAAGAACGATTCGCTCTCGCGCAGCGCGAAATGGCAGACGACCTCGGCGCCGTCGTTGTCGACCCCCGCCGGCAGCTCGGCGATCGCATCCTCGAAGCCAACCATCGCCACCCTCCGGCGCGGCGCCAGGCCGCGCGAAAGCAGCGCCGACAGCCCTTCGGCGATCGCGCGGCGCGTCAGCGCGAGGCTCGCCAAGCCCAGAAGATAGAACAGCGCCAGGCCGCCGCGCGGATAGCCGCCGTCGGCGCGCATCGCCACGCCGAGCGCCAGCGCGCCGAGCGCCGTCAGGTTCCAGAGCGGAAAGGTGCGCGCGAATTGTCCCGATTTGTAAGCGTAGCGGGCAGGCGCGTAGCCGCCGTTGTGCAACTCCGCCAGCACGACGAGCACGGCGACGACGAGCCCGATGTCGAAGCCGGTGCGCAGGCCGTCGAGCCCGCCGCCGAACAAAGCGATGCGCAACAGCGTCGTCGCCAACGCCGCGGCGATGATCGCCAACGCATCGGCAAGCGCGGCGATATAGCCGAAGCCGAGCGCGCCGAGGCGCCATTTCGGCGCGCTGCGCGCCACGCGCGGCGGTCGCAAGGCGGGGACGGCTTGCGGCGCGGCGGCGAAATTGAGCTGGGTTCGCGCCATTTCGGCACATCCTCCCGAATGGAGACAGCGGCTCGGCGGCCTCAGCGAGACTCCGCAAAACGTGTGCCGGGGAGGATCGTTATTGATTGGAGGAGGGGGCGCCAATCAAACGAAGGCGCCTTGAAAAATGCGCGCAATCGTCACGGCGAGGCAAGCCAAGCTGTCCACGGCTCGGCGATGACGCCCTACCCGATCAGCAGACGATCACTCAAAGCTGGATGGCTTGGCTTTGCTCGCTATGACGGATTTCGCGCGATAGCGCGGCGGCCCAATCAACGCTGCCGCCTTCCGCGACGCGAAAACGGGCTCACTTGGCCCGCCGCCGCAAGCAACCAAATGGTCTAGGCCGTGCCGCCGGCGTCGACCGTCAGCACGGCGCCGGTAATGTTGCGGCCGGCCTCGCCGAGGAGATAAGCCGCCATCGCCGCCACATCGGCCGGCTCGGCCAGACGCCTGAGCGCGCTGCGGGCGACGATGCGCGCGCGGTCCTCCTCGCTCAATCGGCGCGTCATCTGCGTGTCGATGAAGCCCGGCGCAATGGCGTTGACGGTGACGCCGACGCGGCCGACCTCGCGGGCGAGCGAGCGGGTGAAGCCGACCAGCGAAGCCTTGGTCGCGGAATAGACGGAAAGCGCATTGAAGCCGCTGGAGGCGACGATCGAGGAAATACTGACGATGCGGCCGCGCCCCTGCGCCATCATGCCGCGCACCACATATTTGCTCAGCAGGATCGGCGACAGCGTATTGAGGCGGATCAGCGCCTCGATGTCAGCGTCGGGCATGTTGGCGAGCAATCCCTCCGTGCCGAGCCCGGCATTGTTGACGAGCCCGTAAATCGGCCCGAAGCGCTGGCGCGCCGAGCGGACGAAATCGGCAATGGCGGCGGTGTCGGCGAGATCGAAGGCGACCGGCGTTATGCGCTCGGACGTCGTCTCCTTGAGCTTGCGCGCCACGGCGATGACGTGAAACCCGTCCGCCGCCAGCCGTTCGGAGATCGCCGCGCCGAGGCCGCGGCTGGCGCCGGTGACGAGCACGTTATCCATGGCGCCTCAGCTTTCCCGCATCGGTCATCGGCAGATCGGCGACGAAGCGGATGTAGGCCGGGGCCATATGCGCCGGCAAACGCCGGCGCGCGGCGGCGATGATCTCGCGCTCCAATTCGCGCCCGGCCGCCGTTGGATCGCTCAACACGACCTCTGCGGCGACAATCGCGCCGGTGATCGGGCTTGGCCTGGCGAAGACGCGCGCGGCGCGCACGCTCGCCAGGCTGTTGAGCGCCGCCTCGACCTCTTCGGGATGCACCTTGGCGCCGCCGACATTGATGACGCCGTTGCGCCGGCCGACAAAATAACCACGGCCGTCGCGCAGCGCGATCATATCGCCGGTGTCGACGAAGCCGTCGGCGTCGGTCAGCGCCGGCGCGCCGGGGCCGAGCAATCTCAGGGCGCGGCGCGAGCTGCGCACGCGCAAGGCGCCATCGACGAGCTTCAGCTCGACGGCGCCCGATCGCGTCAGCCAATCCGCCGGGAAACCGGCGCGGCCGTCGGCGACGCTAAACACGACGCCGGCCTCGGTCGAGGCGTAGGCGTGCTCGATGCGCGCGTGCGGATAAGCCGCGGCGAGCCCCGCCAGCATGCCGTCGTCGGCGATCTCGCCGGAGAGGCGCGCATATTGCGGCGAAATGCGCCCCGTCGCGCCGCTCAGCATCGCCTTGCGCCAATGCGTCGGCGTGCCCGAGATATGGGTGATCGCCAACTCGCCGAGGCGGTCGAGGAAACCCTCGATCGGCTCCGCCGGACTGGCGAGGCGCAGCGAGCCCTGGCCGCTCAGCGCGCGCAGGAATATCTGCAAGCCGCCGTATCGGCGAATGTCGTAGAAGGTCGCCCATTGCTGCAACGGCGCCGGCGCGATCGCGCCGACCAGCGTTTGCAGCGTATGCACGGCGAGCTTCGGCGGCCCGCTGGTGCCCGAGGTCGGCAGCACCCACTCGGTGGCCAGCCTCGGCGCGTCGTCCGCCTCGCGCGGCGCGAGCGGCAGCCGCACCGGCAGCGCCACGTCCAGCGTCAGGGGCGGCGCGATCTCGTCGTCATAGGCGAGCCCGTCGGCCTCGACGAGGGCGGCGGCGCCAGCGATTTTTTCGGCCTCGAAGCCCGGCGGGCAGAGCAGGATGCGGCGCGCCAGACCGTCGAGATCGATCAACGCCGCGGCGGCCTTGGCCATATCGCCGACGGCCAGAACGACGCTGCGTCCGGCGAAGCGCCGTCGCGCCGCGCCGAAGGCGGAGCGGGCAGCGAAATCGGCCAGATCCAGGCGATGATCGCGGGTTGAGATCTCGCGCGCGCCGGCGCCGCCAAGCGCGATGAGCCCGCGCAGGGTCGCAGCGTCAGGCATGGAGAGGCTCATAGAAGGCGATGAGTTCGCCCACGGTGTGTGGAAACTCCGACGCCTTGGCCGACGAGAACGGATCGCGGCCCGTCGCATCTTCGAGCCGGCTGACCAGAATCGCAAAGCACAAGGAATCGAGGCCCGACTCCAGCAACGCCAGCCCCTCGGTAAGCGGCGGCAGCGTCTTATCCTGCTCAGCGGCGACGTTGCGAATTTCCTCCAGAACCAGATCGCGGATCGACATGTTTTGCGCATCCCTTGTGAGGCCTTCGGCTCATTACCTCAAATGCGAGCTAATCTGCTGAGATTCTTGCAACCACGGTAAACGGCATTGCCAAGCCATTGCAGAATCTTACGTCAAATCTTTCATAATGACAATTAACCCGAAAACGTATACAAAATTTAATCCGAAAGCGTATACGGGATTTAACGGAATTTCTGCGATTGCGATTAAGGTCTCTTAACCTTTTCAATGCGTGGCCGACGGCATTTTATTGAAACTGTCGGCAAAGGCGAGCATTTTAATAAAATCAAGGCGGCGAAGACGGCGCGGCCGATCATTTTAAAGGGGTATCCGATGCGAAGCGAGACGGTCTCGATACACGGCGGCTACCTCTGCGATCCCGCGACCCGCTCGGTGGCCGCGCCCATCTATCAGAACGTCGCTTATGAGTTCGAGAGCGCCGATCAGGCGGCAGGCATGTTCGATCTGGAGATCCCCGGCTATCGCTATAGTCGCATCTCCAACCCGACGGTCGATATACTGGAGCGGCGCGTCGCCATGCTCGACGGCGGCAAGGCGTGTCTGGCCCTCGCCTCCGGCCAGGCGGCGATGCATGCGGCGCTGCTCAATGTCAGCGATCGCGGCGGCTCCATCGTTGCGCCGCCGACGCTTTACGGCACCACGCACACGCTGCTCGGCCATACGCTGCGCCGCCACGGCGTCGAGGCGCGCTTCGCCGCCAGCGACCAGCCGCGCGATATCGCGGCGCTGATCGACGACACGACGCGCGCCGTGTTCTGCGAGACCGTCGGCAATCCCGCCGGCAATATCTGCGACATCGAGGCGATCGCCAAGGTCGCGCATGACGCCGGCGTGCCGCTGATCGTCGACAATACGGTGGCGACGCCGATTCTGTTGCGGCCGATCGATTTCGGCGCCGACATCGTCGTGCAATCGCTGACCAAGTTCATGGGGGGGCACGGCGCCGCGATGGGCGGCGCGATCGTCGACGCCGGCCGCTTCGATTGGCGCGCCGCGGCCAAGCGGTTCCCGATGTTCAGCGAGCCCGACGACTCCTACCACGGCCTCGTCTACGTCGACCACTTCGGCGACGAGGCCTATATCGGGCGCGCCCGCAGCGTCTATCTGCGCACTGCCGGGGCGGTGCTGGCGCCGATGAGCGCCTTCCTCATCCTACAGGGCATAGAGACGGTTTCGCTGCGCGTCGAGCGCCATGTCGCCAACGCGCGGCGCGTCGCCTTCGCGCTGCGCGAGGACCCGCGCGTCGCCTGGGTCGAATATGCGGGCTTCGAGGATCATCGCTATCACGCGCTCGCCAACAAATATCTCGGCGGGCGGCCGCCGTCGCTGTTCACTTTCGGCGTCCGCGGCGGCCATGCGGCGGCCAAGCGCTTCTACGATGCGCTGAAGCTCATCAAGCGCGTCGTCAATATCGGCGACACCCGCACATTGTGCTGTCATCCCGCCTCGACCACGCATCGCCAGATGACGCCGCAGCAGCAGCACGCCGCCGGAGTGTCGCCGGAAACGGTCAGGCTCTCGGTTGGCATCGAGCATGTCGAGGACATTCTGGAAGATATCGATCAGGCGCTGGCGGTTGCGGTCGCGCCGGCCGCCAAGCTCGCGGCGGAGTAGCGCCATGCCGGTCACGCTTATCAGACCGTCGCCACTGGCCGGGGTCGGCAACTTGCGCGAGCGGCGGCTGCGGCGCGGCGTCGTCGGCGACCGCAGCCGGCGCCTGCGCGTCGAACTCGTCAACAACATGCCGGATGCGGCGGTGCACGCGACGCAGCGCCAGTTCATCCGCCTGTTGGAGGAAGGCGCCGGCGCCTTCGACGTCTCGCTCGGCCTGATGACATTGTCTTCGCTCGATCGCTCGGCCGAGGCGCGGCGCGACATGGCGCAGCTTTACCGTTCTCCGGCCGGCCTCAGCGCCGCGCCGCCGGACGCGATCATCGTCACCGGCGCCGAGCCGCGCGCCGCCGAGCTCGACCAGGAGCCTTACTGGCGCGAGCTGACGAGCCTATTTGATATGGCGCGAGCGCATACTTATGCGACGCTCGCCTCGTGTCTGGCCGCGCACGCGCTGGCGCTGCATCGCGACGGCGTGCGGCGCCGGCGTTCGCCGACCAAATGGTCGGGCCTCTATCCAATCGAGATCGCCGCTTCGCATGCGCTGGTTGAAGGCGTCAGCCCCGGTTTCATGCCGCATTCGCGCTGGAACGGGCTCGACGAGGCCGAACTGGTCGCCAACGGTTATCTGGTGCTGACGCGCGCCGGAGAGGCCGGCGTCGATATGTTCGTCAAGGACGACGATCACCTGGCGCTGTTCTTCCAGGGTCATCCCGAATACGACGCCGACACGCTGGCGCGCGAGTATCGCCGCGACGTCTCGCGCGCGCTCGCCGGCGCGCCGGAGCCGACGCCGCCGGCTCATTATTACGACGCCGAGACGGAGCGGCGGCTGCGCGCCCATGTGGCCGGCATGATCGCCGGGCGCGAGGCGCCAACCATGCCGCCCTACGCGATGCTCAGCCCGTCGCCGGGCTGGCGCGCGCACGGCGCGCGAATGATCGGCAATTGGTTGACGGCGGTCGCCGCGCGCAAGGCGGCGGCGCGCGAGCCGGCATTCTCACGCGCGCGGTTTGGAGGCTGAGTATGGCTTTGGGCAATGTTGTGGCGATCGCGGATTTCGAGACGCACACCCAGGCCGTCGCGGCGGTGGATTTCCGCGAAGTGATGCGCGAGCTCGCTTCCGGCGTCGCGCTGGTGACGAGCGCCTTCGATGAGGCGCGCTGCGGCTGCGCGGTCTCCTCCTTTGCATCGCTGTCGCTGGAGCCGGCGTCGCTGCTTGTTTGTTTGAACGGCGAGTCGGCGACGCTGCGCTGCATTCGCGCCAGCCGCGTCTTCGCCGTCAATATCCTCGCCGATCGCCACCGTGGGCTGGCGCAACGCTTCGCGAGCGCGAAAGTGCGCGGCGCCGAGCGCTTTGCCGAGGGCGATTGGAGCGCGCTGCAAACCGGCGCGCCGGCCCTGCGCGATGCGCTGGCGGTCGTCGATTGCCGGCTCGAACGCATCGTCGAACACGCCACGCACGCGATTGTGATTGGCGTCGCCGCCGAGGCGACCAAGATCGGCTCGGGGCGGGCGCTCGTGCATTGGCGCAGCCGTTTCGAGACGCTGGCGTGAGCGCGCCTCTCACCCGCCCGACCAAAGATCCCGCGCAGCGGGCCTGGCTGCGTGCGCTTGAATTGACCGCGCGCGCCACCCGCGATCCCGCGCGCACGCTTCCTTGCGCAATCGCCGAATGGGCCGAACGCTACGGCGAGCG
>Ga0134126_10005668_pt1 | contig 15603 bp, 11 predicted proteins | sample KB31752_FD_96881 | JGI IMG/M metagenome (GOLD analysis project Ga0134126, IMG submission 96881) | Terrestrial soil microbial communities with excess Nitrogen fertilizer from Kellogg Biological Station, Michigan, USA - KB3-175-2 | ecosystem: Environmental > Terrestrial > Soil > Unclassified ...
AGAGTCGAGTAGGGAATACACATACTCATGGTGGTTTGCCGCTCCATGATGCGCAGATCGAAGAGAATCAGGACGACTGGCTCGTTCATGGGCACGGTTTGCAAATAGCGAGGGGTATATTCCAGGCGGAGGAGCTTGGTCTGGATCGGTACCATGTGTTGCCACGCCTCGGAGAAACTCTGGATGAAGGTGCCGGCCATGGTTTGTAGAAGGATTGTCTCGATGTCGGTCACTTCGCGCTCCTGCGCGGGCGCCTTGCCAATTCCTCCCAGCAAGCGGTCCATCATGAGGAAGGCCGTACCAAGATCATATTCAAAGATGATATTTCCCGGCAGGGGTTCGACCGACGCCAGATGCAGAAGAGTGGTAGCCGGCAGGCCGCGGGCGTATTCATCGAATACCGCCTGCTGCACCGAGACCAGGGCGATGTGAACCTGGGAGCGCAGGACCGACGACAGCGCGGTCCCCACGGTGCGTGAGTAGCTCTCGAACACCATTTGCAGGGTGCGCAGTTGTTCCTTGGACAGCTTGCTCGGATGGCGGAAGTCATAGGTTCGGATCGAGCGGAAGCGCTCCTTGCCAATCGAGTCGCCCTCGTCTCCCCCAATGGCCTGGGCGAGCAGCGCGTCTATTCGGTTTTGTGACAGGGCGTCAGGCATCGCGCGCTCCGTTTCCGCTACGGGTACAGAATGACGATGTCGGCCCGGCGATTTTTCGCCCGCCCTTGTGGGGTCGTGTTCGGGGCGACGGGATGGTATTCGCCCAGTCCCTCCGCCTCTAGCCTTTTGGGGTCTATCCCCCCCTTCGTGCTCAGATATTCCACGATGGAGACCGAGCGCATGGCGGAGAGAGCCCAGCTTGAGGAAAAGACGGTCGCGCCGCCCTGGGCATCGGTATTTCCTTCAATGCGGATGGTGTTCGGCAGTTTGCCCAGCACGTTGGATACCCGCGAGAGCAGGTACGAGGATTCCGGCTTGAGCCTGGTATCTCCGGGATAGAAAAGGAAACTACCGCCCAGGCTGAGAACAACCCCTTCGCGGGAACGGCTCACCGTTAGCACCGTAGTAGGGAGGCCGATCATCTTGGAGATCTCGGACAGGGTGGGCGTCTTGGGCAACACCTTGATCCTGGCCTTACCTGGGGCGGTACCGGAAAGGGTGTGCGGGTTGCCAGGGCTGCCGCCCAGGGTGACGTCCTGGTATTGGCCATTGTTAAAGGCTTGCTGCAGGGCGCCGGTGAGATCCTGAAACTTGCGCGCGTTGGTGGTGGACATCGCGTAAAGAAGAATAAAAAAGATCATCAGCAGAGTGATCAGATCGGAGTAGGTCAGGAGCCAGCGCTCACTGTTCTCCTTCACCACTTTCGGTTTTTTGGCGCGCATCGATCTAGGCCCCTGCCTTGGCGGGGCTTGCCGCGCCGGCCGGCGCGGCGGCATCCTTGGCCGCTTTCTTCCCCTTGGCGGGGAGAATGTAGCCAGCCAACTTCTCCTGCACGATCCGCGGATTGTCACCCGCCTGAATGGCCGCTACCCCGTCCACGATCAGGGCCGCTATTTCGCCCTCGGCCGCCGAGCGGCGCTTGAGCTTCGTGGAGAGGGGCAACCAGAACAGGTTGGCCGAACCTACGCCATAGAGGGTCGCGGTGAACGCGACGGCGATCGAGGAAGCCATCTCACTAGCCGAGCTCATATGGGCCAGAATACGGATCAGGCCCATGACCGTACCCAGAATGCCCAGGGTCGGAGCGAAACCGCCCAACGCCTCCAGCATGTTGATCCCGGTCTCGTGTCGGGCCTCGCGAGCGGCGATCTCGATTTCCATCACCTGGGTGACCACTTCCGGATCGGTCCCGTCGACCACCAGCATGATCCCCTTTCGGATGAGCGGGTCGAGGATGGTGGGCGCCTCTTGCTCCAGGGCCAACAGCCCTTCCTTCCGAGCGCGCTCGGCCAGCTTGACGAACTGCTGCACGATGGCGGCGGGGTCTTGCACCGGTTCGCGCAGGGACATGATGATCATTTTGGGAAGTTTCTTGACTACGGCCATGGGGAAAGCGATCATCCCCGCGCCCAGGCTGCCGCCAAAGACGATCAGACCGGCGGAGATATTGAAGTACGCCATGAGGCTGCCGTGCTCCAGCACGATAGAGGCCACCAACGACCCGAGGGCGACCACGAAGCCAAGCGTCGTGGCCAGATCCAGTTTCTTCTTCATTGGTGATCCCCGAAGCCAACCTGGATCCGATGGCGGAAGTCGATGATCTGATGCATGATGTCATCGGCTCGCTCGCGAACGACAAAATGATGCCCGTTGGTGATCGTGATCACCGTATCCGGGGTTTCCTCAATGGACTGGATAATGTCCGCGTTGAGCGCGAACCGCGTGCCGTCGAACCGCGTAAGCCAGATCATCGCGCGCTTCCTCCTCCACAACCGGCGGTAGTGTAGATACGGCGGCGCCGATACCCCAAGTGGTATGGGGAGATTAGATTCCCTCAATCCCCGCCAGCGAGGCGCTGACCACGATACGCTGCGTGTCGACCATATATGGGGTGCAGGTAATCAAGGTCATGGTCGCGCTCGCGGTCGGGCGGAGGACGGCGACATCGGAGGGCCATACTACCTGGCTGCCGGTCACTCTATACAAGAAGCGGCGGCCTGCCTGAAGCAGTTCGATGGGGTCGCCTCCCCGCAGCGAACCAAGATTCGCGAAGACGCTCCCCTGAATATCGTCGTGGCCGTAGGCAACATAGTTCCCCCGCTCACCCACTCCGGCCGAGAACGTATAGTGGGTCACGGCGACCCCCTCGGCGATCGGCAGTTGGCCCTGGGCATTCACCCCCCGATCCACGACCGGAACCCGAAGCCCCAGCCGCGGGATAACCAGGATCACGCCCGCCGGCGAGGCGGCTTCCTTGCCACCCCGCGCGGCCGGCGTCCTCCCAAGCGAGGTCCAGGCGGACCAGGCACCGCTGATCGGCGAGGCTGCCTCCCCAGGCAGGGCGGTCGCGCGGATCTCTCTGGGCAAGGCGGCGGAGGTGACAGGATCTCCGCCGCCTTGCCCCAGGGCGGGGGCGCCAAGTAGCCATACCAGCAGAGTGGTGAGGGCCGCGACGGGGAGGAAGAGCAGTGGGCGCATGATCTCTCTTTCGCTGCTGATCCGTTAGGGGGTCATGCCGTAGGCAATTGGGATTGTCGCACGGGCCTCCGGCTGAGGCCGGATGGAAGGAACGACGACTGCGGTCGGCTGTTGGGCGGTCATCACGTATCCAAACCCGGCCTCAGCCGGTTTCGTCCCTGCCATCCGGCCTCAGCCGGAGGCCCTATTTCAGGCTAGTCGGGAGTATCAGGCCGCGTGCCAGTCCGAGACCCGGCGGCGATTATGGATCGCGCCCCGTCCCTCGGCGGGCTGTTCGTCCTGGTCGGTGACGAAGTTCGCGAGCAGCGACTCCAATTTCTCGGCCAGGTCGGCCAGTTCCTGGGCTCCGGCTGCCATTTGGTGGGCGCTGGCTGCTTGCTCCGCCATCGAGGCATTGACCTCCTCGGCCCCGGCCGCGCTTTCCTCGCTGACCGCCGCGATGCTCTCGATGGCCCCCGCCACCTGCTCGGCCCCGGCCATCATGCCCCGCGTCGCCTCCGCCGTGCGCGCGACCACGGCCGAGACCCGGCCGGTGGCGGCTGCGGCATCTTCCACGCTGCCCATCATCTCGCCGATCGCGACCCTGATGGCGCCGGCCTGAGCGTTCGTCTCCTCCACCACCCCGGTGATGCTTTCCAGGGCCTCGCGGGCTTCTTGACCAAGGGCAACGCTTTGCTCGACCTCGGTGCTGCCGGTCTTCATGGCCTCCACCACCTCGGCGACCTGCCGCTGAATGGCGGTAATGCGGGCGGCGATCTCGCGGGTTTCCGCCGAGGCGCGCTCGGCCAACTTCCGTACCTCGGCGGCCACCACGGTAAAGCCCTTGCCGTGCTCCCCCGCTCGTGCCGCTTCGATGGCCGCGTTGAGGGCGAGCAGGTTGGTCTGAGCGGCGATGTCGTCGATCGCCGCCACGATGGCCCCGATCTCGTTGCTCCGCTTTCCCAGGGTCTCTACCTGATCGACCCCCTTCAGGACGGCGGCCCGCACTCCTTCGATACTGGTGATCGTCTGGGTCACGGCGGCACCGCCGCTCCGGGCGGTGGCGGCCGCCCGATCGGCGGCGCCGGCCACCGCCTCAACACTCTGGGTGGTGTGGTGAAGCGCGGACCGAAGAGAGGCATTGGCCCCCTCGTTTTCCCGCACTGCCTCGCCTTGAGCGCGGGCGCCCTCGGCCATCTGTTCGACCGCCTGTTGCAGGGAGGTCATCTGGGCGATGACCTGAGTCGCGCTCTGGCTTTGGTCGCTCGCCCCGCGCGCCACTTCCTCCACCGCGTTGGCGATCTGGCTGCTTGCTTGCTGGATGTTCCCCGTATTGGTCGATACCCGTGCCGCTCCCTCGGCCACCTGGCGCGCCACTTGGGCCACCTGAGTGATCAACGCGCGTAAGTTCTGAATCATCACCACGAACGCCTGGCCCAGCTTATCGGCGTCCCCAGCGGGGGTGACTGGACGAGTGAGGTCACCGTCCGCCAGAGCGGTCGCCGCCTCGACCATCGCCGATTGATGGGCCACCATGGCCACGAAGGAGCTACTGAGGGCGCCCATCTCGTCGCGGGCGGAGGGGAGTCCCGTAGTTGGCACGGCGGTGTCGCCCTCGGCCAGCCGTCCGGCGACCTTGGTGAGCCGGCGGAGACCCTGGCGGATGGAGCTTGAGATAAAGAAGGCGATCCCGCCGAGCACCAGGGTGCCGAGGATGGCCAGAATGATCAGCAGTTGCTTCCCGCTGTTCGCCGCGCTATCGATGGACGCCGTGAGCGCGTTCAGCCGCGCGGTCTCTTTATCCTCGAGGCTCTGGAAGGCAATGGGCAGATCGTTCGAGGGCACCAGGTTGTCCACGGTCATCACATGGATCGTGCGTGCCACGTTGCCCGCGAGCGCGTACGTACGCATCGATTGGGTGAAGCCATCGTAGCTCGTCAGATCGCTGGTGATCCGGGCCAACAGGGAAACCTCATCCGGGGCCGTGGCCAGCCGGCGGGCGGTGGCCAGCAGGGGATTGGCGGCGGCTCGCGCTTGCACGACCTGTTGATAGGTTGTTTCCGCCAGGGCATGCTGGCTGGGATCACGGAGGGCGACTACCGCCGCGTACATATTGGATTGGTCGTCGTCCAGGGTCCATTGCTCGTAGGCGCCCGCGACTGCTTGATACATCTCCCGCGCGGTTCGTTGCTGGGCGACCTTCCCGGTTATGGTATTAAAGCTGCTGATTGCCAGCCCAATACAGACCAGAAAAATTACCACGCTGCCGACCGCCAGGGTGATCAGCTTCGTATTGATGGCCATATCCCTGAAGAGGCGCATCCGTTCTTTCCTTCTACCCCGCGGCACTCATTCGGGGATTCCTCTGAACCAAGGACGCCGGCGCCGGCATCCAGGCAGGGCACGCCCTGCCCTTACCAGGTTTTTCGGCAGGGGATCTCCGATCTTGAGCCCTTATCTTTACCCACAAGTCACGCCAGATCAGGTCGGTTTCTGGTAGGGGCACCCCTTGTGGGTGCCCTGGTGCGGACCACTGAGGGCACCCATCACCCAGAGGGTACCCGGTGCCCCTACAAGGTTACGGTTCGTCTCCCAGCCCCTGGAGGCCAGCGGGATAGAGAAGGAACGATCATCCATTCGGGGCGTACCGGTGGGGAGGATGGGCCGTACCCGGAAGGGGCATGCACCGTAAAACACGCCGGGGTATCGTGAAACTATGAAAAGGCCTATCGAGATTCCATCCCCGGCGGAAATGAGGCAGATGAGTAGGTCAGCCAATACCTCGACTCTCGGGTACGCGCTGGAAACCTTCCAGCAAAGCCGAGATCTCTCACCCGCCGGCCTGGCCGCCTGGCTCTCCATCAAGCCGGAGCGGCTCTCGGCGCTGGCCGCCGAGCGACGGCCCGAGCCGGACGAGCCGGACTTTAACGTGCGATGCGCCGAGATCGCCGAGCGGACCGGTTGCGATGCGTTTGCCCTCCGGATCCTTCTCCGCTGGCTGCGCGCCTCCGGCTGAATGGTATAAAATAGCTCACACTCACGCTCCCGCGGCTTGACAGGGAAAGTGCCGCGCGCTAGAGTGCATCTTGCGGCGTGAATCGGTGGAGCAGCCTAGCTCTCCCGCGCCGCCGGCCCGGACGGCGCGCCCCCACCTTTTGTCGCGCCGGCAGACCAACCCAAGCTATCCCATGGGAGGCGCTCTGTTTATGCGCGAGTTCAGCGTGGCCGGCGCCTATGTGTCCGACCAGCGTGGACCGATCCGCTGGATCACGTCGCACCTGCTCCGCTACAAGTGGGCGGCCGGCATCTTCATGGTCATCTCGGTGCTAGTCAACGTCGCCTTCAATTTTAACGCGGTGTTGGTGGGCCGGGCGTTCAACGATGTGTTGCATAGCCGCTCCCCGCATCTGGATCTGGCTCGCGATGGCCTGCTGATCCTCGGGATCGTGTTGCTTACCGGCACCATTGACGTGAGCGCCAGATCACTCTCCGAACTGCTTGGGAAACGGCTGGCGCGCGACGCCCGCGATGAACTTTATCTCAGTCTCCTGGGGAAGAGCCAAACCTTTCACAATCGACAGCGGGTGGGCGACATCATGGCCAGGGTGGCCAACGATGTGAACCGCCTCAGCGATTTGGTCGTACCGGGTCTAGACGTGGTCTTCGACTCCTCGTCGGCCATGATATTGCCCATGATCTTCATCGCCGTTCTCCAGCCGCAATTGCTGGTCGTTCCCATCCTCTTCGCGGCCGGCTACCTCTGGGGTGTACGCCGCTACTTGCGCCAGCTCCACCCAGTTACGGCGGCGCAGCGAGCCGAGTTCGGGGCTCTCAATGCCGGTTTAAGCGAGTCGGTGCGGGGGATCGAGCTGGTTAAGGCGACGGGACAGGAGGAAGCGGAATTGGAAAAGTTCGCTGTCCGGGCCCGTACCTATCGTGACCTCTCGGTCCGTGAAGGGCGGATTCAAGCGGTGTACCTGCCGCCCCTGATGCTTGCGGTCGCGTTTGCCCTGGCCATGGCGCACGCACTCTTCCTGGTGTCGCGGGGAGAATTGTCGGTTGGCGGCCTGGTGACCTATTTCGGCCTGATCAGTGCCTTCCGCTGGCCGGTGTTCGCGTCCACCTTTTCCTGGGATGTGGTCCGGCAAGGGATCTCGGGCGCGGAACGGATCCTGGCCCTGCTCCGAGATGAGGCGAACCTGGACCAAAATGAACAGGGATACGCGAGGCCGATGCGAGGCGAACTGGCATTCGACAACGTGTCGTTCAGCTACGAGGATCACTCCGCCCTGCGCGCGGTCAGCTTCCGCGCCATGCCCGGCCAGACGGTGGCGATTGTCGGGCAGACCGGCGCCGGCAAAAGTACCCTGGCCCGGCTGGTGAATCGGATCTACGACGTGGAATCGGGCGCCATCACTGTCGACGGAATCGACGTACGCGCCTGGAATCTCGACGCGCTCCGTTCGCGCATCGCCACCATCGAGCAGGATGTCTTCCTGTTTTCGCGTTCCATCGCCGAGAATATCGAGTTCGGGCTCGGTGGGCGCGAGCGTGATATGGACCCGGTGGCCCGTAGGGCGGCCATCGAGCAGGCGGCCAGGGATGCGCAGGCGCATGAGTTCATCATGCACATGAAGGATGGCTACGATACGGTCATCGGCGAGCGGGGGGTGACGCTTTCGGGCGGCCAGCGCCAGCGCCTGGCGATCGCCCGTGCCTTGCTTACCGATCCGACCATCCTCATCCTGGATGACTCCACCAGCGCCATTGATAGCGCCACCGAGGACGAAATTCAGAAAGCGATGCGGCGCCTGCTCAGCGGACGGACCACCCTGCTCATCACGCACCGGCTCTCCCAGATCCGTTCGGCGGACTGGGTGCTCGTCCTCCATCAGGGGAGGGTCGAGGACCAGGGTACCCATGAGCAATTATTGCGGCGGTGCGGATTGTATCGGAGAATCTTCGCCCATTACGAGCCGGCGCTGACGCCTGAGCCGGCGGGAGCACGGTAGAGGGAACCGACGGGGCTAGGGGCGCGGGTCTCCAGACCCGCCTGGTTGGGCAATCACGGGGCCTCCGGCTGAGGCCGGATGGCAGAGACGAACCGGCTGCGGCCGGATGCGGGAACGGGGGAATGCGTGGCTGATCTGTTTGGCGGTTTGGACGCGGAAGCCTACGACCGGAGCTACGGCGACCGGACGCTGGTCGCCCGCATCCTCCGCTATTTTCGCCCCGTACGTGGGAAGATGCTGGCGGTGACGGGCTACTCGCTCCTGGGCGCCGTGATGAATCTGGCCTTGCCAATCGCGATCTCCGGCGCGGTTGGCAGCCTGGCCGGCTCGCGGACCACCGGCATGGCGGGGCTGCTGGTGGCCGCCATCCTGGTCTCCGGCGCTGCCGCCTGGGCCGTCAGCCTGGGGCGTCAATGGTTGACCGCGCGCGCGGTGGCCGACGTGGTCCTCAAGCTCAGGCTCGACGTGGTGCAATCGGTGCTGGCCCGCGATCTCTCGTTTTTCGACGAGTATCCATCAGGGAAGATCGTCAGTCGGGTCACCTCGGATACGCAGGACTTCTCGACCGTGGTCACCCTCAGTCTCGAATTGTTGAGCCAGGTCATGCTGGTGCTCATCCTGGGCGGGATCCTCTTCGCGATCAATGTCCGTTTGGCCATTTTGACCCTCTTGATCGGGCCGCCGATCGTGGGGGTGGCCATCGCCTTTCGTATCCTGGCCCGGAACATGTCCCGGCGCTCGCAACGGGCCCTGGCCCGCGTGAACGCGGCGATCCAGGAATCGATCACCGGGATGATGGTGGCAAAGGGCTTCCGGCAGGAAGGCTCCATGTACGGAGAGTTCCGCCAGGTCAATGATCAACGTTACCAGGTCAACTTCCGCGAGGGCCTAGTCTATAACAACATCTTCCCGGTCTTCGTCACAATCACCGGGCTCGGCACGGCGATAGTGGTCTACTTCGGCGGTCTCCGCGCCCTTGACCACTCGATCTCCGCCGGAGTCTGGGCCCTATTCGTGCAAAGCATCGGCGTGTTTTGGATCCCCTTGATCAGCATAGCCTCGTTTTGGAGCCAGTTTCAGTTGGGACTCTCGGCGAGCGAGCGCGTCTTTGCCCTGATCGACGCCGAGCCGCGGGTCCGTCAGAGCGACTCGCGGCCCGTGGCGCGCATGGCTGGCCAGATCGAGTTCCGCGACCTGGATTTCCAGTACACCGAGCAAGAGCAGGTGTTGCGCGGCTTCAATCTGACGATCGCGGCGGGGGAAACTGTCGCCCTGGTGGGGCATACTGGGGCGGGAAAGTCTACCCTGGGTAAGCTGGTAGCCCGCTTCTACGAGTTCCAGGGGGGATCGCTGCTGATCGACGGGCAGGACATTCGTACTCTTGACCTGGCGAGCTACCGGCGCCAGTTAGGCGTGGTCCCGCAGGCGCCATTTCTATTTTCCGGCACGGTAGAGGAGAACATCCGCTATGCCCGACCCGAGGCGAGCCCCGATGAGGTACGGGCGTCCGCCGCTAGAGTGGGCGGCGGAGATTGGCTGGCCGCCCTCCCCAGCGGGCTGGAGACCCCGGTGGGCGAACTTGGTCGCGGACTCTCGCTCGGCCAGCGCCAATTGGTGGCGCTGGCCCGGCTCCTCTTGCAAGGCCCATCGGTGGTCATCCTGGACGAGGCGACCGCCAGCGTCGATCCATTGACCGAGGCCCAGATTCAGGAGGGGCTGGACGAAGTGCTCCATCACCGGACGGCCATCGTGATCGCCCACCGGCTCTCCACCATTCGCACCGTCGATCGGATCATCGTGTTGGATCACGGGGCGATCGTGGAGGAAGGAAGCCACGAGGCCTTGCTGCGGCGGGGCGGCCCCTATAGCCAACTCTACAATACCTATTTCCGCCACCAGTCACCCGAGTACCAGCCCGGCGGCGGTTTCGTGCCGGTGGAGGCCGCGGGGTAAGGGGACGGGCGGCCCCTATTCCCAGGAAAGCTCGGCGGCTGACTGGTATTCGGTCACCCGCGTCTCGAAGAAGTTCTTCTCTTTCCCAAGGTCCATGGTTTCGCTCATCCAGGAGAAGGGATTGGGAACCGAGTATTGCGCGGGGAGCCCGATCCGCTCCAACCTGCGGTCGGCGATGTGCTGGATATACTGACGGCACAGGGCGGCGTTGAGCCCCAGAACCCCGTTTGGCAGGCAGTCCTGGGCGTAGGCGGCCTCCAACTCCACGGCCTCGCGCACCCGCTCAACCATCCGCTGCTGGAAGGGCGCCGACCACAGATGGGGATTCTCGGCCTTAATCCCGTTGATCAGATCAATGCCGAAGTTGAGATGGATCGTCTCATCGCGCAGGATGTATTGAAACTGCTCCCCGATCCCGGTCAGGCGATTCTGGCGATGAAACGACAGAATCATCACGAATCCAGTATAGAAGAAGATCCCTTCCATAATCACGTAGTAGCCGATCAGGTTCTCCAGAAATTGGCGAGCCCCCTCCGCCGTCTCGGTCGTAAAGGCGGGATCGAGCAATCCGGAGGTCAGTTCCATCTCCAGGGCATCCTTGCGGGCGATGGTCGGCACTGAATGGTACATGTCGAAGACCTGGCGCTGATCGAGACCCAGGCTCTCCACGATGTAGAGGAAGGCGTGGGTATGCACGGCCTCCTCGAAGGCTTGCCGAAGGAGATACTGCCGGCATTCAGGATTGGTGACGTGCTTGAAGATGGCGAGCACCAGGTTATTTCCTACCAGGCTCTCCGCCGTGGCGAAGAAGCCGAGGTTGCGGATAATCACCAGTCGTTCATCGGGGGTAAGCGCGGTGGAACGCCAGGTTTCGATGTCTCGGCCCATCGGAACCTCGGAGGGCATCCAGTGATTGGCGCAACCGTTCCGATAATGCTCCCAGGCCCAGTGGTAGCGCAGGGGCGCCAATTGGTTGACATCCACCTGCCGGCAATTGAGTAATTGCTTCATTGACACGCCTCGCAATCTTCCTTGGTTGAGCAGATAGGGCCGGCGGTCGCCGTGGGGTCTAGTTCCAGAGCCCGTTCGACCTGGATGCCGCTGGACGGACTGGCGCTTCGCATCCACCGGGGCTGGATCCCCCAGCGATTGATGTCGAGCGTGGACTTTTCCACCTGAGTGGCTGCCCGAGTGCGGAGATAGTACGTCGTCTTGAGCCCGCTTTCCCAGGCTCGCCGGTAGGTCTCGTGGAGATCCCGGCCGGTGGGGTGGTCCAGGTAGAGGTTCAGTGATTGGCCCATGTCGATCCATTTCTGACGCCGGGAAGCGCAGGCGATCAGCCAGGAGGGCGCGATCTCGAAGGCGGTGCGATACCGGTCCTTGAGGTGGTCCGGAACGCGGTCGATGTCACGCAGCGAGCCATCATAGTACTTGAGGGCCGTGCGCATGTCCGCGTCCCACAGTCCTTCCGCCTTGAGGTCGCGGACAAGCGCGGCGTTGACCTGGGTAAACTCTCCCGATAAATTGCTCTTCACGTAGAGATTGGCGTAGGCCGGTTCAATGGAGGGCGATACGCCAACAATGGTTGAGATCGTAGCCGTGGGCGCGATGGCCATGATCTGGCTGTTTCGCATCCCATACGCCGCGAGGGCCTGGCGCGCCTCGTCCCAGGGCAGGGTTGAGCCGCGATCCATGTCCACCCTGATGCCGCGCTCGGATTCGAGGAGCGCGATCGTGTCAAGCGGGAGCAGCCCACGTTCCCACTTGGATCCGGCGTAGCTGGGATAACGCCCGCGTTCCCGCGCCAGATCCACCGAGGCTTGCAAGGCGTGGAAGGCGATTGCCTCCATGCTCCGGTCGGCAAAGGCCACCGCCTGGTCACTGGCATAGCTGTACCCCAGCGCGTACAGGGCGTCCTGGAAGCCCATCACCCCGAGACCGATTGGCCGGTGCCGTTGATTGGCGGTCTCCGCCTCTGGGGTGGGATAGAAATTGAGGTCGATGACGTTGTCCAGCATGCGCACGGCCGTCCTCACCGTGTCCGCGAGCAAACGCTGGTCGATCGCGCCGCCGGGGCTCAGGTGAGCGGCCAGGTTGATCGATCCCAGGTTGCAGACCGCCGTCTCATCCCTGGAGGTGTTCAGCAAGATCTCGGTGCAGAGATTGGCGCCATGGACCACCCCCGCGTGGTCCTGGGGAGAGCGGAGGTTGGCCGGATCCTTCCAGGTAAGCCAGGGATGGCCGGTCTCGAAAAGAGCGCTCAAGATCCGCCGCCACAGATCCAGGGCGGGCAAGCGCTTATGGTGGGGAAGCCGGCCGGCCGCGGCCTCCGTCTCGTAATGGGCGTAGCGCCGGTCGAAGGCTGACCCGTAGAGATCGTGCAGGTCCGGCACATCATCGGGACTGAACAGGGTCCACTCGCCCGCCGCCAACAGGCGCCGCATGAACAGATCCGGGATCCAGAGGGCGGTGTGCAAATCGTGGGTGCGTCGCCGATCGTCGCCGGTCGTTTTCCGCAGATCGAGAAATTCCTCCACATCCAGATGCCAGGGCTCCAGGTAGGCGCACACGGCGCCCTTCCGCTTCCCGCCCTGGTTCACCGCCACAGCTGAATCGCTCGCCACCTTGAGAAACGGGATAACTCCCTGACTGGCCCCATTCGTCCCCCGAATCGGAGCGCCAAGGGCACGAATATTGGTCCAATCGTTCCCCAGGCCGCCGCTCCATTTGGATAAAAGGGCATTGTCGCGGAGGCACTTGTAGATATCGCCCAGGTCGTCGGGCACCGTGGTCAGGAAGCACGACGACAGTTGGGGATGGCGGGTGCCGGCGTTAAACAGGGTGGGAGTAGCGGGAGTAAACAGGAACTGGGATATCAGGTGATAGAAGGCGATGGCGTGAGCCTCGCGGTCCCGCTCGCCGAGCGAGAGTCCCATGGCCACGCGCAGCCAAAACAACTGCGGCAATTCGAATCGGCGCCCTTGATCTTGCAGGAGATAGCGGTCATGGAGGGTCTGCAAGCCCATGATCGCGAACCGCAAGTCGCGCGCGGGCGCCAGCGCCGCCGCCATCTTGGTCAGGTCAAAGGTGGCGAGGGCAGGTTCAAGGAGGCCGGCGGCAATTCCCGTCTCCAGGTAAACCGGCAGATACGCCCGATACGCGGCCCCGGCGTCGCTCAAGGATACGGGCCGTCCCAGGGCCTCCCGATAGAGGGCGACGAGGAGGAGCCGGGCGGCCGCGAAGGCATAATCCGGCTCGATTTCCACCTGGGCGCGCGCCGCCAGATTAGCGGCGCGCACTACCTCGTCCTCTGGGATGCCAGGATAGAGCGTGCCAAGAGTAGCTTCCAGGAGCGCGGAGGGATCGGCGTTCAGGCCGTCGCACGCTTCCTGGATGGTTTGCCGGAGAGCAGCCACGTCCAGTGGGGCCGGCCGCCCCTCGCGCGTGACGACATGCGATGGTCTGGTGACCGCGGGATTGCTCGAACGCGGGGTGGTCTGGGCGAGAGCCATGGGACATCCTTTCCACGCTTCCATCGTGCCTGCCCGCCACCCGAGCGGGAACATGACGGAGACATGGCGCCCGCGACCCACCGCGTGGCGACATCCTCGATCACGCCCTCTCAAGCGAAGGGCAAGCCGTGATCGCGTCATAGATGGGCATTCGGACTTGGCCATGGGCCTTACCGCTGCGCGACAGTGCCGGATTTACACCGGACTTTCCCCATTATTTCAGCCGTGCCACGACGGCACGACTCCTATGACATACTACCTGTAGGTACCTACCTCGTAGAGAATACTATATCTTGGTATCGTAGTCCAGGGCGTTATGCACGCGGGCCTGATAGGCCATGTTAAAGGCGGCCGATCCAGATACCATCCTACCTGCTAGATTGCGCTAGGAAATGAACGACGAGGGAGCAGACCTCATGCCCAACGACGATGAGACACGGATAGCCCTGGTGACCGGCGCCAGCAGTGGGGTGGGGCGCGCGGCGGTCCTCGCTCTGGCCCAGGATGGCTTCGAGGTATATGCCGCCGCCCGCAGGGCGCCCCTGCTGGCCGAGTTGGCGGCGGAGTCTCCCCACATTCACGCCGCCCCGCTTGACGTGACCGATCGGGCGGCGGTGGATGCCCTGGCCGCCATCGTGCAAGAGCGGCATGGCAAGTTGGACCTGCTGGTATGCAACGCGGGGGTGAATGTCCCGCGGCGCCGCTTCGCCGAACTGAGCGTGGCGGATTGGCATCTGCTGATGGATACCAACGCCACCGCTACCTTTCATGCGATCCAGGGGTGCCTACTCCCATTGCGGGCAGCGGCCGGACTGGTGATCGTGGTGGCCTCGGTGTCGTCGCGCTGGCCCGATGCCTCGGGACCAGCCTACCAGGCCAGCAAACGGGCCATGCTTGGCCTCGCGCACGCTGTGAGTCTGGAGGAGCAAGCCAACGGGATCCGGGTCAGCTCGATCCTCCCAGGCACGGTCGATACGCCGCTGCTGGACCGCCGGCCACGGCCGCCGTCCGCCGAGCAGCGCGCGCAGTCAATTGCCCCGGAGGACATTGGCGCCATCTGCGTCTTCCTGGCCAACCTCCCAGCCCGCGTCTGCGTCCCCGAGATCGTGGTCACCCCGAGCGCGCTGCAGCGGATCGGCGCCATGGGGTAGGGCAAGAGCGTGCCGGAGTTTTGTGCCGGCACGCTTGTAGGAGCGCGGGTCTCGAGACCCGCCTGGTTCGGTGACGGATCGTCATCTCGAGTAGCGCCGTGGTCGCCCACGGGCAGGCGTTCGCGCTCAGCGGGCCTGGCGACCCACGCTCCTAGCTCGTGGTCACCGCGCCGCCGGCCGAGCCCCCGCGGATCAGTTCAGCGCCGATCCGTTCCGCCTGTAGGCGACGTTGCTCCTGAAACTCGCCCCGTGCGCGGGTGACCCGACCCACCAGGTCGGGATCCGCTATCCGCGGATGGCCCCCTGTGAACGGCGGGGCCGGGTCATATTCGATCAGTAACTGAATCTCGCGCGCCACCGCTTCCCCGCGCAACTCCGCCGCCAGGACGAGGCCAAAGTCAATTCCGGCCGTGACGCCGCCTCCGGTAATCCGGCTACGGTCGATCACGACCCGCTCGTTTACCGGGATAGCCCCCAGAGGGATCAAGAGGTCCAGCGAGAGCCAATGCGTGGTCGCGCGGTATCCCCGGAGGAGTCCGGCCGCCCCCAGAAGGAGGGCGCCGGTACAGACGGCGGTGACGTAGCGGGCTGCCGGTCCGCGTTCCTGGAGAAAGTGGATCAGAGGCGCATGTTCCATCATCGCCAACTGTCCCGGCCCGCCGGGGACGCAGAGCACGTCCAGGGGCGGCGCCGAGTCAAACGTGGTATCGGCGACGATGGCCAGCCCTTTCTCCGAGGCGATGGCCCCCGCGGTCTCGGCAATCAGGTGTACGTCGGTTTCCGGCAGACGGGAGAATACCTCATAGGGGCCGGAAAGGTCGAGTTGCGTGAAGCCGGGATAGAGAACGAGTCCGATGGA
>Ga0134126_10005669_pt1 | contig 15601 bp, 10 predicted proteins | sample KB31752_FD_96881 | JGI IMG/M metagenome (GOLD analysis project Ga0134126, IMG submission 96881) | Terrestrial soil microbial communities with excess Nitrogen fertilizer from Kellogg Biological Station, Michigan, USA - KB3-175-2 | ecosystem: Environmental > Terrestrial > Soil > Unclassified ...
ACCCAAGGTCACGACAATATCCTGCTCATCACGATTGACACCCTGCGCGCCGACCATCTTGGCTGCTACGGGTACAAACAGGTGCGCACCCCTACGGTGGACGCCCTGGCCCGCGAAGGCGTGCTGTTTCCCATGGCCATCTCCCAGGTGCCGCTCACGCTGCCCTCCCATGCCGCCATCCTCACCGGCACCTACCCTTTTCACAACGGACTGCAGGACTTCACGGCCCCGCCGCTTTCCGCTCAATTTCGCACCATGGCACAAGCCTTCCACGATCACGGCTACGCGACCGGCGCCGTGGTCAGTTCATTCGTCCTCGACCGCAGCTGGGGTCTGGCTCGCGGCTTCGATTACTACGACGACCACTTCGCCGGCAGCAGCTACCTGAAGAACAATCCTGCGCTGGTGGAACGCCGTGCCGATGCCAGCGTTAATGCCGCCAATGCCTGGCTGGCTCAGCATCATGCCCGGCCGTTCTTCTTCTGGCTCCATTTGTACGATCCCCATAGTCCCTATGACCCGCCGGAGCCGTTCCGTACCCAGTACCGCGGTCACGAATACGATGGAGAAATCGCCTACGTCGATAGCCAACTGGCGCGCCTGATCGGCTGGCTCAAGCGCGCGGGCCTGTACCAGCGCACCACGATCGTGCTGCTCAGCGATCACGGCGAATCGCTGGGTGAGCATGGCGAAAAAGAGCACGGCTTCTTCATCTACAACTCCACGGTTCACGTGCCGCTCATCATCAAGCCGGCTACGGACTCGCGCCGAAAATGGCACTCCGCGGAGGCTCCTGTGGAAACCGTTGCCGTGGCTCCCGCGCTGCTGCAGATAGCCGGCATCAGCGATCCCATCCAAAAGCAGTTCGACTCGCCCGGCCTGCTTTCCGAAGCCGGCGGCGCTGCTCCCGCCGCTTACAGCGAGACCTTCTATCCCTTCTCTTCCTTTGGCTGGAGCCCGCTGCATGGCCTGGAGACGGATAAGTATCACTACATTGAGGCGCCCAAAGCCGAACTCTACAGCCCGCCGGGCGACCCCGCCGAAGGCCGCAATGAATTAGTGGACCAGGGCGCCGTGGCCGGCGTTCTGAAAGCTGAACTGCAGAAGCGCATCCAGGAGCATGCGCCCGCCGCCGCTCCGCAAACCGGAGGCAGTCTCGACGAAGCGGCCGTGGCCAAGCTGCGCGCGTTGGGCTACATGGCCTACCGTGCGCCAGTCTCGCAGGAGACTTTGTCGCGCCCGCTCAGCGATCCCAAAGACAAGCTGAACGAGTTCAACTCCATCCTGCACGCCACCGACGCCATTGACGCCGGCCACTTCCAGGAGGCAGACGCCCTGCTGACCCGACTGCGCCACGACGATCCCGGCATGTACATCCTGCCGTTCATGCAGGGCGAAATGGCGGTGCGCCGGCGGCAGGACGCGGCGGCAGCGCAGTACTTCCAGGACTGCCTGAAGCTGGCGCCCAACTTCGACCAGGCCATGACCGGGCTGGCCGGCGCCCTGCAGGCCCAGGGCAAGTCCGAGGAAGCCATCCAGTGGTTGCAGCGCGCGCTCCAGCGCAACCCGCAGAATTTTCGCGCCTGGTACGAGATGGGCTGGATTCAGGAACGCTTCCAACAGCCTGCCGAGGCTCAGGCTTCCCTGCAGAAGGCGCTCGCCATTCAGCCCACGTTCGCGCCGGCTTACCGCGACATGGGCATGGTGCAGTTTCAGCAGAAGAATTATTCCGAAGCGGCCGGCAGCCTGCAGAAAGCGGCCGACCTGGGGCTGGTAGAGCCTACGCTGTTCAATTTTCTGGGGATTTGCTACAGCCGGACCAACCGCCTGCCGGCGGCCCTGCGCAGCTACAAGAAGGCGCTGGCCCTCAGGCCGGATTATGGAGAAGCTCACCTCAATCTCGGACTGGTGTACGAGCGCATGAACCAGGCCGCAGCCGCCCGCCGCGAGTACGCCGCGGCCTGCCGTGCGCAAAAGGATTTGTGCGCGTTGGCAAAGAGGCGCGAGTAACTACTGGGAAGAGGTGCCGGGAGCGCCTTTTTCCAATCGGCTGAGCACCTGCCGCGCTTGCGGCGCCAGCGGGTCGGCGGGAGCGCTCTTCAGGAAAGCCTTGAGCTGTGCCACCGCGTCCCCCATCCTTTTCTCCTGGAGGTAGAGGTTCACCAGCCCCAGATGAGCTTTGCTCATGCCCGGGTCCAGTTGCAGGCATTCGCTGAACAGTTTCTCCGCATCGTTACGGTTTCCCGTGCGGCTGTAAATGGATCCCAGCAGAAACTTGCCAAATGCCGAATCCGGCTGCCGCTGCAGCCCCTGGTGCACGACGCGGCCTGCCTTAGGCAAGTCGTTTGTGAGCAGGAGAATGTTCGCCAGGTTGAAGTACGCTTCGGTATCGGCGGGGTTGATGCTGATGACCCTTTCGAATTGGGCCTGGGCGTTGCCGAAGTCCTGCCTGGCCATGTAGGCCAGCCCCAGGTTGTTCCTGGCGGCATAGAACTCCGGGGCTAACTCGATGGCGCGCTGGTAGTGACGCATCGCTTCGTCCATCTTGTTCCGGCGCTCCGCCTTCACGCCTTGTTCAAACTGCTTGACGGCATTCTTGGGGTAGTGCTGGTTGTATTCCGCCGAACCCACCAGGTTGGGATTCCCTCCGGCAACGGTTTTCTCACCCGGAACACGGGCCTTTGCTTTGGGACGCAAGGTCACGTTCACAAGATTCATGCTGGAAAACAGCGGGTTTACCGACACTTGGATGTCAACCGGCTCATAGCCTTCCTCCTGGATTATGACGTGGTAAAGGTTCACGTCCAGGTTGGTGAAGGAGAATCTCCCGGTACTGTCGGAATACCTGGTGTCGGCCACCAGGCCATGGGTCTGGAGAATGACTTCAACGCGATTTGGAGGCGCGTCGCCCCGCTCCACGCGAATTTCTCCCAAGATGGAACCCGACTGCCCTTGCTGGCTCTGGGCCGCCAGTCCTCTGGCCAACGCAGCAAACACCAGGACTCCTACGAGGAAATGAGCGGTCCGGAAACGGGCCATGGCGGGAACCTCTCAGCCGATGATACATCCGCGGGAAAAAGCAAAGGAGCCTGGGAAACTCCCAGGCTCCTCGAACAGCCGCACCTTAGAACATGATTTTCGCGCCAAACTGCAAGGTACGCGGGTCGAAGGTAGAGCAGGCGCACCCGAAGCTGCCCTTCTCGATCTTGTTGTCCCCGTTGTTGCCTGGCAGTTGGAAGTTGGTGTGGTTGAACAGGTTGAAGGACTCGGCGCGGAACTGGAAGTTCACCCGCTCGGTGATGTGCAGGTTCTTCACCAAGGAGAGGTCAGCCGTCCAGTAGGCCGGGCCAACGAAGGTGTTCCGTCCCAGGTTGCCGGGATTGGCGGTCAAACCCGAGGGATTGGGATCGGTGAAGACCGAGCCCGGATTGCCGAATACCCACTCCGTGGTGGAGTTGGTATCCCAGCCGTCCGCCCATTGTGCGTGGCTGGGGCTGAAGTGGTTGACGGCGGCGTTCGGCCGGTCGTTGGCCACGCCGTCCATATTGAAGTCGCAAGCTGTGAACGAGCCGCCGCAGAACGGGCTCCAGTGCGCTCCCGACTGGATGGCCACCAGGCCGTTCAGCTGCCAGCCGCCCAGCACTTTCCCGGTGAATCCGGTCTTGTCCTGCCAGGGCAACATGACGAGGTAGTTGGCCGACAGGCGGTGCCGGATGTCGTAGATGGAGTTGCCGTAATCGAGCTGCGGCATAGTCTGGTCGGTGGAGTAGCCTTCGCCCGCCGCCGCTCCGTTGGCCGTAGTGGCGCCGCTATGCCAGGTGGAACCGTCGTCCAGCGAATGGCTCCAGGTGTACTGCAGGTTCATTTGCACGCGGTGCGACAACTGGTGCCGCAACGACGCCTGCAGCGCGTTGTAGTTGGAGTTCACCACGTTCTCCCACACGCGCAGCGTGCCGTAGTTGGGATTCAGCCACACGTGGCCGCTGTTGGTGAAGTTGTTGCGGTTGCTGCACAGGTTCCGGCCGAAGATGTCGGTCGTGCACACGCCCTGGGGCAAGCGGTCGCCCGCCATGCGGTTTACGTTCTGAGCGCGGAACAGCTTGTGTCCCGCAGTTCCTACGTAATCCACTTCCAGCACGGTCTTGGGAGCAATTTCATGCTGCACGCCCAGGTACCAGTTGTACACGTAGGGATCGCGAATGCCCTGCGGGAAAATAATGCCCGTAAGGGTCGCCTGGTCGGGGTTGCTGGGATCCCAAGCCATGATGTTTCCAGTGGAGGTGGCGGGGTCGTTGCCCTGGTGGTTCAACGGATCAGCGGGTCCCGTGAACCGGGCAGGCTGCCCAGGAGTTTGCGGCCCGTAAAGCACCGTCTGGCTGCTGCCCACCAAGAAATTGTTAGCTGCGTTGAACGAATAATACGGCGGGTTCCAGCGCGAGTTGGAGAGCGGGTTGTAGAGCGTACCCTCGTACGATACGCCGAAGCCGCCGCGCAGCGCCGTCTTGCCGTTGCCAAACATGTCGTAGGCAAAACCGATGCGTGGCCCAATGTCGTTGTGGTCGCCCTTGCCCAGGCTGCTGGCCTTGGCAAAGCCGCCCGGCCCGCACACCCCGGCCAGAACCTGGCTGGAAGGCACCGCCACCGTGCTGGGGTTGCAGGAGGACTGGAACTGTCCAGCCTGCGGCCCTTGTAAAAAGGTCACGTCGCTGAAGGGCGCATTGGCATGCACCAACTGGTCAATGATGTTATTTCCCGGTCCGGGAAGGAACGTGGTGGCCAGGTTGTTCTCTTCGGTGTGGCGCGTGAAGAGGTCATAGCGAATCCCCAGGTTCAGCGTCAGCTTGCGGCTGGCTTTCCAGTCATCCTGGAAGTAAAGGCCAACCTCCCAGTTGCGCCAGTGCCGCTTGTTGGTGTCCAGGTGCGCAACGGTGCCATCGGCAAAACCGGGATCCACGCCCGCCGCCTCGTTGTAGGGAGCATCGGCGGCGAAGAACGCCTCGTCGAAGAAGTAGTACGAAGGCCGGCCCACGTTGAAGTTGCTGTTCTCGATGTTACGCCGCAGGTCGGCGCCGATCTTCAGCGCATGGTTGCCATGCTGGACGGAGACCATGTCGGAGTAGGTGTACACGTTCTCGTGGAAGGTTTGGGGATAGCCCGCATAGGAGCCAAAGTTCAGGCTGCCATCGTCGAACCCGACCTCCGGCACGCCCGGCGTGCTCACCGAGATGGTCTGCAGGCTGCCCACGTAGCCGGCGCGGAACTCGTTCAGCACATTGGAACTGAAGGTGTGCACAAAGCTCAACTGGAAGTTAGGCGCGTTGAACTTCTCCGGGTTGGAGAACGGACGGGGAGCGGAAATGCCGGAGAAGAATTCGTCGTTGCTGCGGAACCAGTTGAACTGGGCAAACAGCCGGTCCTTCTGCGACGGCGTGAAGTCCAGCCGCAGGGACCCCTCATTGCCGTTGAACAGGTTCGCGCTTTCTGTGCCGGTGAGGCTGCGGGCCGAACTGTTCTTGGTTACATTCACCAGCATCGGGGCACTGCGGCTAATCGCCCCCGTTTGCAATCCTGGAATCGTGCTGCAGGGGACAGCCTTGTTCGTCGATGTGTCCAAGAACGGCACGTTCGTGGCCATGGCAGCCTGATCGGCTGCGGTTACCCCGAATAACGAGGCAAACCGGGCGGCGATCGCGGGCGTACTCGTGTCGGGACAGAGATAATCGGCGTACGACGCGTACCCCGACCCTGACGGGTTCCCCGTCACGAACCCATCCACCGTCGAGACCACACCCGTTTCCGGGGTAGTGGGAGCAAAATTCTTGTACAGCAACGCCGCCACCGAGTTGGGGGCCACGCTCTCCACCGCCTGCCGCCACTCCGGCGATTCTGTCTGTACCACACCGGTGTGCGAGGTGATGAAGCGGTCGCCCTGGTAGGAGCCAAAGAAGAACAGCTTGTCCTTAATAAGTGGCCCGCCGAGGGTGCCGCCGAACTGGTTGAAGCGAAGCGGAGACTTCTTGCGGTCGGCCGGATCCGGCGTATGCGCGGTGTAGAAGTCCATCGCATCCAGGGCATCATTGCGGATAAATTCCCAGGCGTCACCGTGGAAGCTGTTGGTCCCGGACTTGGTCACGAGATTGGTGATGGCGCCGGCGCTGTTGCCGTACTGTGCCGACATGTTCAGCGTCAGCAGCTGAAATTCCTGCACCGTATCCGCGACCGGGGTGGTGTCCACGCCGCCGCTCAGGCCTTTATTGGAAACGCCATTGATCATGAAGCCGTTGAAGTCTTCACGCAGGCCGTTCACCACCGTACTGTGACCGTTCTCAAAAACTACGCCGGCCACGTTGACCGCGCCTGGCGCCTGCTGGATCAGGTCGTACACGTTGCGCCCGTTCAGCGGCAGGTTGGCAATCTGGTTGGCCTGCACCGTGGTGGATAGTCGCGAATCTTCCGTGTTGACCGCGGGAGCCGCGCCGGACACTTCCACCGTCTGGCTTACTTGTCCCACTTCCAGGTGCAGGTCCACGCGCTGAATCGTGCCGGCGTTCAGCGTGAGGCCCGTCTGGCTCGAGGTCTTGAATCCCGGCGCCGTTGCGGTAACGGAATAATTTCCCACCGGCAACTCTTTGGCGCTGTAATAGCCGTTTTGATTTGTGGTCGCGGTAGCCGTGAACCCGGTGGCGCCGTTCTTGATGGTTACCTTGGCATTGGGGACCGCTGCCCCCGAGGGATCGAGCACGGTGCCATTAAATTGGCCGTTCTGAATCTGGGCGGAAAGGCTAAAAGTAAAGACGAAGACGAAGGCAAACAGCGCCACTGCGCGCAGCCAAAATCTAAACATCTTTCACCCCCGAAAGGCGTTCAATGTGAATGGGTCCCCATAACTCGCGGGCTTAGCCGCACACAACAAGCCCACACCGCGAGTTGGTCGCGTATTGTTGTTGATGCTTAGGGCATTGTCAAGCGCGTCCGCCGAAAAAAGCAGTGCACCTGCTGGAGCCGGGCGGTAAACGCTGCAAAAGCCGGGACCAGCGGGCGAAATCGGCACGAGTCGGGACGCGATGTTTCGGGCTCTACGGTTGGTGGTTGGACCGCCGGGCCGGAATCCGATTCATAACTCCCGAGCCCTCCCGCACGGTCAGAATCTGGTCCGCTGGCTGCTTGCCGATCGTTTCCACGATGCCCGAAGGCCAGTGAATGGTGATTTCGTCCACCTGGGCGGCCGCTCCCAGGCCAAAGTGCGTTCGCGGGTCGCTGGCCGACAAAAAGCTGCTGTTGGCGCGCACTTCCTGCACTTGCGTCCGCCCACCCGCCTTGACCTCGATGCGGGCTCCAAAACCGTCGCGATTGGACTTTCTGCCTACTGTTTTTATGGCAATCCAATGACTCCGCCCCTTCGCGGGGTGGTTGCGCAGCAAGACTGGCGCACCATCCAGCTGGGTGACTACCAAGTCCAGAAGCCCTTTATTTTCAAAATCTCCCACCGCTAATCCCCGGTGCACTCCGGTTTGGCGCAAAGCCTGCCCCGCCTCCAAACCCACTTCCGCAAAGCGCCCGCCCAGGTTGTGGAAGAGGAAGTTGCGTTCGGCATAGGCGACGCCAAAGGAATGGCCGTCAACCTGGGGATCTACATGGCCGTTCGCCACAAAAACATCCATCCACCCATCATTGTCATAATCAAGAAACTTCACCCCAAAACCGAGGAAAGCGGTGCTGATGGGTCCAAATCCGGTGGGTCCGGCCTGGTCGGTGAAGCTGCCGTTCTGGTCATTGTGGTAGAGGTTGTTGGTGTCGTCGGAAAAATTGGTTTTGACCAGGTCGGGCCAGCCGTCATTGTCATAATCGGCGCTGTCCACGCCCATGCCGGCCTGGGGCAGCCCGTCCGCGCTGAAGGCTACCCCGGCCTCCATGCCGACCTCGGCAAAGCTCCCCTCGCAGTTATTGTGGTAAAGGCGGCTGGGCGACGAGTCGTTGGAAACATAAAGATCCAGGCAGCCATCCTTGTCATAATCCAGCCAGATAACGCCCAGACCGTAGTCAGCCTCAGGGTCAATGCCTAACTTGCCGCTCACGTCAGTAAACGTGCCGTCGCCGTTATTGTGGTAGAGGCGGTCGCGTGAACCCTTCAGGCCGCGCGGCCCGCAGGAAACCGGTATGCCGCGGTACTGGCAAAAGGGGCCGCTGCCGAAGGCGGGCAGGTGGTTCAGGTCGAGATCCACATAGTTGGTGACGTATAGATCGAGGCGGCCGTCATTATCGTAGTCGCCGAAGGCCGCGCTGGTGCCCCAGCGCCCGCCGTTGCCCACACCAGCTTTGGCGGTCACATCGGTGAAAGTGCCGTTGCCGTTGTTGTGGTAGAGCACGCCGCCATCGAGATAGGTGATGTAAACATCCTCGTAGCCGTCATTGTCATAGTCGCCCACCGCCACGCCGAATCCCCAGCCACAATGGCTCAGGCCGGCTTTGGTAGTAACGTCAGTAAACGTGCCGTCGTGGTTGTTGCGGTAGAGCCCGACATGGTGGCAACGCCCGGCCCGCAGGTCGGCCAGAGTGGAGCCATCCACCAGCAGGATATCCATCCAGCCGTCATTGTCGTAATCGAACACGGCCACGCCGCCGCACATGGATTCCATGATGTAGAGCTTCTGCGGGCCGCCGCAGGTGAGGTGAAAGTTGATGCCGGCGGCGCGGGTCACGTCTTCGAACGTGACTCCGGCCGAATTTCGGGTGGTGCGGACGGCTGCAGTGCCGAGGTGCCGGCGGCTCTGTTTTGTGGCGCGCGCCTGGCCCGCAGCCTTTCCGGTCGTGGGACCTGCGAAGGCGGCGAAGGCCGCCACCATCGCCATCAGCGCCAGCCTGTAGAAGCAGCGCATCAGTGGACGCCGGAGGCCATGCCTCCGGTCTGCGGCTGCTGTTTCCGCAGTTGCTCGAATTGCTGCAGTTCGGAGTTAGCGCCGGCGGTGTCGCCGCTGAGGCGCAAGGCGCGGGCTAACTGATAATGCGGGCTGGGATCGGCGGGGTTGAGCGTGGTGGACCGGCGCAGAGCCTCAATCGCGTCAGGCATCTGCTTGAGCGCCAGCAGCGCCTTGCCCAGATCGTAGAAGGTATCGGCTCGAGTGCCGTCCAGGGCAATCGCCTTGCGCAGGGCCTCGGCTGCGGCTTGCGCCTGCCCCGATTGCAACAGCTCATGGCCCAACTGGTAATAGACCTCGGCGTTGGCATCTCCGCGCGCCACCTCTTTCTGATATTCAGCGATGGCCTGCTGGTCGCGGCCCAGGCTGGCATAGGCATACCCCAGGTGGTAGTGGCCGAGTTCAATATCCGGCTTCAGCCGCAGCGCGGTCTTGAACTCCTCGATGGCATCGAGCGACCGATTGCTGTTCTGGTAAGCGCGCCCCAGTAGCAAATGCGCCAAGGGATGATCGGGCTTCAGGCGCAGCGCCTGTGTTAGCTGTTCGGCGGCCGCCCCATATTGCTTGTCCTGCAGATGGACCAGCGCCGTGTCGAAATGAATGTCGTAGTCCTGGGGACGCAGTTTAGCGGCTTGCGCCAGTTGCGCCAGCGCCGGCGAGTTCTTGCCGCTTTGAAAAAACGCAATTCCCAGCCAGTGATGGAAATCAGCATTCTGCGGCCAGCGCGCCACCGCGTTTTGCCCGAGCGCGATGGCCTGGTCCAGTTGCTTCGATTGCAAATAACCCAGGAGTTGACCGCCGATTTGCTGCTGATCGGGCTCAGCGCTCTGGCGCTCCTGCGCCCTCGCGGTTCCCGGCGTCGCCCACACCGAACTACAGGCAAGTGCCAGGAGGGCACACCATTTCGCGGAGGGAAGAAACAAGCGCCGGGCGCGCCTGGAAAGCCGGTCCACACTCACTGCAGAACCTGAGGATTGCATGAGAAGCGTTGCTGAATGGTAACTACTTCCTGAGCGGCAGCGCAACCTCCCGGCTGAGTGGTGCTTGCCCAGCCGGGCTGCTCCCCTGCACGTTTCAAAAACCGGCGATCAGCAATCATCCATCGTAGGTAAAAAAAAAGCCCGGCCGGAGCCGGGCCTTCATGCAAGAGGTCTTACCAGTTAGAACTTCGACCCTCCCCAACCGGAGCCAAAGCGGAAGCTGAGGCCGGCGGAAACGCGCAGGTTGTTCTGCGTCGCCGAAAGGTGACGAGTCATGAGGTAATCCGCGGACGTGATCACGCCCACGTGCTTGCTGACGCCGTATTCCACGCCGCCGCCCAGAGCCGACGCGAACGCGTTGTCGGTGCCGCTAACGGACACGGTGCCCACCCCGGTGATGCTGCTGGACCCGGACAGGCTCATGCGGTCAAACCCGAACAGGCCGTGCACGAACGGGTTGGTGCGGCCGTGGCCAAACTGCACGCGCGGACCAAACACAAACGTGTAGTGCTTGTCGGAAACCGACACGGAAGCGGTCGTAAGCCCACTGACCACCGACTGGCTCTGGGAGTTGCTGGCGCCGGCAATATTGGCTTCCAGGCCCAGCCAGTTGTTCATGAAGAATGTGCCGCCGGTATTCCAACCGTTCGCACCCAAGCGGCTGCCCACACCCTCATCCAGGCTGGTGTAGGTGTATCCACCCACCAACTCGGATTTAGGCGCCAGCTGCGCCCAGGCGCTGGAAGCGCAAACAGCAAGCGCGATTACCAGAATGCTTTTGAACTTGAACATGTTGTGATTTTCTCCTGACAAAAATTTTCCCCCCCGGTCTTGCAATGTTCGGTAGTTTCGCGTGCTCAGGAGAAATTGGCCAGATTACTCCCGTCATAGACCGACAAGGACTGCTCCACACCCGCTCGTACATGTACGTCCGGCCATGGCACCGCTCCCTGAACGGGACGCGATGAAGGCTCCGGCCCAGGCTTGGCTCGGTCACGCATGTGGCTGGTTTAAAAGAGGATAGCGAGACAGTGATTGTGCGCCAGGGCGGTTTGCTTTGCTATTGCTGAACGTTCCCCGCTTTGGAATGGCGCGGTGGGGACGTCCTTTTTAATTCTGCGGCACGCTTGGCTGCCCCGGCGGCGAGTTGCGCTTTACCCTGGCCGGCGTAAGCCTGCTTCAGCAACTCAAAACTCTCGGCAGTGGGGTGCTGCTCCGTGACGCTCTTCAGCTGGCTGACGGCTTCGGCATATTTCTTCTCCGCCAGCAGCACCCGCCCCAATTCCAACTGGGCGTCGGCGTTTCCCGAATCCACCAGCAGGGCAGCCTGTAGCTGATCCTCGGCCGAACCGGGCTTGTCCAGGCGCAGGTAAGTTTTGGCCAGCAGGATGCGGGCCGGCAACTGCTCAGGCAGAAGGCGCAGGCTGGCTTCCAGGGCGTCGCGGGCACCGGAGAAATCACGCATGGCAAAGCGCGCCTGCCCCTCATAAAAGGCGCTGGTGGAATCGTTGGGCCGCAGTTGCCGGGCTTTGGCCAGGGCGGAAGCGGCCTCCTGATTGTTGCCGGCTTTCAATTCCAGTTCGCCCAACTGGGAAAACGCCAGGGCTGAGCTGCTGTCCTTCTCCAACACCTTTTTCAGCAAGACGCGAGCCTGGTCGGTGTGGCCGCGGTCGTTCTGCAGCAGCGCCAGGTGAAGCAGATTTTCCTCCTCGATTCTGTCCTTGGGATCGGGCAGTTGCGCCTGGGCGGCGGTCAGTTTCCCGCCATTCTTCTCGGCCTGGTGCTGGGAAAGCAGAGCTTGCAGCTTCTGCTGCTGTGGCCCGGCCGAGGCATACAGGTTATGTAGTTCGCGAGGATCCGAGCCCAGGTCGTAATACTCGGGCCGCGGCGCCTGGATCAGCTTGTCCTGCCCGTCCCGCACGCAGCGCAGCGCCGCCCAGCCGAAGTGCAGGGGGTAATCGGTCTCGCCAAAAAGCGGCCGCCCACTTGGGTGACCCACGCCGGCCAGCAGGGGCTGCAGAGAGGTTCCGTCCATGTGCTCCCCGGCGTTGACGCCAAGCAGGCCGAGCACGGTGGGGAGAATGTCGATGGTCCTTATCTGGGCGCTGATCACCTTGCCCGCCTCGCGCTCCTGCGGCAGCTTGATGATGAGCGGAACATGCAGGGTGGCGTCGTAAAGGAAGATGCCGTGGGTTTGCTCCTGGTGCTCACCCAGACCTTCGCCGTGATCGCCCACCACCACGATCAGGGAGTTGTCGTACCAGCCCCGGCGCCGGAGGTAAGCCAGAAAATCGCCCAGGGCGTGGTCGGCGTAGGCAATTTCACCGTCATAAAGATGGTCGCGGTAAACCTGCGAATAGGGCGGCGGCGGTTCGTAGGGATCGTGAGGATCGTATAAGTGGACCCAGAGAAACTTCGGACCCGCCGGCAGGGGGGTCAGCGACTGTTGGGAGTGCGGCCGGTCCAGCCACTTCTCCGCGTGCTGCACCACCTCCATGCCGCGCCGTTCCTCCACGTCCCAGTGGCCCTTGCCGGCATGGGGCGGGAAATTGTCGTAAAAGTCGAATCCCTGGTCGAAGCCCGGCGCCAGGGTCTTGGAATCGAGCACCACCGCGCCAATGAAGGCGGCGGTGCCATACCCCTGCTTTTGCAGCAGGCTGGCCCAGGTGAGGTGGTTGCCGGAGAGCGCCACCCCGAAATCCGTGACCCCGTGCGAGCTGGGATAGAGTCCGGTCAGGATGCTGGCATGGGAGCTGTTGGTGACGGGAACGGGGGTAAAGGCGCTGGTGAACCGCAGGCCGTCCTTGGCCAGGCCATCTATGGCTGGCGTCTTGACCCCGGAATAGCCATAGCAGCCGACATGGTCGGCGCGCAGGGTGTCTATCGTGACCAGGAAAACGTTGGGGGGAGCGTTACCCGCCGCCCAAAGGCGAACCGTCAACAGGAATAACGAGAGGCAGAGCTCCTTCTTCATCAGGACAGGACCCCAGGGTGTAGCTGGCTTTGCAAGCTTATGTTGAGAGTGACGGCTATTGTAGCTCAGCCCCGTGAGCCGGGTGGAATGAGCCCAGGCGAACTTAGCTTCCTTCCCTGGAAGGGTGGCAATAACTTGTCTTGATTTAACTCCACAATTCGGACAAGATTTGCATAATCCATAAAGGCGGGCATCGTGGCAACCATTCTTTGCATTGATGATCAAGCGGCAGGCTTGGCAATCCGCAAAGAACTGCTCGAGTCCAAAGGCTATGACGTGCTGATCGCCAGCGACGGTCCGAGCGCCATTGCCCTGGCCCGCCAGCAAAGCGTCGATCTGGTGATCCTGGATTACCGCATGCCGGGCATGGATGGCGAAGAAGTTGCTTCAATTCTCAAAGCGGAGAATCCGGCGCGTCCCATCGTGCTGCTCACCGGCTATCCCGGCGAAGTACCCCAGCGTCTGACGGCGATGGTAGATGCGTTTATTGAAAAAGGTAACAGCGCTACCGTAATGCTGGGTGCGGTGGAGAAAGCCTTGACCGCCTCCCGCATGCGCCGGGCGGAATCAGCGCGGTTGACTCCCAAGCGCGATACCGCCTGAGGCCGTTCCTTTTTCGCGCCTAAATACGCATAGACATCCAGAATCGTTTTGCCCGGCATCGTTTGTAGCTGGAAGCGCCACTTCCATGCCCGTTCCAAAACCCGACCCTTCCCGGCAAATGAAACTGCGCGCGTTAATCGAAGAACGCAACCGTGTTAACCAGCAGATCCGGGATCTCTACGACAAATTGCACAAAATTGATCAGGAGATTGCGGAAGTGCGGCTGGCCCTGCGGCGGCCCTCGTAATCGGACCTTGGTTAGCGCGCCCCGGCCAGAGAAAGGCGCAATTTGTGGGTGGCTCGAAACAGGGTGTTCTTGACCGTTCCTTCGCTGGTGTTAAGCATGTCAGCCACGGTGCGCAGCCTCAGGTTTTGATAATGCTTCAGCTCGAATACCATGCGCTCGCGCGGGGAGAGCTGGCGCAGGGCGCCGATGATTTGCCGGCGCAGTTCCACGCGGCGAAGGCAGCGCTCGGGATCGCTTGCCGGGTGGCTATCGGGCAGGAACTCCACAACCTCGGTCTCTTCGCCGTCCGGCGAAACCATCACGCTCACGTTCCTTTGCTGCTTCTGGCGCCGGCGCAGGTAATCGAGGCACACATTGGTGGTGATGCGGTGAATCCAAGTGTAAAACGAGCACTCGAAACGGAACCCGCCCAGGCTCTGGTAGGCACGCAGGAAGGTATCCTGGTAAATGTCCTGAGCGTCGCATTCCGAGCCGGTGATGCGCAGGGCCAGGCGAAGCACCGGCTGATCGTAGCTGCGCACCAACTCCTCGAAGGCAGCCGAGTTGCCCTGTTGCGCCTCGCGCACCAGGGTGATGTGGTCCGCAGCTCCTACACCGCTCGCCTTCTCCGGCTGCGTCGGGAGCGCGGGCGAGCCCGCACCGCAGGCCAGTGTCGCCCGATCCGAATTGGCATTTGGCGCCAGCATCAGTCAGCTCCCGCCAGGCTTTCAGCCGCCCGGCGATGCACCACCAGGAGGGCCACGTCATCGGCGCGCGGCTGGGTGGCGGCGAAATCCTGGGTCGCACCCAGCACCGAGAACAATATGGCGCTCGCCGAGCTGTCGCCGGCCTCGCGCGCCGCCAGCGCCAGCCGCCCCGCCTCGAAGTCCTCACCCTGGCCGTTGCGGCATTCCACCACGCCATCGGAGTAGCCGATCAGCGTCTCCCCCGGTGCGAGCGTCGTACGGCCGTTCCCGAAAGCCGCACCCGCCACCGCGCCCAGCAGCGGCCCGCCCGTAGCCAGCCGCTCCAGTTCCCCGTCCCGCCGCAGCAGCAGGGGATCAGGATGGCCGGCGTTGCAGTAGGTGAGTTCTCCCGTTACGGAATTCAAACAGCCTATAAAGAGCGTGACCAGGGGAGGCTCCGGCTGCAGGCTGACCAGATGGGAATGAATGGCGGCCGCGATCTGCGCCGGGTCGGGGCAGGAGCCGGCAAAAACGCGGATCAACCCCGCCAGGTGCGTGAACCACATCCCGGCATACAGGCCCTTACCGCAGATGTCCCCAATAGCGAACAGCGTGTGTTCGCCGGCATCGAAAGCGGTCAGCACGTCCCCGGTAACGTGCTGGGTGGCAAAGCTCTCGCTGGCGATTTCAAAATCCCCGCGCTGCAGCCGCCGGGCGCCGCTGAGCTTCCGCTGCACGTGGGCGCCATCGGAGAGCGCCTTTTGCAGAGCGTCCCGTTGCCGACGCACGCTGGCCAGTTCCTCTTCCAGCACTCGGTTGCGCGCCAGCAGCGTTTCTCCGTCCGGCAATTCGTGCGGGTGGCCTGCGTCTTTTACGCGTGGCACCCATGCCGCATGGGAAAGGCGATCTTCACGATTTGACCTGCGCACATCCGCCAGCCTGCTCACCGCTGCCTCCCGCTCTCCCCACGCCTCGTGCCTCCGGCTGGGGCGATCGCCTGCAAAAACCTGCGGCTCAGCCCACGAATTTGTAGCCCACCCCGTGCACCGTCAAAAAGAAACGCGGCTCTTCCGGCTTGGGCTCGAGTTTCTGGCGCAAGCGCACGATGTGCGCGTCCACCGTCCGCGTGGTGGGGTAGCGCTCATAACCCCACACGTCCTCCAGCAGGCGGTCGCGCGTTACGGTCTCGCCCGGGTGGGCGAGAAAATACTTAAGGA
>Ga0134126_10005672_pt1 | contig 15599 bp, 11 predicted proteins | sample KB31752_FD_96881 | JGI IMG/M metagenome (GOLD analysis project Ga0134126, IMG submission 96881) | Terrestrial soil microbial communities with excess Nitrogen fertilizer from Kellogg Biological Station, Michigan, USA - KB3-175-2 | ecosystem: Environmental > Terrestrial > Soil > Unclassified ...
CCGGACGGAACCCTAACGCCGGGGCAAGTGCTCACCGCGGGTGCGAAGCCGGTTTCCATCGCGGCGGCAAATTTCCGCGATGCATCGGCCCCCGGCGTTCTCGATCTGGCGGTTGCGAATCAGGGCGACGACACCATCTCGATTTTTCAGGGAAATGGCGACGGAACGTTCCAGCCCGCCGTTACACCGCTTCAATTGCCGGCCGGATTTGCGCCGGCTGCGCTCGCTGCGGCGGATTTCAATAATGACGGGCATCTTGATCTTGCCGTCGCGGATCAGGGAAGCAACACGGTTTCCGTGTTTCCAGGCAATGGCGATGGTACGTTCCAAGCGCGCACCGATTATCAGGCGGGGAGCAGTCCGGCGTGGATTTCCGCGGCGGATTTGAATGGCGATGGCGTGCCCGATCTCGTCGCGGCGAATAGCGGCTCGACCGTTACCGACAGCGCCGGAAACCAGATCAGCGGCGATAGCGTATCCGTGCTGCTGGCCAATGGCGACGGCACGTTCCAAAGCCACGCCGAGTACCCGGCGGGAACGGGACCGATGTCCATCGCCGTGGCCGATTTCAACATAGACGGGCTGCCCGATCTGGCCATCGCCGATCAGACGGATAATGCCGTCTCGATTTTGCCCGGCGTGGGAAATGGCCAATTTGGCGTGAACCTGGAGCTAAACGCGGGAAGCGGCCCGGCCGGAATTGCCTCCGCCGATTTCAATGGTGATAAGCGCCCGGATGCAGCCATCGCGAACAACGGTTCAGACGATGTGTCCGTCGTGCTGAACGCGCCCGGCACGGGAAGCGGCCCAGGCGCGAATAATGCAAACTCGCAGATTTTTCCCGGCGCGCAATTTTTCGATATCGGCCTGAAATTGAAGGCCACGCCGCGCATGCATCCCGATCGCGAGGTCACACTGCAACTCGATTTCTCGATCAGCAGCCTGGCCGGCCAGAGCTTCAACGACATCCCGGTGGTGAACAACGAGCAGGTGACTCAAACTGTGCGCGTGAAGGAGGGCGAGACGACCGCGCTCGCCGGCATCCTGCAGCCGCAAGTGACCGACGCAATCGCCGGCGCCCCGGGGCTCGCGCGGCTTCCGGGCATCGGCTGGCTGGGAAAGAACGAGAACCTGCAGAGCAAGGATTCGGAGTTGCTGATCCTGGTGACGCCGCATGTGGTGCGATTCGCGCCGCGCAAAAGCCGCGTGGTGTACGCCGGCCAAGGCACATTGCGAGGACCGAGATTCCGGCCGGAACTCCCGCGGGAATTTAATCCGCGGCCCTTGCCTCCGGCATTGCAGCGGGCGCCGGGCCCGCAGCCCGCGTCAAGGCCGGCGCCGCCGCGAACGCCTCGTTAAGGCGTGGACGTGCGCGGGAATATCGGCGGAACTCAGGGGAAAAGGCCGCGGACGAGCGTCGCTTCGGCGACGCGACCGACCGCCAGGCAGTAGGCCCCGGTGCGAAGATGCGTGCGGTGCCGGCGCGCCATTTCGTGGACCTGTTCGAACGCGCGGCGCATCACGACCTCGAGCTTCGAATTCACCTCGGCTTCGGACCAGAAGAAGCTCTGCAAGTCCTGCACCCATTCGAAGTAACTGGCTGTGACGCCGCCGGCATTCGCCAGGATATCGGGAAGCACGGTGATGCCGCGCCGCGCCAGGGCCTCGTCCGCGTGCGGCGTGGTCGGTCCATTGGCGGCCTCGGCGATGACCTTGGCCTTGATCTGGTCCGCGTTATTCAGCGTAATCACGCCTTCGAGAGCCGCCGGAACCAAAATGTCGCATTTCAGGGCGAGCAAATCGTCGTTGGAAATACGCGAGGTGCCGGGCATGCCGACCACGGTGCCCGAGCGCTCCTTGTAACGCATGGCCTTCAGCGGATCAATGCCGCGCGAATTGAATACGCCGCCGCGCGAATCGCTGATCGCCACCAGGCGCGCCTTCTTCTCGACGAACAGCCGCGCCGCGATTGATCCGACGCTGCCGAATCCCTGAATCGCCACGCTCGCCCCGCGCAGCGACATTTTTTTCACCTTGCATGCCTCTTCCACCACGATCACGCAGCCGCGCGCCGTGGCTTCGCGCCGCCCTTCGCTGCCGCCGATCGAAACCGGCTTGCCGGTAACCACGCCGAGCGAGGAATGCCCCTTCGTCATCGAATACGTATCCATGATCCAGGCCATCGTCTGCGAGTCGGTGTAGACGTCTGGCGCGGGAATATCCTGCTCCGGGCCGATGATGGGCAGGATTTCGAAGGCGTAGCGGCGCGTCATGCGCTCGAGTTCCGCTTTGCTCATGCGCTTCGGATCACAGATGATGCCGCCCTTCGCGCCGCCAAACGGAATCCCCACCGTCGCGCATTTCCACGTCATCCAAGTAGCGAGGGCCTTCACCTCGTCGAGCGTCACGTTGGGATGGTAGCGGACGCCGCCCTTCGCCGGACCGCGGGCCACGTTGTGCTGCACGCGAAAACCCGAAAAAACCTTCACCTGGCCGTTGTCCATCTTCGCGGGGATGGAAACCTCGAGCACGCGCTTGGGCGTGCGCAGGATTTGCCGCAGGCCCTGGTCTAGCTTCAGGTATTCGGCGGAGAGATCGAACTGGATTTGCGCGATACGGTAAGGATTCAGATCCTCGCGCGGCGCAATCCGCGGCGCCGGCTGGGGAGCCGGCTTAGCAAGCGTGGCCATCGTGGCCTTCCTCCTCCGGAAAAACCCTCTGCCCTGTTTCGGGGAACCGTTCCGCGCATCAGCCGTAAGTCTTGCGACGGACGGAGTTTAACTAAGCGGTGACGGATGTCAATTGGAAAGCGGCGGCGAAAAATAGGCGCAGGCCGGCGCATTGCGCCCTCCGGCTCATTTAACTACGCGTGTTATCAATAGCTTATGCCGGAACAGGAGTTCATGTTTGTCGCGTAGCTTGGCGTTGCAGATCCGGAACGCCCGCACGCAATACTCAAGGCCGGGGCGGAATGCGATCCACGCCCATATAGGGCCGCAAGGCTTCGGGGATCAGTATCGAGCCATCGCGCTGCTGGCAATTTTCGACGATCGCTATCCAGGTGCGGCCGACGGCCAGCCCGGAGCCATTCAGCGTGTGCACGAATTCGGATTTCGAGGCCTTCGCACCGCTTTTCGATTTGCAGCGAATTCCGGAGCGCCGCGCCTGAAAGGCCTCCGTGTTCGAGCAGGACGAAATCTCCATGAACTCGCCCGACGACGGCAGCCACACCTCGACGTCGTAGGTCTTCGCGGAGGCAAATCCCATGTCTCCGGTGCAGAGCTGCATCACGCGATAGTGCAGCACCAGGGCCTGCAGCGCGGCTTCCACGTCGCGCACCAGCGATTCCAGTTCGTCGTAGCTCTGCTCGGGGCGCGTGAACTTGAAAAGCTCCACCTTCTGAAACTGGTGCTGGCGCTTGATGCCGCGCGTGTCCTTGCCTGCCGCGCCAGCCTCCGAACGGAAGCAGGCCGTCCACGCGCACACCTTCAGCGGTAGCGAATCGGCGTCGAGCGTTTCCTCGCGGTGAAGGCTGGTCAATTCCACTTCGGAAGTGGGCGTGAGCCACAAGTCGGTGCCTTCGATGTGAAACATGTCCGCCGCGAATTTCGGCAGCTGCCCCACGCCGGTGAGCGACGCCGTGTTCACCAGAAAGGGCGGCAGAATCTCCGTGTAGCCGTGTTTGCGCGTGTGCAAATCGAGAAAGAAATTCGCAATGGCGCGTTCCAGCCGGGCGCCCAATCCCTTGTATACCGCAAAGCGCGCCCCGGCGATTTTCACGGCGGCGTCGAAATCCAGGATGCCCGTGATCTCCCCCAGCTCCCAATGCGGCCGCGGCGCGAAATCGAATTTCGGCGCCGCGCCCCAGCGGCGCACGTCCACATTGTCCGCCGCTCCCTTGCCGACGGGAACGCTCGCGTGCGGAATATTCGGCACGGTGAGCAGGAACTGCCGCAGCCGGTCGTCGAGTTCGGAAATTCGCTCATCGTCGCGCTTAATCTGCTCGGAGACTTCCTTCATACGCGCCAGAATGGCGGAAGCGTCCTGCTTCGATTGCTTCAGCCGCGCAATCTCGCCGCTGGCCTGATTGCGCTCGGCCTTCAACCGCTCGGCGGAGGTGATGAGCTGGCGGCGTTCGGTATCAATCGCGCGGAAGGGGCCCAGGTCCAGGGCCGCGCCGCGATTCCGCGCCGCCTGCTCGATCGCGTCCAGATGCTCTCGCACGAATCCAAGGTCAAGCATAAGCGCATAAGAATACCGGAAACCGCGCCCGCGGAAAAGAACGCTGCGAAAATCTGGGCAATGCCCTTCCCGAAGCGGCGCGCAAGCGCCTGAATCGGATCGAGTTGAACCCGCTCTTTCGGCACCCGCAAAATGGCGCGCAACTTTCCCGCGCGGGCCGGGTTAGCAACCGCGGGCAGGCGGTGTGCCATGCGACGCGCACTATCTGCTCCTGAGGTGCTCTTTTACCGCACCCCGGAGGGGAGGTTTGGCCCCCCAAACCTCCTCTTCGCTATACGTCCGCCCGCCGAATTGACGTTTCGTGCACACGCATCGCTGAGCGCAAGCCATCCGCGGCCTCCGCGCGCTATTCTTGCGGGAGAGGCGATCATGAAATTCGCAACGCGATGGGCCTGGCTTGCAGCTTCGTGTGCCGCGACGCTTTTGTGGATCCCGTGCGCCTGCGCGCAACAAACGCCCTCGACCGCCCCCGGCCATAAGAAGGCCGCGGGACTGAACATGGAGGACCTGCACCGCGACACGGAGAACTATCCCGAAGCCGCGCGGGCCGCCAACGAAGCAATGTCCATGCCCGGCATGGACCCCAATCCGCACATGTTCATGACCGCTCTGCGCCCGCGCAGCGCCGCCGACGATCATCGCGCCGCCGAAATTCTGGCCATCCTGCGCCCCTCGCTCGAACGCTTCAAGGACTACAAAGTGGCGATCCGCGATGGCTACGATATTTTTCTGCCGAACGTCCCGCAGCGCCTCTATCACTTCACGAACTGGCGCGACGCCTACGAGGCGGTGTTCGTCTTCAATCCCGCGCATCCCACTTCCCTGCTCTACACGAAAAATAAAGCGGGCTACGAACTGGTGGGCGCCATGTACACCGCCCCGCGCGATGCCACCGAATCCGAGCTCAACCAGCGCGTGCCGCTCAGCATTGCGCGCTGGCACAAGCACGTTCGCTTCTGTATGCCTCCCAAGGGGGTGCAATTGCGCGACGTAGACTCGAAGGAGTTCGGCCTCGCCGGCTCGATTTCGTCCGCCGAAGGCTGCGCCCAGGCCGGCGGCCAATGGGTGCCGGAAATCTTCAATTGGATGGTCCACGTCTATCCCTTCGAGGCCGACCCAAGCAAGATCTGGGCGCGTTAGGCCGCCTCCTTGCTCGCACGCGGGCCTCATGGCTATAGCAGCCATATTGAGAGGCGCCCATGCGCAGCGTCAACGTCGCAAAGCTAAAAAACGAACTGAGCAAATACCTTTCCTTCGTGAAGCACGGGGAAGAAATCGTGATCCGAGATCGCAACCTTCCCGTCGCGAAGCTCATTCCGTTCCCCGTTGAAGGGGCAGACGAAGAAGAACTGCTTCTCGTAGCCGCGGGAAAACCGCGGCTGCGAACCGCGAAACCGGCGGCGCGAGCCGACTCTGCCAATTTGCGGTCGCCGCAGATAAACGACTTCCCGGAAGGATGCTCGTCGAGAGCTTTTCGCCTAAGCCCCCGCGGAATTGCCGCACGCTCGGCATTTGTGATCTCCCCTTGTTCGCGCTATCCTCTTTCGGCCTCGCGGCCGCACGGACCCTCGCATGGAACATCTGCACCTCCAGCTCTCGCAGAGCCACTGGATTCCCATCGCAATTTTTCTGGTCACCTACTTTCTGATCGCAATCGAAAGCGGCCGCGGCAGCCATCTGGACCGCACGGCCGCGGCATTCTGCGGCGCGGTGGCAATGGTGCTCGTAGGCGCCGTGCCGCTGGCGCAAGCCTGCCAAGCCGTGGATTGGAACACGCTGATTTTCCTGCTGGGCATCATGATCCTGGTGGCCCATTTTCAGATCGCGGGCTTCTTCGATTGGATCGCCCTGCGCATGGCGCGCATCGCGCGCACGCGCTTGCAATTGCTGGTCGTGCTGATCTTCGCCTCCGGCATCCTGGCCGCCTTCTTCGTCAACGACACGATTTGCCTCGTCTTCACCCCCATCGTGCTGATGGTATGCGATCGGCTCGAATTGCCGCCCATTCCCTATCTGATCGCCCTCGCCACCGCCGCGAATATCGGCTCGGTGATGTCCGTCACCGGAAATCCGCAGAACGCGCTGGTCGGCGTTTCCGCACATTTCACCTTTCTGGAATTCCTGGCGCATCTTGCGCCGGTTTCGGTGATCGGATTGGGCCTGGACGCTTTGATCCTCGCGCTGGTTTTTCGACGGCAGATTTTGGGGCATCCGCTCGCCGCGCGCGTGCCGTCCATAGAGGTGAGGCTTCATCGCACGCTGCTGCTGAAGTGCGGCTTGGCGGCGCTGCTGGTGATCGTGCTCTGGATCATGGGCTATTCGTTTCCGCTGGTGGCGATCGCGATTGGCGCGTTCATTCTGGTGATCGGCCGCGTGAAGGCGCAGAGCGTCTATCGCCTGGTGGATTGGGAGCTGCTGCTGTTCTTCGCGTCGCTTTTCGTGGTGATGCGCGGGCTTCAAGCCTCGGGAGCCGTCGCGGCGCTGATCGCGCGCTTTCAGGCGGGATTGCAGGCGGGCGCCACGTCGCAGCTTTTCGCGATCAGCGGCGTGATGCTGGTGCTTTCAAACTTGGTGAGCAATGTCCCTGCCGTGCTGCTGATGCGGCCCATCGCCTCTTCGCTGCCCAATAGCCGCCTCGCGTGGCTCGCTATCGCCGGCACCAGCACGCTCGCCGGCAACGCCACGCCGATCAGCTCCGTGGCAAACCTGATCGTGCTCCAGCAATCCGCCGGGAAGGTGACGATCTCATTCTGGGAGTTCGCGCGCGCCGGCATCATCCTGACGATTATCACCACGCTTCTGGCAATCGCCGTCCTCGCCGCCGAACACCATTTCTTCCCGATGTGATTTTCGCGCGCATCAAAAGCAATGAAGCTGAATCCAGGCGCGGTGCGCGTCTCTGCGAGGCGCTCACCGCGCTTCCAGATTCCGGTCGCGGCCGGCTACTTCTTCGCCTGATCGTAATTCTCCGCCACCTGCTGCCAGTTGATCGTGTTCCACCATGCCTCGAGGTATTCCGGCCGCCGATTCTGATACTTCAGGTAGTAGGCGTGCTCCCACACGTCCAAGCCGAAGAATGCCTTCGCCCCGTCCATGATTGGATTGTCCTGGTTCGCGCTGGATTCGATGGCCAGCTTGCCGTCGCGAACCAGCAGCCAGGCCAATCCCGAGCCGAAGCGCGTGGCCGCCGCGTGATTAAACTTGGTCTTAAAATCGGCGAAGCTGCCGAACGCGCCCTTGATGGCGTTCCCCAGATCGCCCGAGGGCTCGCCCCCGCCGCCCTTCCTCATGATCTTCCAGAACATCGAATGATTCATATGGCCGCCGCCATTATTGCGCACGGCGGTGCGAATATTTTCCGGCACTCGCTGAATCTGCGCGAGCAATTGCTCGACGGAAAGATTTTGAAGATCGGAATGCCCTTCGAGGGCTTTATTCAAATTGGTGACGTAGGCGCCGTGATGTTTGTCGTGGTGGATCTCCATCGTCTTCGCGTCTATGTAGGGTTCGAGCGCATCGAACGAATACGGGAGAGGGGGCAACGTGTGCGTCATTTGAGGAGCGGCTCCTTGTGCGGCGAATTGTGTCATTATCTACCTCCTTGGTTCCGGGCTGGATTCCGGTTCCGCGCCTAATTATACGCGCGTGCCCGGAAAGCGCGGAGCCGCTGCGCGAATTTATTCCCGCACCCGGAGGAACCAGAAATGCCCGCCACTGAACATGTGGAAAAGCACTTCACGGCCACCGCCGCCGTGCGCGATATCGTCATCGGAATGTCCGACGGGCTCACGGTGCCTTTCGCCCTCGCCGCCGGATTGACGAGCGCCGCAGCAGCCATCGCGCGCGGCAATGGAATTATCGTCATGGCCGGATTTGCTGAAATCGTCGCGGGCTCGATTGCCATGGGACTCGGCGGCTATCTCGCCGCCAAGACCGATTCCGAACATTACACCTCGGAGTTGGATCGCGAGTATCGCGAGACCGTCGAACTGCCGGACGTGGAAACCGAAGAGGTCGCGAAGGTGTTCCGCGAATATGGCCTGTCCGACGCGCAACTCGAACCCGTCGTCAAAGCCATCACCGCAAACCAGAAAAACTGGGTGGACTTCATGATGCGCTTCGAGCTGGGCCTCGAGGCCCCCGATCCCGCCCGCGCCGGCCGCAGCGCCGGCACCATCGCACTCTCTTACGTCGTCGGCGGGCTTGTGCCACTCGCACCATACATCGTGATGAACCGCGTGCTACCCGCCCTCTGGGTTTCGGTCGGCGTCACGCTGCTTGCGCTTTTTTGTTTTGGCTCCATTAAGGGCCACTACACTGGTGTCCGGCCGTGGCGCGCGGGCCTGCAAACCGTGCTCGTGGGCGGGATTGCCGCCGCCGCCGCGTTCTGCATTGCACGCCTGATTGCCTGAGCGCCTCATCTGCTCTGCATTCCTGCTGCCCAGTCGTTGCATCTGCCGGGCTTGCGTGCGCATCATACGTATTGGTCCTGCGAAAGGCAGTTCGTTCACCAGTTTCGGTCGGAAGTGGAGCCCATCTCATGCGGACGCGGACCCATGCGAAATCGCTCGCCCTTGGCGCGACGTGCGCGCTTCTGTTCACCTTGGTTGTGATAATAGCGTCGGCCGAGATGCTTGGGCCTGGCACGGCGGCAGCTTCGCAGAATAAATCCTCCGCCCAGAATACAAGTGCCCCGGCCTGCCAATCGCTCGCATGCTACCTGCGCCAGTCTTACCTAGGCTTGCTGAAAGAATCCCCGGACGCTCACTTCGCCCCAACCGAAGTTGGCGCCGAGCGCGAAAATATTGAGCGCTCGCGCAAAGCCTGCGAAGCTGCCTTACAATCCGAGAAATCGGCGCCCACCGCTGCCGGTGCCGCATCTTCCGCATCCGCGAGCGGCGGCAACGCGCTTGGCGCGCATTGCGGCCTGGTTGACGTGCGGCCCCTCGAAGGACGAACCAGCTTTCTCGCGGGCCAGTTGCTTCCGGCCATTTACGACAATATCGAGACGCGGCTCAGCATCCTTGCGAATTGGCCCGCCGACCACCAGGCTTTGCGCGCATCGCTCAATTCGGGCTCCTATGCCAGCCGCCGCTGGGGCGACGTCCAGGACATCGGCTTCCGCACCATCGCGCCGCATCAGCAGGACGATATCCAGCTCGGCCGCGATATCGTTCGTCGCCTGCGCGATGCCCGCCTGCTTCCCGGCCTGCTCGACGACGATAAAGTGGATTATTACGTCCGCTCGGTCGCGGTGCGCGTCGCCGCGCATTCGGACCTGCGCATTCCGCTGCACGTGGCCGTGCTCGATTCAGATGAAGCGAACGCATTCTCCTTTCCGGGCGGCTACCTATTCATCGAACGCGGGCTGCTGCAAGCCGCCGACGATGAAGCCGAGCTTGCCGGCGTGATCGGCCACGAGATCGCTCATTCGGCCGCTCGCCAGGCCAAAGAGTTGCTCCGCGGCCAATCCGCCGAAGCTATCGCCGAAGAAATATCCCGGCGGGCCGCCACAAGCTTCGCCGACCGGCCCGGCCCTCAGACGAGCGCCGCCTTCCAGCACGGGCCCTTCGGCCTCGGCGCGGTGATGGATTTGAAGCTGCTCGGCGTGACCCCTGAAAATGAATTGCGCGCTGATCGCCTGGGTATTCAATACGCCTGGAGCGCGGGATACGATCCCAGCGGATTCCTTCGCTTTTTCGATAAAATGGCTCAAGCTGGGTACGGCCCCGGCTTGAGTTGGTTGCGCACGCACCCGCCTTCGTACCAGCGAATCGTGGGCGCCGAACGCGAAACGCAGTACTTGCCGGAAAAATTGAACGCCGTAAAGCAAACGGCTTCTTTCGGAGATATGCAGAACGAACTGGTGCAGCGGGCCGGCAAAGCCGCGCAAGCCGCCCCATCCAATTAATTTCCCGGAGATACGGATTGCCCGGAAAAGCGTCTAAGTAGCCATAAATAGAACGACACGCCGGAGCGCCCCGTTGCCTCCGGATCGGTAAACGGTAAAGGAGAGGACAGCCATGAATAGCAGTAACGTCGTGCATGTGCGGCGCTGGGTAGGAGCTGCGGTGATCGTGGCCGCGCTGATCGCCGGGGGCGTGCTCGCCATCGGTTTGAAAAATTGGTCGGGCGGCAAGGTGCTGGGCGCATCGAAATTTCCCGTCGCGATTGCGCGGGATGCTTCGCCGGTGTCGCTGGGAACCTTGCAGAATGGCTTCGCTTCAATTCTGAAGCCCGTGCTTCCCGCGGTCGTGAACATCACTTCCTCGAAGGTAGTGAAGCCGCGGAACTCGATGCCGATGAACCCGATGTTTAACGATCCCTTCTTCCAGCAGTTTTTCGGCGGGCCAGGGCAGATGCAGGCCCAGCCGGAACGGGAAGAAAGCCTCGGCTCCGGTGTGATCGTCACCTCCGATGGCACGATTCTGACCAACGACCACGTCATCGACGGCGCGTCCGACATCAAGGTCCAGCTCAGCGACAAGCGCAAGTTCACCGCGAAGCTCGTCGGCGCCGATAAGAACACGGATATCGCCGTACTGAAGATTCCGGCGACGGGGCTCCCCACGGTAGCCCTTGGCGACTCTTCGAAGCTTCAAGTGGGCGACGTGATTCTCGCCATCGGCGAGCCCTTCGGTCTTCAGGGCACGGCCACTATGGGCATCGTCAGCGCCACGGGACGCAATGGCCTGGGCATCGAGCGCTTCGAGGATTTCATTCAGACGGACGCCGCAATCAATCCAGGTAATTCCGGCGGCGCCATGGTCAATCTCCACGGCGATCTCGTCGGCATTAACACCGCCATCGCCACCGGCGGAGGCAGCCGCGGCAACGAAGGCATTGGCTTCGCCATCCCCATGAATATGGCGCGTCACGTGATGGAGCAGATCGAAGCCCATGGCAAGGTCGTACGCGGGTTTATCGGCGTCCTGCCCAACGACGTAGACGAGACGACCGCCAAGCAATTCGGCCTCAGCGAGCCCAAGGGCGCAATCATCAGCGAAGTTGATCCCGGCACCCCGGGCGCGAAGGCAGGCCTGAAGCAAGGCGACATCATCCTCTCCATCAACGGAACAGCCATCACCAGCGCCGATCAGCTCCGCGCCCTCACCTCGCAGATGCCTCCGGGCACGAAGGCAAACCTCGAGATCTGGCGCGATGGCAAGTCCCAGCAAGTCACCCTTATCCTTGGAGAGGCTCCGGAAGTCACCGAGAACAACCCCTCGGAAAACGGCGGCAATTCTCAGGGCCAGAACGTCGGCAAGGCGCTCCAGGGCATTCAGGTGCAGAGCCTCACGCCCGATATCACGCAACAGATGAACCTGCCGAGCAGCGTCCGCGGCGTGATCATTTCGGGTGTGGATCAGTCGAGCCCTGCGGCTCAGGCAGGCCTCAGGCGCGGAATGGTGATTGAGGAAATCAATCGCAAGCCGGTGACCAACATGCAGGACTACAGGCGGCTTGCCTCGTCCCTCGGCGATCAGCCCGCCCTGCTGCTTGTCTATCAGCCAACGCCAAATAGCAATCAGCCGGGAGCGTCGCTATACATCACCATTGAACCGGACTGAATTAATCCGCAACCATAGTTGGCCACGAACAAGGGGCATGGCTCGCAAGGGCCATGCCTCTTCACGTGCAGTTCACAACGCACAAAATGGGCCGCCGTCCTTCGCCGCCGGCAGCCCCATCCACTTTCCCCCTCCGGCGGCACGACAAATCCGCGCGCTTCGGGTTCATCCACACGCCCGGGCTCATTGCTTTTTCAGCACCCCGGGGAATCTATAGTACTTGGGTCCTATTCGCTTCAACGGTCTGGTCTAGTACTAAAATACTGTCAACGCCGTATTCCCGTCTTGGCACCCTCTCTTTACCTTTTGGGAGGGGTAGCATCCGGTCTGAAATGCATGGGTGAAATTGATGGCGACAATCCCCAATAGGGTCGTGTTCCCAAATCGGGCCGTATTCGGCGACGCCCTTCTGCCACAGGGCGGCCGCCGGTGGAGCAGGTTCGGCATAAGTTTCTGCCTGCAATGCGTCATTCTTGCAGCGTTGATCATGATTCCTCTCTTCTTGCCGCACAGGTTCGAAGCCGTCCCGCGCTATTGGGTCACGGCGCTGACCATGCCGCCCGTCGAACCCTGGAAGCCGCTACCGATCCGCAAGGCCGTGATCAAGCGCGCCGCGCCAAAGCCCGAACCAGAGGTTGTCGAGGCGCCCAAACCGAAAATCTATACGCCGGTAATCACCACCCCGATCGCTCATCCGGCGGCCATCGTCCCGAAAAAGCAGCTTCCTCAAGAAGCAGTCGAGCTGCCGAAGGCCGTCTTGGCCAGTGCGGCCCTGCCTGAGCTGAAGAAGCCGCGCGCGCCCGTTCAGACGGGCGGCTTTGGCGATCCCGACGGCGCGCCGCGGAACAATCGCACAGACATGAATCCGAATATCGAGCAGGTTGGCAGCTTCGACCTGCCCTCCGGCCCCGGCAAGGGCAATGGCAAAGGCGGCGCCAAGGGCGTCGTCGCCACCGTGGGCTTCGGCAACGGCATCGCCAGCGGTTCGGGCTCCGGCAATCATGGCACTGTCCGGCAGGGCGTTTTCGCCGACGAACACGCCGTCGCCCGCCCGAAAATGGAGCGCACCGCTGCTGCAATCAACACACGCGAAGTCCAGGTTTCGTTCATTCCGAAGCCGGCGTACACTGCCACTGCACGCGCCAAAAAGATCGAAGGCGACGTGCTCTTGCAAGTCGTTTTTTCGGCTTCCGGCCGCGTGATCGTACAGAAGGTTGTGCGGGGCTTGGGGTACGGTCTGGATGACGCTGCCGAGACCGCCGCGCGGGAGATTCGCTTCCGCCCGGCCGAGCAGGACGGCCAGCCCGTGGATTTCCCCGCTGTTGTTCGCATTCAGTTTGCTCTGGCGTACTGAGGGGGTTGGGCAAAATGCGCGCGTTGCAGACTCTGTGTGTGCTGGTGTTTCTTGGGGGCGCTCTAGGGGTTTCCGCGGCACAATCGCGGCAGGCATCCGATCAGCCGCAGGCTCGCGCGGACTCTCCGTCCACGCCCGTTACCACCGTCAACGACGCGGTGAATCGCATCATCGCCCGCGAACACGACGAAGTGGCCATCATTCGCCGCTATAATCCCGTCGTCGAAACCTACGTTCAGGAAATGAAGCCCGATAAGGCGCTCGGCTCCGTCCCCGCGCGCGACCACTATTTCCTCGGCCAGGCCAATCTCGGCAAGGGCGTTTGGGACGATTCCATGCTCGCCTCCAAGCACGACGCCCTCAGCGACCTGAACCCGCTCTCCCATCTCAGCGCCTATTTCACCTCCGGCTACAATCCCGAAGGCTTCCTCCAGATGGTTTACGTGGACAACAGCGGATTCGACCGCCAGCACTATCAGTTCGAATACGTCCGCCGCGAATTTCTAGGCAATGTGCGCTGCCTCGTCTTCGACGTCACGCCGCTTCCGCATTCCGGCCGTGGCCGCTTCCGCGGTCGCATCTGGGCCGAGGACCAGAATTTCACAATCGTGCGCTTTAATGGCGATTATTCGCCCGTCTCCGGCGTCAATGGCTACAAGCTTCATTTCGATAGCTGGCGCACCAACGTGCAGCCCGGCCTCTGGCTACCGGCCTTCATCTTTAGCGAGAATGCCGACACGCACAATCTCCTCGGCGGCGGCACTCGCTTCAAGGCCCAGACCCGCCTGTGGGGATACGACCTGAAAAACGCCGGCCATGAACAGGAGTTCAGCCAGCTGACCATCGAGTCCCCATCCGTGCAGGACCAGGCCGCCGCGCAGCAGACCGATCGCTCCCCCATCGAAGCCGAACGCGCCTGGCAGCACGAAGCCGAGGTCAACGTGCTCGACCGCCTCGAACGCACCGGCCTTCTCGCGCCCCCGGGCGAAGTGGATAAGCTTCTCGAAACCGTCGTCAACAATCTCGAGGTCACCAACAATCTCGATATCGAGCCGGAGGTCCACTGCCGCATTCTGCTCACCGGCACGCTCGAATCCTTCGCCATCGGCCACACCATCGTCCTCAGCCGCGGCTTGCTCGACGTGCTCCCCGACGAAGCCAGCATCGCCACCATGCTCGCCCAGGAACTCGCGGACATCATCGTCACCAATCCCTCCACCGATCAGTACGGCTTCAATGATACGACCAACGTCTCCGCCATCGAGGTCCTGTCGCGCTTTTCCTTCCGCGATAATCCGGCGCAGCTCGAGCTCGCCAATAAAAAAGCCCTCGATATCCTGAAAAATTCGCCGTACAAAGCCAAGCTCGGCAACGCTGGCCTTTTCTTGAAGCAGCTCGCCTCCGAATCCGATTCGCTGAAGGCCATGATCAATCCGCGCCTCGGCAATGGCGTGAATCTCGCCAACCAGTTGATCGCCCTCGCGCCGCCGCTACAGCCCGATAAGCTGGATCAGATCGCCGCCCTTCCCATCGGCGCCCGCATCAAGATGGACCCCTGGAACGACCACGTCGCCCTGCTCAAGGCCAAGGCCGTTCCCCTGCTTTCCGCGCGCGAGAAAATGCCCTTCGAGGTCACGCCATTCATGCCTTTCCTCACCCGCTACGATTCCGGCAGTACCATCACCGCCGACCCCTCGCGCACCGACCTGGCCAAAAAACAGCAACCCCCGCCCCAACCGTAGAGGGCCGCCGCTCGAAAATAATCTGCCAGCACGCGGCGCGGGTTGCCACCCCGCGCATTGCACAGCCGGTTTCGCGTAGCGAGCCACGCGTCGCGAATCGCCAGTCACGGCCTCTGCCCCCTCTTGACATCCCACAGATCAGGCGTATCCTCCTGTGCGTAGGCCACAGGAGAGCCGCCGAACCATGACTCCCGAATCCCCGCGCTCGCCCGCCCGCAACGACAAGTCCGAGATCCTCCAAGGCACGCTCGACCTCATGGTCCTGCAGACGCTCGCCGCCATGGGTACGCTCCACGGCTACGGCATTGCCCGCCGCATCGAACAGGTCAGCGAAGAGCTTCTGCGAATCAATCAGGGAACTATTTACGCGTCGCTGGTCCGCTTGCAGCAGCGCGGATGGATTTCCGCCGCCTGGGGCGCCTCCGAAAATAATCGCAAGGCAAAGTTCTACTCGATCACGCGACGCGGCCGGAAGCAGCTCGCCGCCGAAGCAGACGATTGGCGCCGCATCTCGAGCGTCGTCGGCCGCATCCTCGCCCTCGCGGGGAAGGGCAGCAGATAAAAATGACTCCATTTCCACCTCTCCGGACCCCTCATCGTCATTCTGAGCCTGCCTGCCGTGGCAGGCGCAGCGAAGAATCTCTCTTCGTCTTTCGATTGGCTTCGCAACCGCCAGAATCTCGCGGGTGC
>Ga0134126_10005673_pt1 | contig 15598 bp, 18 predicted proteins | sample KB31752_FD_96881 | JGI IMG/M metagenome (GOLD analysis project Ga0134126, IMG submission 96881) | Terrestrial soil microbial communities with excess Nitrogen fertilizer from Kellogg Biological Station, Michigan, USA - KB3-175-2 | ecosystem: Environmental > Terrestrial > Soil > Unclassified ...
GTCCCCATTCGGCTGCGCGGAGTCGACCGCATCCTCCCGCGTCACGCCAAGCGACCGCATCCTGGATCCGTAGAAGTCAAGATCGGGACTCCGATTTGCCTTCAGGCGGAATCGTATCCCGCTCTCGCACAACGCGTCGAGGATGCTGTCCGAGAGCTGTGGACCAGACATGAAGACCTCCGCATTGTTCACCGATCTCTATGAGCTCACCATGGCCCAAGCGTACGCAGCCGAGCGCATGGATCAAACCGCGGTGTTTGAACTGACTTTCCGGAAGATGCCGGCGAATCGGAACTATATTGTCGCGGCCGGAATCGGCGATGTTCTGGAGTTTCTCTCAAATTTCCGCCTTGAAGGCCACGAGTTGGACTACTTGCGGCGGCGTGGAGAGTTTTCAGAGGCGTTTCTGAAAAGATTGGAGAATCTTCGTTTCACTGGCGATGTGTACGCGTTACAGGAAGGGGTTCTTGTCTTTCCGAATGAGCCGATCGTTCAGGTGGTTGCACCGATCATAGAAGCGCAGTTGATGGAAACGCTGGTGTTGAATCAGATCCACTTTCAGAGCCTGGCAGCGGCTAAAGCTGCGCGCGTGGTGGAAGCCGCCAAAGGCCGCAGCGTTGTGGATTTCGGTTCAAGGCGCGCGCATGGGACCGACGCCGCTCTCAAGGTCGCGCGTGCCACCTGCCTTGCCGGAGGATCCGGGACGTCAAACGTCCTGGCCGGTCAACTCTACGGCATTCCAGTGTTCGGCACGTTGGCCCATAGTTACGTGCAGGCGCACGACAGCGAGTCTGTTTCTTTCGAGGCATTCGCAGCGCTCTATCCAGAAACCACACTTCTGGTAGACACCTATGACACGGTCGAAGGCATCCGCAAGGTGGTCGACTTAAGCCGAAAGCTGGGGGATAAATTCCGCGTGCGGGCTGTCCGGCTCGACTCCGGAGATCTCGGCGCGCTTGCTTGCGACACGCGCAAGATGCTGGATGAGGCTGGCCTCCAACGTGGGACGATCTTCGCGTCGAGCAGTCTCGATGAGTACGAGATTCAGCGACTCATGAATTCCGGCGCGCCGATCGATGCCTTCGGCGTGGGAACCAAGCTGGCCGTAATAGAGGATGCTTCTCACCTCGATATGGCTTACAAGCTGGTGGAGTACGGAGGCAAGGGTCGCTTGAAGCTTTCGACGAGTAAGGTTCTCTATCCAGGCCGCAAACAGGTTTTCCGGCAGATCGAGAACGGATACATGGTCGGCGATGTTATTGGGAGGTTCGACGAGCATCTGCCCGGCAAGCCGCTGCTGCAGCCAGTTATGCGGCGAGGCGCGCCCATTGCTCACATCGAACTTAAGGAGTCTCGGCAGCGTTTTCAATATGAGCTTGCACGGCTTCCGGATCACCTTCGAGCGCTAGAGCCTTCGAAGACTCCCTACCCGGTCAGTTTCAGCGAATACTTGAAGCATGATCTCAACAGGATACGGGCCGAGCTTGCTTGTGGCATCTGAACTGCACCATTCGCGCTTAGGAGGTCTGCGATGAAGCATGTCAGCCCACACACTGTGGGTCTCGTTTTCGGATCTTTTTTGGCGATTTGGCACGTCCTTTGGTCGGTTCTGGTCGCCGTCGGGGCGGCGCAGGCCGTTATCGATTTCATTTTTCGGTTGCACATGATCACGCCTCCATACAAGATCGTCGAGTTTCATCTGAGCACTGCAGCCGGCCTGGTATTGGTGACCGCCGGGATCGGATACATCGTAGGCTGGGCTGTAGGTTTCATCTGGAATCGCTCCATCCCACGCGGTGCTGCAGCTTAGCCAATGAGGGTTTCGTGCCCGATTTGAAGCGGGAGGAGATCGAGCGTTATCTCCGCGCCGTGCTCGGCGCGCCGGTCAGCGTGTTCAATATGACCATCCTCGGCGGTGGTCCTGAGAGCAATGATGTCAAAGGCTACGGATACGGCATTCCGCTGAAAGTGGATTTCCAGATCGATGGCAACGAGTGCCGAACCATCGTGCTTCACACGATGACTCCGGGCCCGTTCGGGCACGAACATATGGCGGATCGCGCTAAGGAGCTGCTTTGGGAGCACCACGCATTCAATCGTCTTCCCCGGCATGTCCGTTCCATCGATGTGGGAGGTTTTCAAACCGGGGGGCAACTGATCTCGCTTGGAAGGGTGGAAGAGTTCTGTCTGCTCACCGAATACCTGGAAGGCGGCAGCTACTCGCACGACCTGGAACGGATTCGCGACTCGGGAGCCATCAACGAGCTCGACCTAGCCCGCGCCGACGCGTTATGCGACTACCTTGTGGACATTCATAAGCGGCCTGGAAGCGACCCTGGTCTATATGTCCGGCGCATCCGTGAATTGGTAGGGGGCGGCGAATGCATCATGGGCATCGCTGATTCTTACCCCCAGCACCCGCTCGTCTCCCCCGCGTTCCTCGAGAGGGTTGAGCATCTGTGCGTGAGCTGGCGATGGCGCCTCAAGAGTCTCACGCACCGCCTGCGACAAGTTCACGGGGATTTTCATCCGTGGAATATTCTGTTTCGCTCAGGAGTCGACTTTTCGCTTCTGGATCGTTCTCGTGGAGAATACGGCGATCCTGTGGACGATGTGACTTCCTTGACCCTGAACTACCTGTTCTTCTCGCTACAACGGAGCGAGCGGCTCGAAGGCGGCTTCCAAACATTGTTTCTCCGCTTCTGGAAGCGATACCTCGAAAAGAGCAGCGATCGCGAAATGCTGAAGGTGGCAGCGCCATTTCTTGCTTTCCGTGGGCTCGTGATGGCCAGCCCCGTCTGGTACCCGACGCTCCCGGACACCGTGCGTCAGAGAATGCTCGCATTCATTATTGCCGTGCTGGAAAGCGACAGCTTTGATCCCCAAGAGGCGAATCGTTATTGTGGAGCGTAGGATCACGCCTGCTTTTGCAATTTGGGTGACCGGCCTTCCGGCCTCTGGCAAATCGACGCTTGTGGCGGCGCTGAAGACTCAACTAGTTGATCGCGGGATTGACGTCGCAGTCCTCGAATCCGATGTTCTGCGCGAAATCCTGACTCCTCATCCGCGCTATGACGAACGGGAGAGGGAAATCTTTTACCGGCAGATGACGTATATCGGCACGCTGCTCATTGAGCACGGCGTGCCGGTAGTCTTCGATGCCACCGCGAACCGGCAACGCTACAGAGATGAGGCGCGCGGCAAAATCTCGCAACTCCTGGAAGTCTTTGTCGATTGCCCGCTAGAAGTTTGCATGGCCAGAGACCCAAAGGGAATCTATCGCCAGGGCCGCGAGGGTGCATCACAAGGAGTGCCCGGGCTTCAAGCAGTCTACGAGCCGCCCTCGAGCCCGGATGTAGTCGTGCACGGTCATAGTGAAGCGCCGGAAAGAGCAGCGCAGCGCGTGATCGCGAAGCTAGTTGAGAGGGGATATTTGTAGTACGCCCTACAATCCAGTCGTTGTCGTAGGGGTTCTGGTCAGATCGACGTCCTTGCGTGTGGCTTGACCGCGTTCCACGATAACCTCGCGTATCCATATCGAGTCGCGGCCCGCAGCCTGAATCCACAGCGAATACCGTCCGGCGCGAAGACCTTCCAGCTTGTAATTGCCTCCGGCATCCGACTCGGCACGAGTTACGGAACCCGTCATTACATTGCGTGCTTCAACCGAAGCCTTGGCGACTGGCCCGACATGCCCCGGATCGTACCCTGGATCATCCTGTGGCGAATTGCATGGCGAGGGGAATTGATGCGATCAACATCAGGATCAATGCCAACAGAACATACTTTAGCCATCGCGGCATAAACACCTCACGGCTCCCGTGCGGCAGCCCTCGGAGTATTTACCGGTGCAACTGTGTCGCCAAATCCGCCGTAGGTTTACCGGCGCAGGAAGCTCAGGGCGAAGAACGCGGCCGCGAAGGTAACGATGAGCGGGCCGGTCTCGTGATGGAGCCAACCCGCGAGCCAAGTACCGATGACAGTTGCGGCAACTGCAATCGTAACGGCCACCACAAGCATTGTCGTCAAGTTGTTGGCAAGGCGCTTCGCCGTTGCGGCCGGAATGATGATCAAAGCTCCCATAAGCAGTACTCCCAAATACCGCAAGCCGAGCGCGATCGTTAGCGCGAATGTTTCAAGAAACAGCAGATTAAGACGACGGACACCGATTCCCGCTGTGCGAGCCACATCGGGCGACACAAGCATGATGATGAGTTTGTTCCGTTGCGTGACCACGAAGGCGATGATCGCGATCGATGCAACCAATCCGAAGGAGATCTCCGGCCAAGTCATGACGCCAGCGCCTCCGAGGAGCGCCTCGATCAGGTCTTCCCCGGAGGTCATCATGCTGCCCATGGCGAGGGCTACGGAAAACAAAACGCCGATGATCGCCTCGGTGCCAATCCGCGCCTTTCCCTCCACGGCCCAGACAAGCAACCCTCCGAAGAACAGCGTCGCCGCAGCTCCGAAGATCGGGCTGATATGAAGCGCAAGGGCAATTCCGATACCCGGCAGCGCGACATGGGACAGCGCATCGGCGGCGAGAGCCATGCGGCGCATTATCACGAAGCATCCAACCAGGCCCGCCGCAAGAGCCATCGTAATCGAAAGCAAGAGATTTTCAATCGTCATGGACGTGGTAGTCTACAGGCGTTCCGTAGATCTCAAGGAGTAGCTCTGGCGTGAGAATCTTCTTGGGAGCCCCGAAGCATGCCCGTTTGCGGCCTAAGCATAATACATCCATGGCGTATTGGTAGACAACGGACAGCTCATGGGAGATGAAGAGCACAGTCAAGCCGCGCTCTTCCTGAAGATGACGGACCAGCTCATTCAATTGCTTCTGGCCGGGTTCATCGATGCCCGCCGTCGGCTCATCAAGCATGAGAACAGAGGGATCGCCCAATAGAGCGAAGCCAACGAGCAGGCGTTGGAATTGGCCTCCTGAAAGGGTTCCAATCATGCATTTGCTGACCTCCTTCGAAATACCAACCAGATCCAGAATGTGTGCGACGTCGGAACCCGATCCTCGAGTAAGACTTACGCGAGCTCGAAGGAAGTCCACTCCCGTGATGGGCACGTCGCGTTCAAGGTCAAGCATCTGGGGAACGTAGCCGATTCTGACGTCTGGCGCCCATCGGATGCGTCCCTCGGATGGGGCCGATCCTATGAGGGCCTGGAAGAGAACGGTTTTCCCAGCGCCATTCGGTCCTATGACGGCCAGCGAGCTCCCTTTGGCAACGTGGAAGCTCAGATCCTTCAGGACCTCGACTGGGCCGAATCTTACCGATAGGTGATCGACTTCAAGTATGTTGTCCACAGCTTTTCCGCGCCGCTTCAGGGCGCTGCTGGCGCGCCTGCAGCGTCCTGCATCATCGCCTTGATTACTGCTTCCACTTCTCGGGCCACTGGCTCCAGTTCCGGAGAAGCAAACATCGTCATAAGCGCGGTCGGTAGAATCGTTGCTAGAGTGCAGTCGCCTTCGGCGCCAAAGACGGAGATGCGGCAGGGTAATGCCGTCGAGACTGCTCCGTTAGCTTCGAGGACTCTCTTTGCCTGGGCCGGGTTGCACACTTCGTAGATCCAGCAGTCCATGTCGAACTCCACGCCCTTCTTTTTCATCGTTTCACGCAAATTGTGGACCGCAAGAATTCCAAACTGATGACGCGCGGCGTATTCTTCGAGGCGGCGCTGGCTGTCCGCAATGGATCGCTTGGACTTGGTCCTGTACAGCATGTCATGAAACCTTTCCAGATGCGCCTGCCAATTTTCGTGACAGGTACTGAACCAAAGTCGATAACGTCGTGAGCTGACCGTAATCGGCTTCCGGAATTTCTACCCCCAGCCGTTCGTGCAGGCCGATCAGAACGTTCAGAAAATCGAAAGAGTCGATGTCGAGAGCTTCGCGCAAGTTCTCATCTTCCCGGATTTGCCCTGGGTCAGCTTCGGGCGCGATTTGATGAAGCGTATCGACGATTGCTTGCCGGATCTCGGTCTCCGTCATAATTTCTCCGGCTCCTGTAGCAGGCGATCTAACGCTTGGAGAAACTGGGCGCCTTGATGCCCGTCCGTGGCACGATGATCCGCAGCTAGTGTTGCCGTCAATACTGGCCTCACGCCCAACATGCCTTGTTCAGCCCAAGGCCGCTCGACGATCTTGCCAAATCCGACCAGTGCCACTTGCGGCGGGTAGATGACTCCGTAAACCGTTTCGACTCCCAGGTCGCCGAGGTTGGTCACGGTAATTGTGCCCTCCGTGATTTCGGACCTCCGCAGCCGGCCGGACCGAGCTCGTGTAATGAGGTCTCGAAGCGCTGCCATCAGCGCTTCGACCGACTTCTGCTGGGCCAAAAGGATCGCAGGAATCATCAAACCGCCGCGCCGAAGAGAAATTGCGACGCCTAGATGGATTTCGTGCGACGTCTTGAGTTGGTCCTCGATCCAATAGCCGTTCAGTTCCGGTACCTGCACAAGCGCTCCGGCGACCGCTTTGAGGAGGAGCGCTGCCGGCAACACCCGGTTCTCGATCGTGCGTTGCTGATTAAAATGCTCCAGCCAGTGGAGCGCCTTGCTCATATCGATCTGAGTCGAGAGGTAGTAATGGGGGATCTCTCGATTCGAGCGAGCCATCGCCAAAGCGATGGCGTGTCGCATGCCCGCCTCCACAGTTGGTGGCGAAGGTACCGCAGCCTGCGCGGGGGTAATACGCTCAGTCTCGGAGGGAACTTTCGCCTTCGCAGTCAGCTCGACGGCTTTTTCAACATCGGCGCGCTCGATTACGCCACCCGCTCCACTACCTTGAATCGTGCTCAGATCGACGCCCATTTCTTGCGCCAGCTTCCGCGCCATAGGTGAGGCGCGCATACGCGCGGTCGGCTTTGGTGGAGGCGCTTCAGGGACCGCTGGGACCACTCGCTCACCCTCAACAAAGATCATCGCAAGCGGCGTGCCGACAGGAAGCTTGTCTCCCGGTTGCGCGATCAGCTTCTCCACGATGCCTGTTTCGTAAACTTCAACTTCGATATCTGCTTTTTCGGTACCGACTACGGCGACGATGTCACCACGCTTGACCGAGTCGCCGGGTTTCACATTCCACTGCACCAGCGTCCCTTCGGTCATATCGGCGCCGAGGCTCGGCATCCGGAACTCACCCATGAGGACGAACCATCCCCTCCACTACCGCGGTAATCGTGGCGACCTGTGGAATCGCCCCTTGCTCCATGTGCGCGGCGTAGGGCATCGGAACTTCCGCGCCGCAAAGACGCTGGACCGGAGCGTCCAATTCATAGAACGCTTGCTCTGTTATGCGAGCACTGATTTCCGCCGAAATTCCGCCACTGCGCCAGCCCTCGTCCACGATTAACGCCCGATGCGTTCGAGAGATCGAATCGACTAGCGTCCGGTCATCCAGCGGACGCAGCGTGCGGAGATCCACTACTTCCGCTTCGATCCCTTTTTCGGTCAGGCCTCGTGCGGCCTCCAGAGCTTTCCACAGGCTGGTACCGTAGGTGATCACGGATATATCGCGCCCTTGGCGCCGGACAGAAGCATGAGCGATGTCGACTGGCCCCGCGCCCGCAGGCAGCTCACCCTCCATGTTATAGAGCAAGGCATTCTCGAAAATGAGGACCGGATCCGGATCTTGCAAAGCCGCTAGGAGCATGCCGTGGGCATCTTCGAGGGTGGCCGGTGTTAATACCTTGATGCCTGGAATGTGCGCATACCATCCTTCCAGGCTGTGTGAGTGCTGCGCGGCAAGCTGCCTCCCGCCACCTGTCGCCATTCGAATCACCAACGGCACATTGAACTGTCCCCCGGACATGTGAAGCAAGGTAGCAGCATTGTTCAGAATCTGATCGAGTGCCAGCAGGCTGAAGTTGACCGTCATGATCTCAACGATTGGCCGCATGCCTCCCAGAGCCGCGCCGATTCCGGCGCCCACGAACGCGGATTCAGAAAGCGGCGTATCGCGGATGCGCTCGGGTCCGAATTCGGCTAGCAGGCCTTTGCTTACGGCGTAACAACCGCCATACCGGCCGACATCTTCGCCCATCAGGAATACGCGATCATCAGCCCGCAAGGCCGTGCGGATGGCTTCGCGAACTGCATCTCGGTAGGTCATACCGGCCTCTCCGAATATGCGAATCGAAGCAGATCTTCGACTGGCTCCCACGTGCCTGCCTCCGCGAAAGCGATCGCGTCGTCGATTTCTTTTGCGACCTGTCGTTCTAGTTCGGCTGTATTTTCACCGGTTCCAACTTCCTCGATCCGGCGAATCAGAGCTGGAATCGGATCGCGTTTTTTCCACTCTTCGACCTCAGCCTTGTCGCGGTACAGCTCCGGATCGTACATCGAATGCGCGCGGAACCGATACGTGCGGCACTCCAGAAAATACGGCCCTTTGCCGGAGCGAACGGATTCTGCCGCCGATTGTGCCGCTTCCTCGACTGCTAGTACGTCCATTCCATCCGCGGCGCTCGCCGGAACGCAATAGCCGGCGGCTTTCTTCGATAGATCCGTGACCGAGTGCGAGAAATCGAGCCGGGTGCCCATGGCGTATCGGTTGTTCTCGCACACAAACAGGACCGGAAGCTTCCACAGCGATGCAAGATTCATGCACTCGTGGAATTCTCCCTCGGCGACAGCTCCATCTCCAAAGAAGCAGCAGGTGACACGTGACTGGTTCCGCAACTTATCCGCAAGCGCCAAGCCGACCGCGATAGGAATTCCTCCACCTACCACGGCATTGCCGCCGTAGAAGCGCAACTTGGCATCGAAAAGATGCATCGATCCGCCACGGCCCCGGCTGCACCCTTCCCGCTTGCCAAACATTTCCGCCATGATGGACCCGGCCGACATGCCCCGCGCCAGAGCGTGTCCGTGCTCGCGATACGTGGAAACAATCGCGTCTTCCGGCTGGAGCGCCTGCATCACGCCGACGCCCACGGCTTCCTCGCCGATGTAGAGGTGCAGGAAGCCGCGAATTTTCTGTTGGGTGTACAACTCCGCACACTTCTCTTCGAAGCGCCGGATGAGCAGCATCTGGTGGAGCAAATCTAGAAAATGGTCGCGATTCGTCATGTGGTCTCTAGGGTGGAGAGGTCGCCTTCGGGTAGCCCTAGTTCCCGTGCTTTCAGCAATCGGCGCATGATCTTGCCGCTCCGCGTCCGCGGAATCTGCGAGCAAAATTCGATCTCCTTGGGTGCGATGGCCGCGCCCAGCTTCTTGCGCGCAAACCCGATCAGCTCGAGACGCAGTTCTTCATTGCCTTCCTGACGGGGTTTCAGAGCTACGAACGCTTTCACGATTTCCCCAATCGTGGGGTCAGGTTTTCCAATGACCCCAGCTTCAGCAACCGCCGGGTGTTCCATCAATGCGCTCTCCACTTCGAATGGCCCGACCATGTGGCCGGCGGTCTTGATGATGTCATCGGCACGGCCGACAAAGGTGAAGTAGCCGTCTGCGTCGCGGCGCGCCAAGTCGCCTGTGAGATACCAATTGTCGCCGGCATCGTCTTTGATAAAGCATTTTGCGTAGCGCTCCGGCTCATGGAGATAACCGCGAAACATAGAGGGCCAGCCGGGCTTGAGGGCCAGTTCTCCTTCCTTATCGGGATGCTCGACCACTTGCACGCGCCCGTTCTCCTGCCGCACAATCGCAGATTCGATTCCCGGCAAAGGCTTGCCCATCGACCCTGGCCTGATTTCCATCGAAGGGAAATTCGCGATCATGATCCCGCCTGTTTCTGTCTGCCACCAATTGTCGTGAATCGGCAAACCAAGGGTCTGCTGACCCCACACGACGGCAGAGGGATTCAACGGTTCACCCACGCTGGCGATCAGACGGAGGCGATCGAGATCATAGCGGTGCCGCGGCTCGCCGGGCGCACGCATCAGCATCCGGATGGCGGTTGGAGCGGTATACCAGACAGTGACCCTCTGCTTTTGCAAAACGCTGTACCAGCGCTCGGCGTCAAAATCGCCTTCATCGATAACATTAGTCACACCGTGTAGCAAAGGGGCAATGATTCCATAGGACATTCCGGTGACCCATCCAGGATCTGCGGTGCACCAGAAAACATCCGTCGGGTGCAGGTCCAAGACATATTTGCCGGTCATGTAGTGCATCAGAACTGCGTCATGGACGTGGATGGCGCCTTTGGGCATCCCTGTGGTGCCACTGGTGAAATGCAAAAGCGCCATGTCTTCCGGGCTGGTGCGTGGCACCTCGAACTCGGGAGAAGCTTGTCGCAGCAGAGGCTCAAGGGCCAATACTTTCGCATCGAGGTCCTTGCTGGCGTCGGCAATCAAGATATGCCGCAATTCGGGGAGTTCGCGGCGCAGTGACTCAACGGTCCGGTGGTATAGCCGCTCGGTTGTAATCAAAACTATTGCGTTACCGCGCTCCAGGCGCTGGCGCACAGGCTCGGGTCCAAATGCCGAAAACAATGGGCAGAATACGCTGGCGTTTTTGAGCGTGCCTAAGGCCGCAGTGTACAGGGCGGGAATACGCCCGGCCAGCGCAAATACGCGATCCTGTCTCCCGACGCCTAGCCCTCGCAGCACATTAGCGAAACGATTAGTCTGGTCCCGAAGTTGGCCAAAAGTCGTCTCCAGAATTCTCCCGTCCCGCCCCAACCAACGGAGGGCGACGTGTTCCCGGAGTGGCCCGGAGGCCTGACGATCGACAGCCAGTTCGCCGATGTTGACCGAATTGGCTCGACCGTATAGCTCCTGGCGAACCTCTTCCCACGAGAACGCGGCCCGAGTCTTCTCCAGATCCATCAAATTCGGCTGCACCCGCCATGCAGACGAGTCTTTTGTGATTGCCGTCCAGCGCATGTGCGTGTTTTCACTCAGGATTGTGGCATTTGGCACGTCGAGTCCTCTTTATGGGCCGGTTTCTAAGACAGCCGTACTCTGTTTCTGGACTTGTGCTTGCAATACTTTTACCAGAGTTCAATGACAGCGGAACATCTACGGCTGAAGGAAGCACGGGACCGGCACATTCCCTGGAAGGCGTGGGGGCCCTATTTGAGTGAGCGCGCCTGGGGCACGGTTCGGGAGGACTATTCGCGCGATGGAACGCCGTGGGAGTACCTTCCCCATGACCACGCTCGGTCCCGGGCATACCGATGGAGCGAGGACGGAATCGCCGGTATCTGCGATCGGCACCAGTTGGTCTGTTTCGCTTTGGCAATGTGGAATGGTCACGATCCAATCCTCAAAGAGCGGTTATTTGGACTTACTGGTAACGAGGGCAGGCACGGAGAAGACGTCAAGGAATACTACTTCTATCTCGATTCGACCCCCACTCACTCCTACATGAAGTACCTGTACAAGTACCCGCATGTGGAGTTTCCATATTCAAAGCTGATTGAAGGCAACCAGAGCCGAAGCCGCGCTGAGCCGGAGTACGAGCTGCTAGATACGGGGGTTTCGATAACGATCGGTACCTCGATGTATTCATCGAATACGCCAAAGCGTCTCCGGAAGACATCCTGATTCGGATTACCGCGGTCAATCGAGGGCCGGAGCCGGCCGCTATCGATCTGCTGCCGACGATCTGGTTTCGAAACACATGGTCCTGGGGCCTGGATGCGCGCAAGCCTCAACTGGCAGCTGATCAAGCTGGGGAGGCACAAGGCATTCGCGGCAGCCACTTCGAGATCGGTGAACGCTGGCTTCTGTACGAAGGCGATCCAGAGCTTCTCTTTACGGATAACGAAACGAACTTCGAGCGGCTCTTCGGAGTGCCGAATCACGGGCCGTACGTGAAGGACGCGATCAATGATTACGTTGTCCACGGAAAGAAGAGCGCGGTCAACCCGCAAAGGATCGGAACGAAGGCCGCCCTCCGCTGCCGGCTGCACCTTGGCCCAGGACAGACGGGAACGATACGGTTGCGGCTCTCCACCAGAGCCGACGCGGATGCGTTTGGCCGGGTTTTCGATGAAGTGTTCGAGATGCGCATCCACGAAGCGGACGAATTCTACGAGGCGATTCAGCCCAGCGACCTGAATCCTGATGAACGCCTGGTCCAGCGTCAAGCTTTCGCGGGATTGCTTTGGAGCAAGCAGTTCTATCACTACAACATCCGGCGGTGGCTCCGCGGGGATCCAGCGGGGCCGGAGCCGCCCCGCGAGCGCCGGCGTGGACGCAACAGCGGATGGACGCATCTCAACAACGCCGACGTGATTTCGATGCCGGATAAGTGGGAATACCCGTGGTACGCGGCCTGGGACCTGGCGTTTCATTCGATCCCTCTTGCGCTGATCGATCCCGAATTTGCCAAGGAACAGCTTCTCTTACTGCTCCGCGAATGGTCCATGCATTCCAATGGTCAGCTTCCGGCCTATGAATGGAACTTTTCCGATGTCAATCCCCCTGTTCACGCATGGGCCGTGTGGCGCGTTTACAAGATCGAGGAAAAGCATGCCGGACGGTGCGACCGCGGCTTTCTCGAACGTGCGTTCCACAAGCTCCTTTTGAATTTCACCTGGTGGGTGAATCGCAAGGATTCCGAGGGCAATAACATCTTTCAGGGCGGCTTCCTCGGTCTCGATAACGTGGGCGTTTTCGACAGGAGCAAGGCATTGCCGAACGGCGGAGTGATCGAGCAGTCCGACGCGACGAGCTGGATGGGAATGTATTCGCTCAACATGATGACCATCGCACTGGAACTGGCAAAGGAGAACTCCGCCTATGAAGATGTGGCTTCCAAGTTCCTGGAACATTTTGTCTACATCTCTCGCGCGATGAACAACATTGCCGGACAAGGCATCGAGCTGTGGGATCGCCGGGACAGTTTTTACTATGACGTGGTGCGGCTGCCGGGCGGCAAGTCATTTCCGATGCGCGTGCGGTCGCTGGTTGGCTTGATTCCTTTACTTGCCGTGGAGACGCTCGATTCCGAACTCATCGATGCGCTCCCGGGTTTTCAAGCGCCGGATGCAGTATTTCATCGACAATCTGCCGGAGTTCGGAGATTACATTGAAACGCTCACCACGCCGACCAACATCAGGCGCTTTTTGTCGCTGGCAAACCGTGATCGACTGCGGTCCGTGTTGGGCCTCATGCTGGATGAATCAGAGTTTCTTTCGACTTATGGCACTCGATCGCTCTCTCGCTATCATCAGGATCATCCGTACGTACTGCGTCTCGACCGAAACGAGTACACGATCGACTACCAGCCAGCAGAGTCGCGGACTGGCCTCTTTGGCGGCAACTCCAACTGGCGTGGTCCGATTTGGTTCCCAATCAACTTTTTGATTATTGAAGCACTTCAAAAGTTCGATTACTTCCTCGGCCCCGGTTTTGAAGTCGAATGCCCGACGCATTCTGGCCGCTGGATGGATTTATGGGAGGTCAGTCTCGAACTCCAACGCAGGTTGACGCGGCTGTTCCTTCGGGATAATCGTGGCCGCCGGCCAGTCTTCGGGAGCATCGATAAGCTTCAGAATGATCCACACTGGCGTGACTACCTGATCTTCTCCGAATACTTCCATGCCGACGACGGGAGAGGATTGGGTGCGAGCCACCAAGGCTGGACAGCCTTAGTCGCGAAGTTGATCCAGCAAAGTTACCTTGCGCGCGACGAAGAGAAACAAATGGAAAGGAGCGGCGGCGCGGCAGCGCCGACTGAAGAAAACGTATGGCAACTCTAAAAGGGAGCAAGACCCACGAGAACTTAAAGGCAGCCTTTGCCAATGAAGCACAAGCCAACCGGCGGTATCTATACTTCGCGCGCCAAGCCGATGTTGAGGGGTTCCCGGAAATTGCAGGATTGTTCCGGGATACCGCCGAAGGGGAAGCAGGCCATGCACACGGGTTTCTCGATCATCTGCGCAGAGTAGGGGATCCCGTCACTGGGATGCCGATCGGCACGACGCCCGCAAACCTTGAAGCTGCGGTTGCCGGGGAAACACTTGAGTATACGAAGCTCTATCCTGAAATGGCTGCAACCGCCCGGCAGGAGGGCTTTCTCGAAATTGCCGAATGGTTTGAGATCCTGGCCAAAGCCGAACGGAACCACGCCGAACGGTTCAAGCACGGAATCGCTTCAACGCACGAAGCAGAGAAAGAACTGCAAATTCGCTGAATGCCGGAGCAATCTCCCGCTCACTTACGGCGCTCCTCGGCCTGTGGGATATCGAATTCGGATGTTCGAACTCAGCTCGTGGCACTTCGAACCGGCCGCAGTCCGGACAGACGATCTCAACCATCGCTTGATCGAGGAAGGACTAAGTCGCTTCCGCTCCGCAGCGAACACAAATCGTATCCGGTGAATTTTGCTGGACATCATCCATGCGTGAAATCCTTCCTTTCAATCACAACCGGCATGCTTCTGGATCACATTTCGCAAAATGCTCGCGCTGCTCCGGTGTTTCTTCTAGCCCAAGTTCCAACATAGTCTCGGCTTTCGAGCCGTAACGAAAGACCGTCACTCCCTTGCAGCCGAGCTGGTAGGCGAGCCGGTAAGCTTTGGCTACATCGGTCGATGATGCCTCCGTTGGCAAATTGATTGTCTTTGATACTGCGTTGTCCACGTGCTTTTAAAAAGTCGCCTGAACCCGGAGATGCTGTTCCGCTGAGATTTCCAGCGCGGTTACAAACAAATCCCGCTCTTGGCTGTCGGCGCTGAGACGGCCCGTGGAGGTGATGTGATCGAGCGCGCTCGACGTGTCCTGTCCAAGTCGCTCCAAATGGCGTAGCAGAAGCGGACTGAGCTCGGTCACTAATCTGGCCGCCGAGTACGTGCCTCCGGTAGGCCAGGGCGAACAGAGGTTCGATACCAGAACTGGTTCCGGCGATGATGCTGATGCCGGTAGGGGCAATCGAAGTCTGCGTCGCATGGCGAAGCCGTACCCCTCTGACTGCGTGGACGCTAGTGCTCCAATTGGGAAAAACGCCGCGCTGTTCCGCCAAATCACTTGAGGCGAGTCTCGCTTCCCGCGCGATGAATTCCATCACGCAGTTGTACGCTTTTGGACTTGAGATTAAATACCCCGTAGGTTTACGGCCTACTAGTCACGGTCACCGGGAATGTCCCATCCGAGCGTTTCTGTCGCCTGAACACAGTAACGTCGATGGCGTCCCATTCCTGAGTAGCGGCAAGCAATACCCTCGCCAGATGGATAGCCTCTTCCCTAGTCAGGCAAAAACCTACTGTATGGAGGTCGTCTATGGTCTTTTCTGAGCCAATCATGGGGATGATGCTCTGGCATCTCACGTTCTGGTCCACGGTCAGACTCTTAACTGATTTGCGCTTGCGCTTCATATAAGCCCTCCCTACATTGAAAGCGACAACTGGCCGGTCGCAATCTTGGAGCCGACCTTGGTTGGCGTGTGAAATTCTCGCTTGTCTTCGAGAATGTCGCGGATCGTCAATAACTGCATCCGTGGATAGGATTACTCCACACAGTTGGGCGACGCATACCCAAGTCTCGCGCTATCTGGCAAGCGCTAGCTGACTTCTTTGCGTTCAGCATTAACCCAAGCAACAGAAACCAGTTTCTTAAAGAAACATGAGTGCCGTGAAAGATCGTGCCGACCGTCACGGAAAAGGAGCGCTCACATGCCCAGCACTGCCAACGCTGCA
>Ga0134126_10005674_pt1 | contig 15598 bp, 13 predicted proteins | sample KB31752_FD_96881 | JGI IMG/M metagenome (GOLD analysis project Ga0134126, IMG submission 96881) | Terrestrial soil microbial communities with excess Nitrogen fertilizer from Kellogg Biological Station, Michigan, USA - KB3-175-2 | ecosystem: Environmental > Terrestrial > Soil > Unclassified ...
CGTGGCTCGCCGAGCGGCGCGGGCTCTATCACCTGTCCGCGCGTGGTGCGACGACGTGGTACGGATTCGCGCGTGCGACTCTCGGCGATGCGGCGGACGTGCGCATCGTGCCGATCGCCAGCGCCGACCATCCGACGCCGGCGCGCCGGCCCGCGTGGACGATACTCGATACGCGTCGCTTCACGGCGACCTTCGGCTTCGAACTCCCGCACTGGCTCGACACGTTGCGCGAGTACCGGCACAGTCGCGAGAGATCGGGCCGATGAATCGACACGCAGATTGCGGGCGACGCGCAGCCGGTCGCGCGGCCGCCGTACTCGTGACGGTCGGAGTGTTCGCGATGGGCGTCGATCGGGCCGCCGCGGCAGCGGCCGTGATTGCGTCGGTTCCACCCGCCGCACTGCATCCGAAGGTCGCGAAGAAGGCTGCGCCCGCGCAGCTTCTGCTTTCCACGGAGGTGCAGGCGCGCACGATCGAGCTGCCCGAGCCGACCGCCGCCGAGCTGGCGCTCGTGCGCACGCGAAACCAGCCTGTCGCGGTGCGAGCGACCGGACGCGCGCAGCCCAAGGCGCTCGCGATCGCGTTCCCGCGGGACATTCCGGCGGGCTCGCGCGGCATCGCCCTCGACACGCTCGCGTGGACGACGCTCGCCGATGGCTCGCGCGCGGCGCACGTCGTGATCGCTTCGCCTGGCGCGCTTGCGCTTCGCGTCGCGCTGACGCTCGCCGCGACCCATCCCGGTGTCATCCTGCGCTTTGCGGGAGATGGCGAAGGTTCCGCGGTGTTCGGGCCCGTACCGGCCAAGGCGGTGGCCGCGGCGACCGAACGTTTCGGCCGATTCTGGACGCCGGTGCTTTCCGGGGACCGCGCGACGATCGAGGTCAGTGCCGAAGCCGGCACGCGCGTCACCGGCACGGTTCTCGGTGTCGTCGCAGTGTCGCATCAGGTCGTTGCCCCCGCGCAACTCCGCAAGCTCGGCGCCAAGGATCTGACGCAGATTGGCGCCGCGGGAAGCTGCGAAATCGATCTGGCTTGCGTCAGCCCCCCTTCGCGCGCGCTCGACGACGAGGCCGCCGCGGTCGCCGAAATGGATTTCACGCAGGACGATGGCTACAGCTACCTGTGCACCGGCCAGCTCCTCAACGATGCGATCTCGAGCAACACGCCGTACTTCTTCAGCGCCAACCACTGCATCGATTCGGCGTATGCCGCCGCGACGCTCAACACGTTCTGGTTCTTCCGGGCAGCGGCCTGCGGCAGTGTGTCGACTCCGCCCTACGTTCAGCTCGCGGCGGGGGCGATGCTGCTCGCGCGGAGCGAGGACTTCGACTGGGCGCTCGTGCGCCTCAACGAGGACGCTCCATCGGGAGCGCGTTTCGCCGCGTGGCGCGCCGAGCCGATGCCCGCATTCACCCCGATCTCGGTGCTGCACCATCCCGAGGGCGATCTCCTCAAGTGGAGCGCGGGCACGATGCGGGGATACACCCAGTACAACGACGGCTCGAGCTTCGCCACCGCCGGATACAGCGATGGTTCGACCGAGCCGGGATCGAGCGGGGCGGGGCTGCTCACCTGGCTTCCGGCAGGCGGCTACTACGAAGTGCGCGGGGGACTGTTCCAGGGCGATGCGTCCTGCCAGAACCCGCAGGGTACCGACGATTATTCACGCCTCGACACGATGCTTCCGCTGACGCGCGAGTACCTGACTCCGGGAACACTCCCCGGCGCAGCCGAATCGGTCGTGGTCGAGTTCTACAACGCCACGTTGCAGCATTACTTCATGACGACGAACCCGCCCGAGATCGACGATCTCGACACCGGCGTGCACCCGGGATGGGAGCGGACGGGGCTGCGCTTTCTCGCCTATTCGTCGCCGGTACCCGGAGCGAGCCCGGTCTGCCGCTTCTATCGGACGCCGGGGTTCGGCGACTCGCATTTCTATTCGGCGAGCGCTGCGGAATGCCAGGCGGTGCTTGCGCAGCCAGCGAAGTTCCCCGGCTGGACCTACGAGAGCAGTGCAGTGTTCTACGTCGCGCTTCCCGATCCGGTCTCCGGCGCCTGCCCCGCGGGGGACGTTCCGGTGTGGCGCTTCTTCAACCAGGTGACGACGAATCACCGCTACACGGCCGACCGCATGATCCGCGACGCCATGCGTGCCGATCCGGCGACCTGGGTGGCGGAGGGATACGGCCCCGATCAGACGATCATGTGCGCGCCGGCAGGGAGCTGACGCCTCCGGGTGCGCGCCCGCGGCTACCGCTCGGCCGCAGCGTCAGCGCAGGCCGGCCGCGTACTGCGCGACGGCCTGCATCTCCGCGTCGGTCATCCTCGACGCGATCGTGTACATCACGTGACCGTTGACGTCCTTGCCGGCCTTGTCGTTTCCGCGCGTGCCGGCCTTGAACGCCTTGAGCTGGGTGAGCACGTAGTCGGCGTGCTGTCCGCCGAGGCGCGGGTAATTCTTCGGGACCCCGGCGCCGTCGGGCGAGTGGCACGCGGCGCACGCGGGCACACCGGTCTCCTGATTGCCCCCGCGCCAGAGGTGTTGGCCGGCCTTGACGAGGTCGATGTTCGTCGCGGCGGCGCCCTTCAGCGTCTGCTTGGAGAAGTAGACGCCGAGCGAGGTCATGTCGGCGCCAGACAGCGGTGCCGCCATCGCCTGCATGACGGCGTTCTCGCGCAGGCCCGACTTGAAGTGCTCGAGTTGCAGGGTGATATAGTCGGCCCCCTGGGCGGCGAGGTTCGGATTGGCGGGCACCGAACTGTTGCCGTCGGCTCCGTGGCACGCTGCGCAGACGGTCGTCGCGGTCTGCTGCGCCTTCTTGAGATCAGGCGCGGCGGCAGGTGCAGCCTCCTGGGCGGATGCAGCGGCGGCGTACAGCAGGGCCACCGCAATGGCGGCACAGAGCCGGTTGCGGGTCATGGGGAAAGCTCCATTCTTCGATTCGTTTTGCAAAGCCGCCCGCAATCCGTGGTGAAGCTCATGCGGGCGAAGCCGTCGGTATCGACGACTAAACCATCTATTCTAGCGAATCGGGCCGTCGCGGCGAAGGGCCGGGTTGCTCCGGGCGCGCAAACCGCGGCGTCGATGCCGCTGGTCGGCGCCGTATTCGAAACCGGCGCCGCGGCCGCGGAACAATTTCCCGGGTCGGGCGAGCGCGAGATCGCTTTCGCCGGACGCTCGAACGCGGGCAAGTCGAGCGCAATCAACGCGCTCGCTCGCCGACGCGGCCTCGCCCGCGCGAGCCGGTCGCCGGGCCGGACGCGCGAGATCAACTTCTTCCGGCTGCGTGACGGCTCGCGGGTGGCCGATCTGCCCGGATACGGCTATGCGGCCGTCCCCGAGTCGGTGAAGCGAAGCTGGCAGGACCTGTTGTGGTCGTATGTAAGTGCCCGCACTCAGCTCGTCGGTCTCGTGCTGGTGGTCGACGTGCGGCGGGGATTGTCGGATCTCGACCGGCGGCTGCTCGACCTGTATCTGCCCGCAGGAAGACCCGTGCTGATCCTCGCGACGAAGGCGGACAAGCTCGCCGACCGGATGCAGCGCGCGGCGACCGCGACGATCCGGGACGCGGTGCTCCGCGAACATCCGGCGCACGCCGGGCGAATCGCGGTCATCGCCTTTTCGGCGCTTCGCGCGTTCGGTCTGGAAGCGGCGGACGCGGTGCTCGCACAATGGGCGGCGTGACCGCAAAAAGAAGCGGCCCCGCGGTCAAGGGGAGTGACCCGGGGCCTCGAAACGCCGACACCAGCGAAGCTGGTGTCGGCACCCGCTCAGGGAGGAAAGCGGGAGACGTAGACCGTCTGATTCTGAGACTCGCGCAGCTTCACGGAGTTCCATCGCGGTAGCGGGCGCAGCGGAGAGTGCGATGACGAAGAGCTTTGCCGGGGCCTTTCCCCGCACCCGCATGCGACGCATGCGCCGCCATGACTTCTCCCGTCGCCTCGCGCGCGAGACGCGCGTCGCTGCCGACGACTTCATCTATCCGGTGTTCGTCTGCGACGGCGCGCGACACAGCGAGCCGGTCGCGTCGCTCCCCGGCGTATCGCGCAAGTCGATCGATCTCGTGCTCGCCGACGCCGAGCGCTGCCTCGAGCTCGGCGTGCCGGCGATCGCGCTCTTTCCAGTGATCCCCGCGGCGCAGAAATCCGACGACGCCGCAGCCGCGTTCGACGATTCCGGCCTCGTCCCGCGCGCGATTCGCGCGCTGAAGACGCGCTTTCCCGAGCTTGGCGTCATCACCGACGTGGCGCTCGATCCATACACGAGCCACGGCCAGGATGGGCTCATCGACGCCGCCGGTTATGTCGTCAACGACGAGACCGTCGCGACCCTCGTCGAGCAGGCACTTTGCCACGCGCGCGCCGGAGTCGACGTCGTCGCGCCGTCCGACATGATGGACGGGCGCATTGGCGCGCTTCGCAGTGCGCTCGACCGCGCCGGACATCTCGACGTGCGCATCCTCGCCTACTCGGCGAAGTACGCGTCGGCGTTCTACGGTCCGTTCCGCGATGCCGTCGGCTCGGCGGGAGGTCTCGGCGGCGGCGACAAATATTCGTACCAGATGGACCCGGCCAACGGCGACGAAGCGTTGCGCGAGGTGTTCCTCGACGTCGACGAAGGCGCCGACATGGTCATGGTGAAGCCCGGACTGCCCTACCTCGACATCCTGTGGCGCGTGAAGGAGGCATTCGGGATGCCGACCGCGGTCTACCAGGTGTCGGGCGAGTACGCGATGCTGAAAGCGGCCGCACAAGCCGGCTGGATCGAAGAGCGCGCCTGCGTGCTGGAAGTGCTGACGTCGATGAAGCGCGCGGGCGCCGATGCGATCCTCACGTACTTCGCGCTCGACGCCGCCGCATGGCTGCGGCGCCGCTGAGGAAGCCTCGCAAGATCGCGAAGGCCCCGATTCCAGGGGTGCGTCGCGCCGGGTAGCGGTGGGCATGCTGCCGCGAGCGAGTTCGACCGCGGAGGCAGGGAGTGGGGCACCATGACGCGCTCTACACCGGCTGCGTTCCGCAGCCGAACTCGCGCGTCACGGTGCCCCACTCCCTGCCTCCGCGGTCGGTGTAGAGCGCGGCGTAGCATGCCCACCGCTCGACCCGGTGCGGCGCATCTGCGAAATGAGGTCTGGCGCGGTCTGCCGAGCTTGCTCAGCGGCGCCGCAGCCACTACGGCGGGAGCAGCGCTTCCACCGCTTCCGCGTCGAGGCTTGGCCGCGGGCGCCCGCGCGCACGGGGCCGCTGCCGCGCGGCCGCCGGCGTCAGCAGCACGAGCCGCACGCGCCCAGCCGAGCCGTCGATGCTGAGCTCGGTGCTGCCGTTCGAGGCCGGCGCAGCTCCGCGGTAGGGGACCCCGCGGTTGACGAGCGCGAGCTCGACCGTCTTCGCGTCGTCAACGACGAGCTCGATGCGTATCTCGTTGTGATCTCCGGCCCAGCCGGCGGCGACGCCTCCGGTGAGCCGCGGCGACCACGCGGCAAGCTCGCGCATCCAGCGCAGTGCCTCACCGCGCATTCGCGCGAGCGACTCGGCCTGATCGGCGCCGCCGAACAGCGACTGGTGGGCGGCGAGCGCTTCCTCGACCTCGTCGTCGCCAGGGAGCGCCGCGCGCGCGTCGAGCATCAGCTGATGCGAAGCCTTGCGCTTGGCGAGCGACCAGTCGGAGATGCCATGCTCGAGGATCAGACGCGCCGCTACCGCGGCGATTTGCGCCCGGTCGCGCGCCTCCTCGCGCCCGCCCCCTCGCCTTCCCATCAGAAGAGCTGGTTGCGCACGTCCCGCGTCGCCGGACCGGATGCCGGAGTGTGGGTGCCGGGCGAGGCCGGGCTCCGGGGAACTGCGGTGCCGCCGGGGCCAGCCGGAACTGCGGCCGGGGCGAGTGCATCCTGCGCCGGCCGCGGCGTGAACTCGGCCATGAACCAGTCGGTCATCGCGCTCGAGTCGTCGAGTAGCCCGGTATCGGGATTGATGTGCACCGAGACCACTCCCGCCGGAGGTGCCGGCTGTATCTGCGGAACACCTTTCAGCGCACTGCGCATGTAGGCGATCCAGATCGGCAGCGCGGCGTGGCTCCCCGTCTCGTTCGTGCCGAGGGTCTTCGGCTGGTCGAAGCCGATCCACGCGATGCCGACCTTGGCGGCGTCGTACCCGCAGAACCACGCATCGACGTTGTCGTTCGTCGTTCCGGTCTTGCCGGCGAGATCGTCGCGGCCGAGAACCTTTGCCCGCACGCCGGTCCCGTACGCGATTACGTCGTGCAGGAGCGAGGTCATGATGAACGCATTGCGCGGATCGATCGCGAGCTTCGCGTCCTTCGCTGCGACCACTGGCGTCGGCTGTGACAGCACGTCGCCGCGTTCGTCGACGATCTTCGAGATCAGGTACGGCGTGATCCGATAGCCCCCGTTGGCGAACACCGAGTAGGCGGTCGCCATCTGCAGCGGCGTTGCCGATCCGGCGCCGAGACCCATCGTCAGATACGCCGGGTGCAGCTTCGGGTCGAAGCCGAAGCGCGCGATGTAGTCCTGCGCGTACTGCGGGCCGATCGCCTGCAGGATGCGGATCGTCACCAGATTCTTCGACTTGGCGAGCGCGACCCTGAGGCGCATCGGCCCTTCGTACTTGCCGTCGTAGTTCTTCGGTTCCCACGCTTCGCCACCCGCCTTATCGGCGGGCACGAAGAACGGTGCGTCGTTGATGATCGTCGCCGGCGTGAACCCCTTCTCGAGCGCCGCCGAATAGATGAACGGCTTGAATGCCGACCCGGGCTGGCGGTAGGCCTGCGTCACGTGGTTGAACTTGCTGCGGTCGAAGTCGAAGCCGCCGACCAGCGCGAGAATCGCCCCGTCGGCGGGCCGCACCGAGATGAACGCGGCTTCGGCCTGCGGAATCTGCGTGATCGCGTAGCTGCCCTTGTCGTCGCCGATCACGTGGATCACCGCGCCCGCGCGGATCTGCTGGTTCGCCGGCGTGCGCGCCGACAGCGCCCGCTGGGCAAACTTGAGCCCCGCGCCGGTGATGTCGACGTCGTCGCCGGTCGACAGCGTCACGCGGACGTCCTGCGGCGTCGCGCTGCGCACGACGGCGGTCAGGATGTCGTCGCTGTCGGGGTGGTCGTCGAACACACGGTCGAGCGCCTGCTCCTGTTCGTCAGGATCCGACGGCAGGCTGACGTAGGCGTCGGGTCCGCGATATCCGTGCCGCTCGTCGTAGTCCATGACGCCGCGGCGCACGGCCGCCCACGCTGCGTCCTGGTCGGCCCGGCGGATCGTCGTGACGACGGTGATGCCGCGCGTGTACGCCTGATCGCCGTAGGCGTCGTAGACAACCTGACGAGCCATCTCGGCGACGTATTCGGCGTGGACCGGGTATTCCGCGCGCGCGTTCTGCGTGGCTTGCCGGGTCGGTAATGGCGCGTTTTGTGCTTGCCGCCATTGGTCGTCACTGATGTAGTGCAGATCATGCATCCGGCGAAGCACATATTGCTGGCGAGCCTTGGCCCGGCGCGGATTGCTGATCGGGTTGTACGCCGAGGGCGCCTTGGGCAGACCCGCGAGCATCGCTGCTTCCGGCAGGGTGATCTGCGCCAGCGGGATGCCGAAGTAGGTCTGCGCCGCGGCGGCAAATCCGTACGCACGCTGGCCGAGGTAGATCTGGTTGATGTAGAGCTCGAGGATCTGGTCCTTGGTGAAGTTGGCTTCGATCTTGTAGGCGAGCAGCGCCTCGCGGAGCTTCCGCGACATCGTCTTCTCGCGGGTGAGGAAGAAATTGCGCGCCACCTGCATCGTGATCGTGCCAGCCCCCTGCTGCGTGGCGCCCGCGCTGACGTTCGACAGCGCCGCGCGGAGGACGCTCAAATAGTCGACTCCCCCGTGTTGATAGAAGCGCTCGTCCTCGGCGGCCAAAATAGCGTGTTTCATGACATCCGGGACCTCGGCGATGTGCACGATCGAGCGCCGCTCCTCGCCGAATTCGCCGAGCAGGTCGCCGTCGGCCGAGACGACGCGCAGCGGGATCTTGGGCTGGTAATCGGCAAGCGCCCCGAGGGACGGAAGGGTGGGCCAGAGCAGCGCCACGACGAAGCCGCCGAGCAGGGCGCCGACCACTCCCAGGCCGACGACGACCGATGCCGTGTAGACGAGCCAGCGTTTTAGCACAGGGGAATAAAACTTACGTTTGGGGCCGGATTACCCGCCCGATGATAGGCATGCATGCAACACTCGCTGGCCGAAAACAAAACAATTTGACAATAGTTACACTTGCTGCCAGAGTTTAATGTAGATTATCAGCAACGGGCCCCCTAGACGCCATGCTTGCCGACCAATTCTCGTCTGCGTTCGACATGTTCAAATCCAAGTCGCCGGCGCTCCTGGGTGTCGATATTGCCTCGACTTCGATCAAGATGGTCGAGCTCGCCGACGCGGGCAAGGGTCTCTACCGGCTCGAGCGCTACGTGATCGAGCCCATTCCACGCGACGTTGTCACTGACGGCAACGTGGTCAACGTCGAGCTCGCCGGCGACGCGCTGAAGCGGGCCTGGAAGCGCCTCGGCAGCCGCAATCGCAACGTCGCCCTGGCCCTGCCCGCCGCGATGGTCATCACGAAGAAGATCATCGTCGCCGCCGGCCAGCGCGAGGAAGACCTCGAGCTCACCGTCGAGGCCGAGGCCAATCAATATATCCCGTTCGCGCTCGACGAGGTTAATCTCGATTTCCAGGAGCTGGGGCCGGCGCCGAACAATCCCGACGAGGTCGAGGTGCTGATCGCCGCGTCGCGCAAGGAGAAGGTCGAGGATCGGGTCGCCGCTGCCGAGCTTGCCGGGCTCAAGGTCCGCGTCATGGACGTCGAGTCCTATGCGACCCAGCAGGCCTACAAGCTGATCACTCCGTCGCTGCCGGCCAACGGTCGCGACCAGAATGTCGCCCTGGTCGACATCGGCGCGCACGTCACCCATTTCTACGTCCTGCGTAACGACGAGATCCTGTTTTCGCGCGACCAGGCATTCGGCGGCAACCAGCTCACACAGGACATCCAGCGCGCCTTCAATCTGTCGGCCGACGAGGCCGAATCGGCGCGCCGGAACCAGGGGCTGCCGGAGAACTACGACCGCGACGTGCAGCAACCGTTCATGGAATCGCTGGCACTCGAAGTGACGCGCGCGCTGCAGTTCTTCTTCACGTCGACTTCCTACAATCAGGTCGACCAGATCATCCTCGCCGGCGGGTGCGCGCTGCTTCCGGGCCTCGACGACCTCATCGCGAAGCGCGCCGGCGTCGCCACGCTGGTTGCCAATCCGTTCGCGTCGATGCGCGTGTCCGAGCGCATCCGGCCGCGCCAGCTCGCCCAGGAGGCTCCGATGCTGATGATCGCCTCCGGGCTCGCGCTGCGCAGCTTCGAATAGGGGGCGCTCGATGCGCATCAACCTGCTGCCCCACCGCGAGCTCGCGCGCCAGGCCCGCGAGCGGCAGTTCGCAACGCTGGCGATCCTCACCGCGATCACCGGTATCGTGATCGCCGGCCTCGTCCACCTCGTGCTCTCCGCGCGGATCGACGATCAGCTCGCGCGCAACAACCTGCTGAAGACGCACATCGCGGAGCTCGACCGCCAGATCAGCGAGATCGACAAGCTGAAGGACCAGATCGCTCAGGTGCTGGCGAGAAAGCAGGTCGTCGAGACGCTACAGGCGAACCGCAACGAGGCGGTGCACCTGCTCGATCAGCTCGTGCGGCAGCTTCCCGAGGGCACCTACCTGCGCTCGGTGAAGCAGGTCGGCGACAAGGTGACGATCGTCGGCTACGCGCAGTCGAATGCGCGCGTGTCGACACTGATGCGCAACATCGACGGCTCGCCATGGCTCGAGAAGCCCGAGCTCGTCGAGATCAAGCTCGTGACGGTTCCCGGCGCGCGCAAGGACGAGGCGATCCACACGAACCAGTTCACGCTCAATTTCCACATGAAGCACGCCCAGCCGGCGGCGCCGCCTGCGCATCCGCCGGCCAAGGGAGCGCGGCCATGACGCTCGACGATTTCCGCCGGCTCAATCTGCGCGAGGTCGGCAAGTGGCCGCTGGGGCCGCGCATTGTCGTACTGCTCGCGATCCTCATCGCGATTCTCGCCCTCGCCGGCTGGTTCGACTGGAAGGACCAGTGGGATCGGCTGACGTCGGCGCAGCAGGACGAGGTGCGCCTCAAGGCGCAGTTCGTCGAGAAGAAGGCGAAGGCGATCAACTACGACCTCTACGTGCAGCAGCTCGCCGAGGTCAACCAGGCATTCGGCGCGCTCGTCAAGCAGCTCCCGAACCGGTCGGAGATCGATGCGCTCCTGACCGACATCAATCAGGCCGGCCTCGGCCGCGGCCTCCAGTTCGATCTCTTCCGGCCGGCCCCGCAGGAGAAGATGGCCGACTTCTACGCCGAGCTGCCGATCGCCATCAAGATCACCGGCAACTACCACGACATCGGCGCGTTTGCGAGCGACGTTGCGGCGCTGCCGCGGATCGTCACGCTGAACGACCTCTCGATCGCCAACGAGAAGGGCACGCTCACCATGGATGCGGTCGCCAAGACGTTCCGCTATCTCGACGAGGACGAGATCGCGAAACAGCGCGCGCTTGCCCGCGAAGCGAAGAAGAGACGCTGATGAGTCCCACCCAGCGACCGAGCCGCATCGTGCACGTGAGCCGCATCCTTGTCGCTGCCGCCGCCGCGTGCGCGCTCGTCGCCGGTTGCGGCGGCGAGAGCCGGCAGGACCTCGTCAACTGGATGAATGCCCAGGGCAAGGGCGTGCGCGGCCACCTCGATCCGATCCCGCAGATCAAGCCGTACGAGCCGTTCACCTACAACGATTTCGACCTCCCCGACCCGTTCAAGCCGCGCAAGGTCGAACCGGCGAAGACCGACAGCAAGCTCGCTCCCGACCTCACGCGGCGCAAGGAGCCGCTCGAGGCCTACCCGCTCGAGTCGCTGTCGATGGTGGGGACGATCGAGCGCGGCAAGACGCGCTACGCACTGATCAAGACGCCGGAGCGCGATATTTACCAGGTGCACGACGGCAACCACATGGGACAGGACTACGGCGTGATCGTCGACATCACCGATTCCGGGATCAAGCTGAAGGAGCTCGTGCAGGACGGCTCGGGAGACTGGTCCGAGCGCTCGAGCACGCTGAACCTGCTGCAGGCTGACCAGAAGACACAGGAGAAGAAATGAACGCCAATCGCGCCGGTTGCAGGGCGGAGAGGAGCGTCCGCGCCTTGCACACGTGGATCGCCCGTCTCGCCGGGGTTCTCGCGCTGGCCGCTGCCGGCGTCGCGCTCGGTCAGACTGCGAACAGCATCGAGCAGGTGTCGGTGACGCGCGGCGCATCGGGCAATACGATCGTCCGCTTCACGCTGAAGGCGGCTCCGGCCAATCCCCCGGCCGGCTTCGCCGTCGTGAGCCCGCCGCGGATCGCACTCGACTTCATGGGTACGACGAGCTCGCTGCCGTCGAATCAGCGTGCCGTCGACGACCCGGCGCTCCGGAGCCTGCAATTCGTCGAGGCCGGCGGCCGTACGCGCGTGGTGTTCAATCTCAACAAGCCGCAGACCTACGAGACGAAGGTGGACGGTAACGCCGTCGTCGTCACACTGTCCGACAACTCCGCGGCCGTCGCGGCTGCCGGGGCCGCTCCCGCGAAGGTGCAGCGCTTCGCCGAGGCGGCGCCGACTTCCGAGCCGCATGCGCTTCGCGACGTCGATTTCCGCCGTGGCGCCAACGGCGAAGGCCGCGTCATCGTCGACCTCGCCGACAACGCGACCGGCATCGACATCCGCCAGCAGGGCCGCCAGCTCATCGTCGACTTCCAGAAGACGGCGGTGCCGAAGAACCTCGAGCGCCGGATGGATGTCGGCGACTTCAACACGCCGGTGGTCACCGTCGACACCTTCCCGCAGAACGGCGATGCACGGATGGTGATCGAGCCGCGCGGCATCTGGGAATACTCGGCGTACCAGGCCGACAACCGCTTCATCGTCGAGGTGAAGCCGGTGCAGGAGGACCCGAACAAGCTGGTGCAGGGCGGCCGCGGCCGCTACAAGGGCGAGAAGCTGTCGCTCAACTTCCAGAACATCGACGTGCGCTCGGTGCTGCAGGTGATCGCCGACTTTACCGGCCTCAACATCGTCACGAGCGACACCGTCACCGGCAACCTGACGCTGCGGCTGAAGGATGTCCCCTGGGATCAGGCGCTCGACATCATCATGCAGACCAAGGGCCTCGACATGCGCAAGAACGGCAACATCGTTCTGATCGCGCCGCGCGAGGAACTGGCGCTGAAGGAGAAGCAGCAGCTCGAGTCGCAATCGCAGATCAACGACCTCGAGCCGCTGCAGACCGAGACGTTCCAGCTCAACTATGCACGCGCCTCGGACATCCTCAACATCATCAATTCGACGCGGCCGGGCGCAGCCGGCGCTGAAGGCGGCGGCAGGTTCCTGTCCAAGCGCGGCACCGCATTCGTCGATCCGCGGACCAACATTCTCTTCGTCACCGACATCGCGAGCCGGCTCGAGGAGGTGCGCAGCATTATCCACAAGGTCGACACGGCGGTGCGGCAGGTGCAGATCGAAGCGCGCATTGTCATCGCCGACGACACCTTCAGCCGGTCGCTCGGCGTGCGCCTCGGACAGCAGACGGGCGCGACGCTGTTCGGAGGCCGTTACGCGTTCGGCAGCGCAGGGAGCCTCTCGCCGATCGCGAACACCTCCGGCGGTACATCGGCCGGCGTGAGCCCGACGCCATTCCAGATCGCTTCGGGACAGAGCCCTCCTGCGTTCTCGGATCCCGGCAACCTCAACGTCAACCTACCCGCGATCGTCGCGAGCGGAACTCCGGCGTCGCTGGCGCTCACGCTGATCAACCTGGGGAGCGGCAATCTGCTCAACCTCGAGTTGCAGGCCCTCGAGGCCGACAACCGCGGCAAGGTCGTGTCGAGTCCGCGCATCGTCACCTCCGACAACCAGAAGGCGTCGATTTCGCAGGGCACGCAGATTCCCTACACGACCGGCGGCGGAGGCTCGACGCAGACCGCGCAGACGTCGTTCAAGGACGCCGTGCTGTCGCTCGACGTGACGCCGCAGATCACGCCTGACAATCGCGTGATCATGTACGTCGAGATCCACAAGGACAGCGTCGGGCAGAACGTTCCGCAGGCGGGCGGCGGATTCGCTCCGGCAATCGATACCAAGCGGATCACGACGACGATCGCCGTCAACAACGGCGACACCGCGGTCATTGGCGGCATCTACGAAGAGACGGTCACCAACACGGTGAGCAAGGTCCCGTTCCTCGGCGACATTCCGGTCGCGGGCAACCTGTTCAAGTCGACACTGAAGTCGGCCGAGAAGACCGAACTGCTGATCTTCCTCACACCGCGGATCGTCAAGGACTCGGTGACCGCCGTCCGGTAGCGAACGCCAGCTAGAATGCCGCGATGACGCTGCATCGCGGCAATCTCTTTCTCGTCGGGCTGATGGGGGCGGGCAAGTCGACGCTCGGCCGCACGCTCGCGAGGCGCCTCGGCAAGCGCTTCGTCGACGCCGATCACGAGCTCGAGGCCAGGACCGGCGTCGCCATCGCGACGGTGTTCGAGGTCGAGGGCGAGTCCGGCTTCCGCGATCGCGAGGAGGTCCTCTGCGCCGAGCTCACCGCGCTCTCCGATATCGTGCTCGCCACCGGCGGCGGCGTCGTGCTGCGCGAGGCGTCACGGCAGCACTTGCGCGAGCGCGGCACGGTACTCTACCTGCACGCCCCACCCGAGATTCTCTGGCAGCGGCTGCGCGGCAGCCGTCACCGGCCGCTGTTGCAGACCGCTGATCCGCGCACGCGCCTCGCCGAACTCTACGCGGCGCGCGATCCGCTCTACCGCGAGGTGGCCCACCACGTCGTCGAATCCGAGCGCGACGCAGCGATCCGCTTCGCGTACTGGCTCAACGAGACCCCGGATCCGGTGATCGCGGCGTCGGACGCTGCGGGGGCGACGTGATCACCGTCGACGTCGGTCTCGGCGAGCGAAGCTACCCGATCCACATCGGCAGCGGCCTCCTGCGCGAAGCGGCAGCGCGACTTCCGCTCGCCCGTGGCGCGCGCGCCGTCATCGTGTCGAACCCCATCGTGGCGCGCCTGCACCTCGCGACGCTGCGAAAGAGCTTCGACGCCGCCGGGATTCGCATCGACACCGTGCTCGTTCCGGACGGCGAGACGCACAAGGATGCCGCGACGCTCAACGACTTGCTGACGCGCCTGCTCGAACTCGGCACCGAGCGCGGAACGCTCCTGATCGCGCTCGGGGGCGGCGTCGTCGGCGACCTCGCAGGCTTTGCGGCCGCAATCTACCAGCGCGGGATTGCGTTCGTGCAGGTTCCGACGACGCTGCTTGCGCAGGTCGATTCCTCGGTCGGCGGCAAGACCGGCATCAACCATCCGCTCGGCAAGAACATGATCGGCGCGTTCTGGCAGCCGCGCGCCGTGCTGATCGACGTCGATTGCCTCGCGACGCTCCCCGACCGCGAGCTTCGCGCCGGTCTCGCCGAGGTGATCAAGTACGGCGCGATCCGCGATGGCGCGTTCTTCGCGTGGCTCGAAGGCGCGATCGGCGCGCTCGTCGCCCGCGACGGCGAAGCACTCGTCCACGCGATCGAGCGAAGCTGTGCGATCAAGGCTGCCGTGGTCGCCGCCGACGAGCGCGAAGCAGGCGAGCGCGCGATCCTCAATTTCGGGCACACGTTCGGCCACGCGATCGAGGCCGTGGCGGGGTATGGGAACTGGCTTCACGGCGAAGCGGTCGCCGCGGGAATGGTGTGCGCGGCGCGGCTCTCCGCGCGAAGCTGCGGTCTCCGAGCGAACGACGTCGCGCGCCTCGAAGCGCTCGTTCGCGCGGCAGGCCTGCCGGTCGCGCCGCCGGCGATTCCCACCGAGCAGTGGCTCGAAGCGATGCGCCGCGACAAGAAGGTCGAAGGCGGCGCGCTGCGGTTCGTGCTGATCGACGCGCTCGGCCATGCGCTCGTCCGCAGCGACGTCGCCGAAGCGGACGTCATGCAGGCGATCGCCGAAGCGTCGATCGTGCGCTGACGCCGGCCCTCGGCGTCAGCCGAAACGAAAGCGGCGCCCGCAGGCGCCGCTCGTGATTGCCGCCGACCGGACCTAGGTCCGGTTCTGCGCCGTCAGTTGCACTTCAGCTTGGCGAGAACGACCTGGCTTCCGGAGGAGACGTTCACGTCGAACGTTCCGGTAGCGTTGACCGCGTTCGGCGGATTATTGAACGAAACCGTGACGTTCGCGCCTGAAGGCGATACGGTCGCCGTGCCGGTTGCGCCCGATTCGGGATTGACTGCGTTGGTGTAGGTGCCGGTGCCACCCGACGCGAGGAACGTGAACGACGACCCCGGGCTGCACGTAACGCTGAGTGACGCCGGAGTGACCACCAGCGCGGGCGGTGGCGCAGCGGCGGTTCCCACCACGTTGCTGACGGTCGGGCTCGTCGCGACCCGGCCGGTCGCATCAGTGATGATGAAAGTCAGGTTGGTCACGCAGACGCCGGTTGTCGTGATCGTGAACG
>Ga0134126_10005675_pt1 | contig 15598 bp, 14 predicted proteins | sample KB31752_FD_96881 | JGI IMG/M metagenome (GOLD analysis project Ga0134126, IMG submission 96881) | Terrestrial soil microbial communities with excess Nitrogen fertilizer from Kellogg Biological Station, Michigan, USA - KB3-175-2 | ecosystem: Environmental > Terrestrial > Soil > Unclassified ...
ACCACGGCGCGCACAATCTTCTCGTCCTCGCCTTCCGCCATCACCCGGATCAAGGGCTCTGTGCCGGACTTGCGCACCAGAATGCGGCCCGAGGCGCCCAACCTGGCATTGGCGGCCTCGATGCTGGACTTGACCTTCTCGTCGTCCAGCGGCGAGCCTTTCTTGAAGCGCACATTCTCCAGCACCTGGGGCAGCGGCTCGAACAGGTGCGCGGCTTCCGAAGCGGGCCGCCCCTCCCGCGCCAGCACCGCCAGCACCTGCAGGGCCGCGATCAGCCCGTCACCGGTGGTGGAGAAGTCGGACAGGATGATATGGCCGGACTGTTCGCCGCCGACATTGAAGCCGCCCTTGGCCATCTCTTCCAGCACATACCGATCGCCCACCGCCGAGCGGGCCAGCGACAGGTTCAAACTCCTGAGGAAACGGTCCAGCCCGGCATTGGACATCACCGTGCCGACCACGCCGCCGCCCTTGAGCCGGCCGATTTTCGACCAGCTTTTGGCAATCAGCGCCAGAAGCTGATCGCCGTCGATGATGCGGCCATGCTCGTCGGCCATCACGACGCGGTCGGCGTCGCCATCCAGCGCAATACCGAAATCGGCCCGCACCTCCCGCACCTTGTTGCACATGGCGGCCGGGGCGGTTGAGCCGCAATCCAGGTTGATGTTCGTGCCATCCGGCGACACGCCGATGGGGACGATATCAGCACCCAGCTCCCACAGGACTTCCGGCGCCACCTTGTAGGCAGCGCCATTGGCGCAATCGATCACGATGCGCAGGCCGTCCAGGCGGACGTCTCGAGGAACGGTGCGCTTGGCAAATTCGATATAACGCGCCTGGCTGTCATCGATGCGCTTGGCGCGGCCGATCTGGGCCGAGGGCGCCAGGCCCTGCTCCAGGCCGGCGGCCATCAGCGCCTCGATTTCGCTTTCCACCTCGTCCGAGAGTTTCTGGCCATTGGGTCCGAAGAACTTGATGCCGTTGTCCTCGAAGGGATTGTGCGAGGCGGTGATCATCACACCCAGATCGGCACGCAAGGAGCGCGTCAGCATGGCCACCGCCGGCGTGGGCAACGGGCCGAACTGGAAGACATCCATACCCACGGCGGTAAAGCCGGAGACCAGGGCGCTTTCCAGCATATAGCCGGACAGGCGTGTGTCCTTGCCGATCACCACCCGGTGGCGATGCTCGCCGCGGGTGAAGATGCGGCCCGCCGCCATGCCCGCTTTGAGCGCCACTTCCGGGGTGAGCTTGGCGGTGTTGGTGCGGCCGCGGATGCCGTCGGTGCCGAAATATTTGCGTGTCATGAGGTGAAAATCCTGGAAGCGGGCCGTTTTACCATAATCCCTGTCAGAGGGCGTTAATGCGCGTCTTTTCCTATGGTTTTCAATATCTTGAGCCCATCCCGCAGTGCGCCCGGCGTGTGGGTGCGGATATAGTCGGCGCCGTTGGCATCCGCGAAAAGCTCGGCGGCCAGGCTGGCCGCTCCCGCTTCCAGGGCGGGGCGGTTGACCAGCTTGCGCAGGAAGCCCTTGCGCGATACCGAGACCAGCAGGGGAAGGCCGTAGCGCGCCTTCAACTCCGGCAGGCGGCGCAGCAGGATCATCGAATTCTCGGGATCGGTGCCGACGAACTGCCCCATGCCGGGATCGAGGATCAAGCGCTCCCGGGCGATGCCGGCATCGGTCAGCGCCTCAAGGCGTGCATCGAAGAAGGCGGTGACGCGATCGAAGATTTCGGCGGACGGCACTTCGGTGCGCACGGCCACGCCGCGTTCCTGCACCATATGCATGACGATCAATTTGCAGCCGGCTTTCGCCAGTTCGGGATGGAGCGCGGCATCGGGGAAACCGTGGATGTCGTTGAGATAGTCCACGCCTTGCGCCAACGCCCAGCGCTGCACCTCGATCGCGAAGCTGTCGATGGAAAGCGAAAGGCCTTTCGCTTTCAATTCCGGCACCACAGCGGCCAGCCGCGCGATCTCCACCTCTGGCGCAACAGGTTGCGCAAACGGGTTGGACGATGCCGCACCGATATCGATGATGTCGGCGCCCGATTGCGCCATGGCCTGAGCATGAAACAGTGCCGCGCCCGGCTCCAGATAGCGGCCGCCATCCGAGAAACTGTCGCTGGTGATGTTGAGGATGCCGAGGATTTTCACGCGGCCTCAAGGTGCGAAAGGGGCAGGTCAAAAGAAAGGCGGCGCGCACAGGGCCATAGCCCGGCCCAAAAGAAAAGAGCGGCCGAAGCCGCCCTTTTGTTATCATATCAAATTGCCATTACCGGGGTTGTGGCTCGGGCGAGATGATAGGCCCAGGTCCAGCCGGCCGCGGCTTGCCCGCCGCCGGCACGGAGGTGCCTTCGCTGCGGGTCGGCACCGGGTCTTCATACGGCGTACGGACCGGCGGAATGCCCTTCAGAAGCGCGATGATCTCATCGCCCGTCAGGGTCTCATATTCCAACAAGCCTCGCGCCAGCACATTCAGATCGCTCTGGCGGTCGGTCAGGATCTGCTTGGCCCGCTGATAGCTCTCATCGATGATGCGATGGATTTCCGAATCGATCTTCTGGGCCGTGGATTCCGAGATGTTCTGGGTGCGCGAGACGCTGTGCCCCAGGAAGACTTCCTCCTGGTTCTCGGCATAGGCGATAGGGCCCAGGCTGTCGGACATGCCGAAGCGGGTGACCATGGCGCGGGCCATGCGGGTGGCCTGTTCGATGTCGCTCTGGGCGCCGGTCGTGACCTTTTCGTGACCGAACACCAGTTCCTCGGCGATGCGGCCGCCAAAGGCGACGCACAGATCGGCCAGCATCTTCTGGCGGGTCAGCGAAAGCTGATCGCGCTCCGGCAGGCGCATCACCATGCCCAAAGCCCGGCCACGCGGGATGATGGTGGCCTTGTGGATCGGGTCGGAGCCGACGACATGCAGTGCCACGATGGCGTGGCCGCCCTCGTGATAGGCGGTGAGCTTCTTTTCCTCGTCGCTCATGGCCATGGAGCGGCGCTCGGCGCCCATCATCACCTTGTCCTTGGCGTCTTCCAGCTCGCTCATGGTGACCACCCGCTTGCCGCGGCGGGCCGCCATCAGGGCGCCTTCGTTCACCAGATTGGCGAGGTCGGCGCCGGAGAAGCCTGGGGTGCCGCGCGCGATGGTGCGCGGGTCCACATCGGGCGCCAGCGGCACCTTGCGCAGATGCACGCGCAGGATCTTCTCGCGGCCGGCCAGGTCCGGATTGGGCACCACCACATGGCGGTCGAAGCGGCCGGGGCGCAACAGCGCCGGATCCAGCACGTCGGGCCGGTTGGTGGCCGCGATCAGGATCACGCTTTCATTGGCCTCAAAGCCGTCCATCTCGACCAGGAGCTGGTTGAGGGTCTGTTCGCGCTCGTCATTGCCGCCGCCGAGCCCCGCGCCGCGATGGCGGCCGACGGCGTCGATTTCGTCGATGAACACGATGCAGGGGCTGTTCTTCTTGGCCTGCTCGAACATGTCGCGCACGCGGCTGGCGCCCACGCCCACGAACATCTCGACAAAGTCCGAGCCCGAAATGGTGAAGAAGGGCACGTTCGCTTCGCCCGCGATGGCGCGCGCCAAGAGAGTCTTGCCGGTGCCCGGCGGGCCGACCAGCAGCACGCCCTTGGGGATGCGGCCACCCAGGCGCTGGAATTTCTGCGGATCGCGCAGGAAGTCCACGATTTCCTTCAGATCGTCCTTGGCCTCGTCCACGCCGGCGACATCTTCAAAGGTCACCCGGCCCTGACGCTCGGTCAGCAGCTTGGCGCGGGACTTGCCGAAGCCCATGGCCTTGCCGCCGCCCGACTGCATCTGGCGCAGGAAGATCACCCAGACGCCGAAGATCAGCAGCATGGGGAACCAGTTGATGAAGATGGCGAGCAGCGAGGGCATGCCCTCATCGGCCGGCGAAACCGCCGTGTCGACATTGTGCTGCTTCAGGGTCGGCCACAGAGTGGCATCGTTGTTGGGAACGGTCGTGGTGAAAGGCTGGCCGGAGACCATTTCGCCCTTCACCTGATCGCCCTGGAAGGTGACTTTCTTGACCTGGTTCTGGACCACCAGCTCATTGAACTTGGAATAGCTGATCGGCGAGGCAGCCGTGTGCGGGCCCGTTCCCTGGAACAGATTGAACAGGAACACCAGCAGCAGCGCGATGACGATCCAAAGCGCCAGATTTCTCAGATTGTTCAAAGGCCGTCCTTCTTCAATGCGGCTGGCGCTCATCCCAGCCGGTGGCCGCGGGCGGTCAGCTCCCCGCCTTTAATAGATAGGGCGGTTTTAGCCTATTGCCAGCCATTAAAACGTTAAGAGTTTTAGGCGTTTCCCGCAACCGCGGGCTTTGTGATGTTATTTTTGCCGCCTGCGGGAACTGCCCGTTTTCCTTGGCCTTTCCCTTCGCACCAGCAGGTCGCGGGGCGCAAAATTCCCGGGGCCAGGACCGAGTTGGCAGCCGTGCAGGGTCGCCCCGCCCTTAAACCCGCCCCCCGAAATCCGGTTAAAGAGACGCTCAAGCGAGTCGAACCGGGGCCGGTAGGCCTGGCCGCTCACCGCCATCAGCACGGCGGCCAGCGCCCTCAATCCCACCTCGCGGGGCGCCGCAGCGATCGCGATCGGGTCCAGCAGGAGCCCGTCCTGCACCCTGTCCCCGACGGGGCGCACCGCTCGCGCCAGCACCGCCCCCGTCACGATCTCCAATGTCTCGCGCGCCCGCGCCAGATGCGCCGCTGCCGCCGCGATCCGCGCCGATGACAGGCCCGCCTCGGCCAGCACCGCGCCGGCTTTGCGAATCTTCACCCGGTCGAAGGCCATGTCCTGGTTCATCGGATCATCAAGCCAGGACTGGCCCAGGACGGTGAGATAGTCGCGCAGCTCCTGCCGGCCGAAAGACAGCAGCGGCCGCGCCACGCTGAGTTGCGGAAAACCGGGCACCGGCCAGGGCGCGCGCGTCTGCATGGCAGAGAGCCCATCCAGGCCGCTGCCCCGCGCCAGACGCAGCAGAAAGGTCTCGGCCTGATCGTCCTGGGTGTGGCCCACAAACAAGGTGTCGACGCGGTGCCGGGCCAGCCATGCACCCAGCAGCCGATAGCGCGCCTCGCGCGCCGCCGCTTCGATACCCGCCTTGGGCTTTTTCCCGCGCCAGGACAGAATGGTCGCCTTCAGGCCCACCAGCTTGGCCAGCCTCGCGACTTTCCTGGCGTCTGCGGCAGAGCCGGCACGAAGCCCATGATCCACCGTCAGCACCACCGGCTTTGCCGTCTTCGCCGCGCGCGCATGGGCGGCAAGAAGATGCATCAGCGCAAGCGAGTCGCTGCCGCCCGACACGGCGACGGCCCAAGGAGGGCCGTCATGCTTCGCCATCGCCGCAGTGAAGCGCTGCTCGATTTTCCCTTGCCCTTCGGCTTCGCCTCCGGGCCGGGGTTCACTTGCCGCAGGCGGTCTTTCGGAGGCTGGCGGCCTGGCTAAGGGTCTGCGGGTTGGCTTGCGGATATTTGGTCTTGATGAGGCCAAGCGTGGTGCAGCCTTCCGATTTCTGGCCCATGCCCATGAAGGACTGGGCCAGCTTGAGCATAGCGTCGGGCGCGCGGGTGGACTTGGGATATTTCTTGATCACCTCGGCGAAGGCGCGCGCCGCCGGCGCATAATCCTGGCGCACAAAGCTGATGTTGCCGACCCAGTAGATGGCCTGGGGCGAAAGATCGGCATCGTCCGGATTGGCATCGGCATAGGCGCGGAAGGCCGCCTGGGCCTCGTCATATTGGGCCCGGCTCATCAGGTTCATGGCCTGGTCATACTGGGCGCTGTTGCCGGCCGGGGCAGCTGGCGCGGGGGCGCCAGCCCCTGAGCCCATCGGCAAGGTGCCCAGCACACCGGGCGGGCGGCTCAAGGTGATTGGGGCGTTGTCGGCTGGAGGCGAAAAACCGCCGCCACCGCCGCCGGGCGCGGCGCCTATGGGCGGCAGGGCCGCCCCCGGCTGCATGGCGCCAGGCGGCGGGGGCACGGCGCTGGCCGAAGCGGTGCCGGCGGCGGCGCAGTTCATGGCGTCACCCGCCCCCATCTGCTGGGCCGACAAGGTGCAGAGACGGTAAGCAAAGTCCTTCTGCATCTTGTCGATTTTGTCATTCTGCAGCTGGATCCGGTGGTTGAGCTCCTCATTGGCGCCCGTGGCCTGGGTCAGGCTTTGGGTCAGGCCCTGCACCTTGTCCTCCAGCGCCCTGATTCGCCCATCCTGCTGCTGGGTGTGGTTGGTCAGGTCCTGGATGCCCCTATCCTGCGCATCCTCGTGCGCCTTCTCCTCATCACTGGGGCCGAAGATCTGCGCGTTGGCCACAGCCGGTGCGAAAACCAGAAGGGACGCGAAGGTGGATACCAGAAGCCGCTGCTTGATCATGTCTGTTTCCCGTAAAGCGAAAAGGGGCGCGGAAGTATTCCGCGCCCCTTTTGTCAAGACAATGTGGCCGGCTTAAGAATTGACACCGCCGGTGAGGACGGTCACGCCACGGCGATTCTGCGCCCAGCAGGATTCGCTGGACTCCGTGCAGACCGGCCGTTCCTTGCCGTACGAAACGGTCTCAACGCGGCCGGTCGAAACGCCCTGGCTGACCAGGAATTCCTTCACGGCATTGGCGCGGCGCGCGCCCAGCGCCAGGTTGTATTCGCGGGTGCCACGCTCGTCGCAGTGACCCTCGATGGTCACGCGCACGGACGGGTACTTCTGCAGCCAGGCGGCCTGACGGCCCAGGATCGCCTTGTCGCTGTCCTGAACATTGTACTGGTCGAAGGCGAAGTGAACGGTATCGCCGACATTGACGCGGAAGTCCTCGGCGCTGCCGGGAATGATGCTGGAGGTGACGGGCGCGGGCGCGGACGGCGCGGGCGGCGGGGGGGCCGGCGGCGGGGCGGTGTTGACCGCTTCCTGCTTGTGGGTGCAGGCGCCCAGAACGAGAGCGGCCGATAGGCAGACGAACTTAAGAGAACGCGAAAATGTGGTCATGAGTGGAATCTCCTGGCAAGCGCGACCGCCGGTGCGGGCGGCGCCCACGCTAAGAAAGAAATAAGACGCACCTCAAACGACAAACGCATCTGGGCCTAAAAAGAGCCAAAGGACACGCTCGAAATTAGAATCCCTTATAGGAAAACAGGCCTACTGGATCAAGGGTGACCAGGCAGGATCAGAAGCTGACCCAGGGGTTAACACTCTCCTTTCATTACGGCCGGTTATATCAACCGACCATATTTGAGAGCCGCGCCCGGCCGGCAAGGTCCGGCTGAACATCAGTACACGGCCATTGGGGGCCCAGGTCGGCCCTTCGTCCTTGCCGCCGCTGGAAATGAGCCGCTCGCCCGAGCCGTCGGGGCGCATCACGCCGATGTGAAAAACATCGCCGGTCCGCTTGGTGAAGGCGAGCAGGTCGCCGCGGGGCGACCAGACCGGCGTGCCATTGGCGCCCGGGCTGAAGCTGATTCGGTGCTGGTTCGAGCCATCCACATTCATCACATAAATCTGCTGGCCGCCGCCGCGATCTGATTCGAAGGCGATCTGCTTTCCATCCGGCGAGAAGCTGGGCGCGGTATCGATGGCGGGATCGGTGGTGAGCCGCTTGACGGCACGGGTGCGCAAATCCATCAGATAGATGTCGGAATTGCCCGCCGTTTCCAGGGTGAGCGCCACTTCATTGCCGTCCGGCGAGAAGCGGGGCGAGAAGGTCATGTTGGGGAAATTGCCCAGCATCTCCTGCTTGCCGGTCTCGATGTCGAACAGATAGACCCGCGGCTTGTTGCCGATATACGACATATAGGCGATCATCTGCGCCGTCGGATTGAAGCGCGGGGTCAGCACCATATAGTCGCCGCGCGTCAGGAACATCGGATTGGCGCCATCCTCGTCCATGATCGCCAGCCGCTTGACGCGCTTGGTGGCCGGTCCGCTCTCGGAGATGAAGACGATGCGGGTGTCGAAATAGCCTTTCTCGCCGGTGACGCGCTCATAGATGGCGTCCGACACCATATGGGCGATGCGCCGCCAGGCATCGGGCGTGGAAAAGAACTGAAGTCCCAGCATCTGGCTTTCGCCAAAGACATCCCAGAGACGAAAATCAACCCGCAGGCGCCCGTCGGGCTGCTGGGTCACCTGCCCGGTCACCAGCCCTTGCGCGGTGATGCTGCGCCAGCTTTGAAAATTGGGAACGGTATTGATGTTGGTGATGTGCTCGACAAAGCCTTTCTGGTCCAGCGGCCGGAACAGGCCCGAGCGCTCCAGATCGGCGCGCACCACGCCGGCGATATTGGCGCCGGCCTGCGGGTCGCCACCGCCGCCCGGCAGGAAGTCGGGAATGGCGATGGGCAGCGGCTGGGCATTGCCCTGCGTCACATCCACCTGGAGCGCCGCCAAGGCCGGGGTTGCAGCACCCAAGGCCGTCAAAGCAGCCAGCAGGACTAAAATCTTCTTCAAATATTTCATCACGGGCTCCGCCCTAAAGGAAAGTGAGAAACATGGCTCCAACAGGATAGTCCCCTGATCGTTCCATCATTGCCCCATCATTTGGCGGGGGTCGAACCGCAAGGGATTGATTTCACGCCACTGGTTGTAGCGGTCGGCCGGCAGCCGGTAGGGCTGGCACTGATAAATGGCGCGGCTGGCCGCTTCCGCGGCGGCACGCGTATAGGTATTGCCGGCGGCGGCGGCGGCTGTACCCATGGTCATCTGCAACCGTCCAACCGTGCCGTCGGGATTGAGCGCCAGGTCATACTCCACGACCAGGTCCTGGGCATTGGGCGCGCCGGTCGGCGGCGACCAGCAGCGATAGATCTGGCCGCGCAGGGCATCCGCCAGGTCCGCCGTCATCAGATTGCCGGTGCCGATGCCCTGGATGACCCGCGGGCCCGCCTTGGCGTTCTTCACGGGCTTTTGCGGCGCGGTCAGCTTGTTGAGCAAGGCGTCGAAATTGGTGGCCTGCTTCTGCTTGCTCTCACGCGGCGGCTCCGGCGGCTTTTCGACCGGCTTGGGCTTTTCCTTGGCGACATCGAAATCGGGGATATTCGCTTCGGGCGCCGGTTCGACCTCCTGCAGGTCGGGCAGAGGCGGGGGCTCCAGCACGGGCGGGGGCACGTCTATTTTCTGAGGCTCGGGCTGCGGCGGCGCCTGGGCGGCGACGTTGGTCTGGTCGGCGATGGTGACCAGATCGACCGGCACCATATGGGTCTCTTCCGGGGCCTTGAAATTGCGCTGAAAGGTGAAAAGCAGGGCGGCAAAGATCAGGCCATGAAACAGCAGAGAGCCCACCACGCCGTAACGCGGTCCGCGTTCGGTCGTGGGGCGCATGCGCCGCATTGCGGTTTGCGCAACCACCTTACTGCGTATCTGGCTTTGGCTTTGCGACATCGGTCACCAATCCGATGTGGGTGAAGCCGGCTGCCGCCAGCAGACCCATCACTTCCATCACCTTGCCGTAGTTCGTGCGGGCATCGCCGCGCACAAAGATGCGCTGGTCATAGCCGTTGGCGGCGATCGCCTTGAGCTTGTCCACCAGCGCCTCCTGCGGCACCTGTTCCTTCTGCAGGAAGATCACGCCGTCGCGCCGCACCGTGATGGAAAGCGGCTCGCGGTCCTGGCCCAGCGCCGGGGCCTTGGTCTTGGGCAGATCCACCGGCACGCCCACAGTCAGAAGCGGTGCCGTCACCATGAAGACGATCAGCAGCACCAGCATCACGTCCACGAAAGGCGTGACATTGATTTCCGCCATCGCGCGGCGGCGCATGCGGCCACGGCCGCGCGAGGACGTATGCTGGATGCCAGCAGCCATCAGCGGACCTTCTCGTCAAGCTGGCGTGACAGGATGGCGGAGAATTCGTCGGCGAAGGCATCCAGCGAATTCACATAGCGGCCGATCTCGGCCACGAAGCGGTTGTAGAAAATCACCGCCGGGATGGCGGCGAGAAGCCCCATGGCAGTGGCGAACAGGGCTTCGGCGATGCCGGGCGCCACCACGGCCAGGGTGGTGTCGTGGCGGGCAGCGATGGCCGAGAAGCTGTTCATGATGCCCCACACCGTGCCGAACAGGCCGACAAAGGGCGACACCGAGCCAATGGTCGCCAGCAGCCCCAGCTGCTTCTCGATGCCATCGGTCTCGCGCAGGATGGTCGCGCTCATTGCCTTCTCGATGCGCTCCTTCACGCCCGGCAGCATGGATTCGCGCACGCCGCCGGTGGATTCAAAACCACGCCGCCATTCGCGCAGGCCCGCGATGAACATGGCCGCCAGGGGATGATCGTTGCGGGCGCCGAACTGCTGGTAGAGCTCGTCCAGCGACTGGCCGGACCAGAACACCTTCTCGAACCGGCGCGCCTTGCGCTTGAGGCTGCTGAGAATGAACAGCTTGTTGAAGATGATGGTCCACGACCAGAGCGAGGCCAGCAGCAGGAGCACCATCACCGCCTTCACCACGATATCGGCGCGCAGGAACATGGAGACGATGGAAAAGCTGCCCGTCACGTCGCCGGCCGGCGCATTGCTGGCGGCCACGCCAGGCGGGGGCGCCAGCGACTGGGACTGCGCGGCCGGGCCGGTGGGGGCGGCGATCGGACCGCTTTGCACCCCTTGCGCCCAGACGGGAGCGGAAAACACCGTCGCGGAGAGAAGAACCGCCAGAATCACGAACATGGCGGCAATGGATGTCTTCATGGAAAAACCTTTTGGGCGCCCGGTAGGGTGGAAGAATCGCTAATGCGCGCCGATCTTGGCTGAAATTTGGCGAATAAGTTCAAGTTTCTGTTCAAGTTTCATCTGATGGCAGAAATGGCGCAAGAGTCTCCTGCACCTTTTTGGGTAGCCGGCGTGGCTTGCCGGTTAACGTGGTGATACAGGCTTCGATCCGTCCTTCCACCAAGAGGGTTGCATCGCGGGTGACGCGCTGGATGGCCCGCATGCGCGCGCCGGAAAGGCCGACAAGCCGGCTGCGCACATGGATGATGTCATCCAGCCGCGCCGGCCGCAGATAGTCCACACTGACAGAGCGCAGGGTCCAGGCCGTGGGCTCTTCCTCTTCCAGCCCCGCCATCTTGGAGATGCCGGCCAGACGGAAGAATTCGGTGCGGCCCCGCTCCATGTAGCGCAGGTAATTGGCATGATAGACAAAGCCCGACAGATCGGTGTCTTCATAATAGATGCTGATGGGCAGGACATGCTCGCGGCCCTCGAAGAAGCCCAGACCCTTTAGGTCATTTCCTTTCGGATCATTCATCGTCGTCGCCCGAAAACAGACCCGTCTGCACCGGCGATTGGGGCGGCGCATTCAGTCCCAGATGACCATATGCCGCCGATGCCAGCACCCGTCCCCGCGGCGTGCGCTGCACAAAGCCCTGCTGCATCAGATAAGGCTCCACGATCTCCTCGATGGCATCGCGCGCCTCGCCCAGGGCGGCGGCGATGGTCTCGATTCCGACCGGCCCGCCACCGAAATTCTCGGCAATCAGAGAGAGGTAACGCCGATCGAAGGCATCCAGCCCCTTGCCGTCCACTTCCAGGCGGTTGAGGGCGGCATCGGCGATCTTCGCATCGACGCTTTTGTGTTTTGCGACAGAGGCAAAATCGCGCACCCGCTTGAGCAGGCGCCCGGCGATGCGAGGCGTGCCGCGCGAGCGGGCGGCGATCTCCCTGGCCCCGTCGCGGGTCAGATCGAAGCCCAGAACGCGGGCGCCCCGCTCCACGATCGCGAGCAGTTCGTCGGGTGTATAAAAATTCAGGCGCACGGGAATGCCGAAGCGGTCGCGCAGCGGTGTGGTGATCAGGCCGGACCGGGTGGTGGCGCCCACCAAGGTGAAAGGGGCGAGCTGGATCTTCACCGAGCGCGCCGCCGGGCCCTCCCCGATCACCAGGTCGAGTTCGTAGTCTTCCATGGCGGGATAAAGGATTTCCTCCACCGCCGGATTGAGGCGATGGATCTCATCGATGAAGAGAACGTCGCGCGGCTCCAGATTCGTCAGGATGGCAGCAAGATCGCCCGCCTTGGCCAGCACCGGGCCGGAGGTGGAGCGGAAATTGACACCCAGCTCGCGCGCCACGATCTGCGCCAGGGTGGTCTTGCCCAGGCCGGGCGGCCCGTAGAACAGCACATGGTCCAGTGCCTCGCCCCGCGCCTTGGCAGCGTCGATGAAGACCGACAAATTCTCTCGCGCCTGCTGCTGGCCGACGAAATCGGCAAGCCGCTTGGGCCGCAAGCTAGCTTCCAGCGCGTCGTCTTCGCTGCGTTGGGGGGTTACGAGGCGGTCAGATGAAGCCATTAATCTGCCTCCCGCCGCTCGCTCAAGCTCGCGGCGTTCGTCACTCGAAATGGTCCTCTGGACCATTTCGTTCGCCTCGCGGCGAACCGCTCCTCACCCTTCGACAAGCTCAGGGTGAGGAGGAGTTTAATATCCTCATGCTGAGCCTGTCGAAGCATGAGGCAACGCAAACGCTTTTTCATCGTGCCATGCCTTTCAGCGCTTCACGGATCAGCACCGATGTCTCCGTGCCCTCGCCCAGCGCTTGGAGCGCGCGCGCCACCGCCTCGGCGGCACGGCCATCCGAATAACCCAGGTGGATCAGCGCCGACACCGCGTCGGCTTCAGGGCCGCGCGGGGCCGCCGTCACGGCAGCGACATGGCCTTCGTCTTCGCCGCGCAACATCATCGCCGGCGCCTTGTCCTTCAATTCGGTGGCGATACGCAGCGCCAGTTTAGGTCCGACACCGGATGCGCGGCCGATCATGGCCTTGTCGCCTAGCGCCAGCGCCCGCTGCAGCTCGCGCGGCGACAAGGTGGAAAGCACGCTGAGCGCCACCTTGCCGCCGACATTCTGTACCGTCTGCAACAGGCGGAACCATTCGCGCTCTTCCGCCGAGGCAAAGCCATAAAGCTTGATGGCGTCCTCGCTCACTTTCATCTCGATCATCAGGCTGGCATGCGCGCCCACCGTCAGCCGCGACAGGGTCGAAGACGGGCATTGCACCAGATAGCCGACGCCGTTCACGTCCAGGATCACCGTATCCTCGGTGATGGTGTCCACCACACCGGTCAGCTTGCCGATCATCCGACCACCTTGCGATTGCGGGCGGTGGAGGAATGCGCGTGCGCGATAGCCGCGGCCAAGGCATCGGCGGCGTCGGCTTGCGTCACGCCGCAGGCGGGTAACAGCCGCTTGACCATGAACTGCACCTGCTCCTTGCCGGCATGGCCGGCGCCCACCACGCATTTCTTGATGTGGTTGGGGGCATATTCGGCGATCTCGAGCCCTGCCTCCGCCGCCGCCAGCAGCGCCACGGCGCGGGCATGGCCGATCTTCAGCGCGGCTTGCGGATCGCGGGCGACGAAGGCCTGCTCCACCGCGATGGCTGCGGGGCCGTGGCTTTGAATAATCTCGGCCAAGGCCCGGTGCAGCATCATCAGCCGCACGCCCAGGCCATGGACCGGCTTGGTGGCGACCACGCCATGGGCGACATGGCCGAGCCGCGAGCCCGAGACCTCGATCACGCCCCAGCCCATGGCCGACAGGCCGGGATCCAGGCCCAGAATGCGAATCGACAGGGTCATGAGCGGTTTGTACCCCTTACGTTCGGCCTGGCCTACTCTTTGCGCTACCCGGGCACCAGCTTGCCGGCGAAATCCAGCATGGCGAGCGCGATTTCCCGCTCGCCCATCACCACCCGGCTCGCGCCCAGGGACAGAAGATGCTCCACCTCGGCATCGAAATGGGCCCGCGCCACGATCGGCAGTTCGGGATTGGCGCGGCGTGCCTGCTGCACGATCTGCCCCGCCTCGAACGCCTGGGGAATGGCGACGAACAACAGCTTCGCCTCCTTCAGGTTCGCCGCCGCCAACACGTCGTCGCGCGCGGCATTGCCGCGGATATGCTCCAGGCTCGGATCGCCCACCACACCTTCCTCCACCACCAGCAGCGGCATCCGGTACTTGATGCCGTCGGCGATCAGATGGCCCACCCGGCCGAAGCCCACCAGCACGGCATGATCCTTGAGCGCGGTGGGCTCGGGCGCTGGCCGAGGCCGGTCGGGCACATGGTGAGCGGCCTCACGCCGCGAGACCAGGGCGAAGAGCAACGGGTTGAGAAAGATGGAGAGAAGAGAAGCACCCAGCACCAGGCCACGCGTCTCCTCCGACATCAGGCCCAGCCGCACATCCAGATCCGCCAGGATGAAGGAGAATTCGCCGATCTGCGCCAGGCAGACGGCGATGGTGAGCGCACCTTCCTCTTTCACGCCGAACAGGCGCAGCAAGAAGTAACACACTGCCCCGCCCGCCAGCACGATGGCGAAGGTCAGGCCCAGCGCCAAGGGCTGTTCGAACACCACCCTGGGATCGAACAGCATGCCGACCGAGACAAAGAACAGCACGGCGAAGGCATCGCGCAGCGGCAGGGATTCCTCGGCGGCGCGCTGGGAGAGCGCCGAGCCGGCCAGGATCATGCCGCCGAAAAAGGCGCCCAGCGCGATCGAGACATCGAACAGATAGGCGGCACTGAAGGCCACGCTCAACGCCACCGACAACACCGCCAGGCGGAACAGTTCGCGGCTGCCGGTATGTGCGATATAGTGCAGGACCGCGGGAATGATGCGCCGGCCGATCACCAGCATCAGCACGGCAAACAGCGCCAGCTTGCCGAAGGTGACACTCAAGGTCTTGACCAGCACAGCGGGCTCGACCGCCCCGCCTTTCAGAAGGCCCGCCAAGGGCGGCAGCAGCACCAGCACCAGGACGGTGAGAAGGTCCTGCACCACCAGCCAGCCGATGGCCAGGCGCCCGCGGTCGCTTTCCGCCAGACGCCGGTCCTGGAGCGCGCGCATCACCACCACGGTGGAGGCGACAGAGAGAGACAAGCCGAAGGCCAGACCCTGCCCAGCCGTCCAGCCGAAGGCGAGACCGGCGCCCGTGCCCAGAATCGTGATCGCCGCCATTTGCAGGATCGCGCCGGGGACCGCGGTCGACCTGACCTTCATCAGGTCACTGGGCTGGAAATGCAGGCCGACACCGAACATCAGCAGCACCACGCCGATATCGGCCAGTTCCACCGTCAAGGTGCGGTCGATCACAACCCCGGGACTGAAAGGCCCGACCACCACCCCCGCCAGCAGATACCCCACCAGCGGCGGCAGCCGGAGGCGCTGCACCAGGGTGCCGAGAACAAAGGCCAACCCCAGGCCGATGACCAGGACGCCGATCAGGGGGGAGAGATGATCCATACGCCACTATAGGAGGACGGCGTGGCCATGAAATGGCGGCGCTGCCCCGTGAATTGCCTCAACGGCAGACGAGTGAGCCGTTGCGGTTTTCCGCGATGTTGCTGGGACAGTTGCGCATGTCCAGAACCGTGGAATTCCAGCGTCCATCGCTGTTGCGGCACTCGGTCTGGAAGACATTTCCCCGCATCTGGCCACCGCGGCAGGACTGCGCCCAGTTGCCACCCGGCGCGCCGCCGCCATATCCGCCGCCGTACCCGGGGCGACCGCCACCAAAAGCGGGACGGCCGCCGCCCGACATGATCTGGTCGGCGCGCCGCATATCGTCGTCGTTGCAGCGCTGCGCATTGTTGATGC
>Ga0134126_10005676_pt1 | contig 15598 bp, 10 predicted proteins | sample KB31752_FD_96881 | JGI IMG/M metagenome (GOLD analysis project Ga0134126, IMG submission 96881) | Terrestrial soil microbial communities with excess Nitrogen fertilizer from Kellogg Biological Station, Michigan, USA - KB3-175-2 | ecosystem: Environmental > Terrestrial > Soil > Unclassified ...
CAAGCCGGAGCTGCCGACATCGTTTTCCCGTCCATCCATCGCCCGACGGGCGACGCGGCCGTCCGCCAACGGCGGGATCCGCATGTCTGACCCGTTGTGGTCGCTCCTGCTCGGCGTGTTGCTCATTGCCATGGTGCTGACCGGGTCGCTGCTCGCCCGCATCCTGCTCAGCAGCGCGATGATTTATCTCGTCATCGGCTACGCCATGGGGCCTACCTGGCTTGGCCTGATAGCACCCGATCCACGCAGCAACCCGGACCTGCTGGGGCGGATTGCCGAGATGGCGCTACTCATCTCGCTGTTTACTGTCGGTCTGAGGATGGAGGTGCCGTTGCTCGACCGACGCTGGATACTGTCGTTGCGACTGGCCTTCGTCTCCATGACGATCACGGTCGGGCTCATCGCTGCGGCGGGGGTCTGGGGACTGGGGCTCTCGTTGGGTGGCGCGGTGTTGCTAGGTGGCATCCTGGCACCTACCGATCCCGTGCTTGCCTCGGGGGTCAAAACGGAGCGCGGAACAAATCCCGATGGCCTCCGCTTCAGCCTTGCCGGCGAGGGTGCATTGAACGACGGCACCGCCTTCCCTTTCGTGCTGCTTGGCCTCGGTTTGTTGGGCCTGCATGCCCTCGGTGCGTACGGATGGCACTGGTGGGCGATAGACGTGTTGTGGGCCACCGTGGGCGGGCTCGGCATTGGTGCGCTGCTGAGCGCCGCGATCGGCAAGCTGCTCGTGCACCTGCGCACGCGCCATGGACAGGCGACCGGGCTCGACGAGTTCGTGTCGCTGGGTATCGTCGCGGTGACCTATGGCGTGGCGCAGCTTTGCCACGCATCGGGGTTTCTGGCCGTATTCGCCGCAGGCCTGGCGCTGCAACGGGTGAAGGAACATCCGCAGGCCGGGGCGACGTCGCTCGGTGCGGCCCCTCCGTTCCACCGGCATGCCTACGGTGCGCTGGCTATGCACTCCCACCACGCGAGCGCGACGATGACGCATGCCGTGCGCGGCTTCAACGCCCAGCTGGAAAAGCTCGCCGAACTGACCATGGTGCTGCTCGTCGGCGCGATGCTCCCCTACATGACCCCGTGGCGCGACCTGTGGTGGTTCATCCCGCTGCTGTTCATGGTGATACGGCCGGCAGCCGTGTTCGCCGGCACCCTCGGGGGATCCGCAGGCCTGCCCCAACGCGCCATGATCGGCTGGTTCGGCATTCGCGGGATCGGCTCCGTGTTCTATCTGTTGTTCGCGATCCGGCATGGCGTGAACGGTCCGCTCGCACAGAAACTGGTCACGCTCACCTTGGTCTGCGTGGCAGTCTCCATCCTGGTGCACGGTGCGTCGATGCGGCCGTTGATGCGCTGGTATATGAGACCCTTGGGCGATGATGCCGGGACATAAGCGAAAGCCCCTGGGGTCCGTCCCGGAGGCTTCCGTTTGTTACAGCGGACTCATGGGCGGCGGAGACATGGCCTGCCGCCGGCCATGGCTCACGTGTGCTTCTTGTAGTCGTCGCGGCTCTTGCCCACTTCCTTCTGGAACTTGCCAACCTGTTTCTCGGCTTGGCCGGAAGCCTCTTTCACCGGATTGCCGGTGACTTTTCCTGCGGCCTCCTTCACTGCACCCTTGATTTCGTGCTTGGTACCTTCGATGCGATTCTTGTCCATGATCATCTCCCATCGCGGGATTGCGACCTCAATGACATGACTAACCTACGCGCATAACAGCCCCGTCTCTGTACGACGGCACACATACGTCGGCGCCGATATGATGTCCGGCGTGCTCCCGTACGGAGCGCGAGACTCCGGGGTAGCCCGCGTCAACAGCGTCGCCTCTTCCGGTGGCATACTTGGCCGTACCAATAGTTGCGTCGCCAAGGGACGCCGAAATTCACTTCCGGAACGATAGAGGAAAGCCATGGTTGAAGCTTCCGATCCGCGACGGAATCGACTTCTCGCCGCTCTGCCCCAAGCCGAATGGGGACGCTGGTTGCCGCACCTCGAGCCCGTGAACATGCCACTCGGCAAGGTGCTCTACGAGTCCGGCAGTCGTTTGAGCCACGTGTACTTTCCAACGACCTCGATCGTCTCGCTGCTGTACGTGATGGAAGACGGCGCCTCCGCCGAGATCGCGGTCGTCGGCAACGAAGGCATCGTCGGCATCTCGCTGTTCATGGGCGGCGAGTCGACGCCAAGTCGCGCACTGGTGCAGAGCGCCGGCCAGGGATTCCGCCTCAAGTCGGACCTGATGCTGCAGGAATTCAATCGTGCCGGCCCCGTCCTCCACTTGCTGCTGCGCTACACGCAAGCCCTGATCACCCAGATGTCCCAGACAGCGGTATGCAACCGCCATCACTCGTTGGATCAGCAACTCTGCCGGTGGCTGCTGCTGAGCCTGGATCGGCTGAATTCCGATCAGTTGGCGATGACGCAGGAGTTGATCGCCAACATGCTCGGCGAGCGCCGCGAGGGCGTCACCGAGGCCGCCGGCAACCTGCAGCAGGCCGGATTGATCCGCTACCAGCGCGGCCACATCACGGTCATTGATCGCGCCGGACTCGAGCAGCGCACTTGCGAATGCTATGCCGTGGTCAAGAAAGAGTACGACCGCCTGCTTCCACAACCGCTACCGTGACTAACCATAGTCAACTGCTTGATTGGCCGAAAATCCGTACTCAGGTTACCCCCGATAACACGGGCTAATCAACCTGCCCTGGGGCAGCCAATCCACCATCGGATAGACCTCGCACATCGCTCGCCTGTAGAAAGGCGAAGTCGATGGTCTGCTTCACGATGCGAACCGTGGTTTCGTAGGACATGACGCCAACACCAAAGAACAAGAAGATCAGAAACCCGCCAAGCACGCGTGCCATAGCTTCTTGTCGTAATGCATCGGACACTTCAGTCGTAAGCACCCAATGCGACGCAGCCCAAACGAGGCCGGCCCAACATATGCCCAGGAGCCAGTTAATGCGGACAATCCGCGTGCTTGCTACAGAATCCAGCGCTGCTACCCCAGATTGGAGCAACTTGATGGTGGCTTCATCCTGAGCCACGGATTTTATGTGCGCCGCAAGGCTAGCGACCTGTTGAGGCCGAACATCCAGCCGAGCAGACCGGCTTGGAAGACGGAAAAGTACTGAGCCAGTAGCCAGCAGGCCGGCGATAACCCAGCCGTTCGACGCGTGAAGATTCGCAGCCGAACCTCCGCCAGTAACCCACATGATGGCGACGAGGATGCACCACCAGGCGGGAACAAGAAACAGCGCGAACCCAAAAGTTGCTAGGTGTTCCCGGACACCAGTCAGGAGGAACCAAGGCACGTGCACAACGGCATCGATCATTGATTCGATCGATTTCCAGCGTGATTTGACGCGAGGTCCAATGACTAAGCGCTCAGCTTTTTTGACGATCGAAACTGTTTCCTCGAAGATCGACATCCCCAGCCCCCGTTTTGGTTACTTTACGCATTGTGCATGATCAGCGCGAAAGACCTTAGCATTCCCGACCGCACACGTGAGTTCTCCTCTCGACTATCTTCGAAAACCCCTCCTAATCGCCCAGCCCCTTTCGCACTGCCCATGCGTCGCTGGTGCCAACCATGTGTTGCGTTGATCGGCCTCGAAAAAATCAACGGCACTGGAGAGTGGAATTTATAAACGCCCTACGCAGGGGGTGAGCCTCGGGCAAGCTTGTGGCGAGTCGTTGGATGGCGGCGTCTCGGAGATTCTCGTACTTTGCCACCGTATCGGCTGAACCCCGCAGGCGATGCACCGACGCGCCCACCTGATAGAGCCGCCAGCTCGCGATCGGTGCGCCAAGATCATCGATGACACGTTCTCCTCGCTCCACGAGCGCACGCGCATCGTCGAGATGGCCTAGGTCGATCGCCACGCGAGCTCGAAGCTCAAGCGCCATGGTCTGCCACGTCCCTTCTTCGATATCAGCAGAAGTATCCAGCATCTCGTCAACGAAGGACCTCGCCTCCTCCACCCGGCCGATCTTCAACAGGGTGTCAGACAGTGTCCACAACAGCAGGAATTGCCAGTACCAATCCATAATCACCGGCCGCTGCAGCGTGTCCCTGCGCAGCTTCAAGAGCATATCGATGCCAGTCTCTGCATCACCGTGTGTGGCTTCTGCTGCGCCAGCAAGAAGGGTGCAATGACGAATCTCGTTGGGTAGTTGAAGCGTGTACAACGATGGGGTCGAGTCGGTGGCCGTGCCTCCATAAAAACCGAGCTTTTCGCAGATACGTCTGACTTCGAGAAAATCGCCCGCCAGCATGTGCAGCAGGCCGCGTAGCGTCTCCAGCGTGCAGACGCTGTAGCGATTGGCGTTGGAGACGAAAAGAGCTTCGCTGTTGTCGAATTCGCGCAGCGAACGTCCCCAATCACCCAGCATGATGTGGGCCCATGGTCGCCCCAGGTGCGCCATCCAGATGGCACGGAACACGTTGAACTCCGGCCGATCGACGGCATGCCGCATGAGGATCTCGAGATTCTCGTCAATGCTCTCCAACGCCTCGCCGTAGCGACTGGATACCAGGCAGACCATGCTGTACTCGATCATGCCCCAGGCGGTGATCTGCCGGTCGTCACCGTTACGCAGGTTCCTGAGATTGAGGCTGCATTGCCTTGACAAGTCTTGAGTCCAACCCGCCATCCAGATACGCCATGCGTTGCTGGCCAGCCGTATGCGCGCCCTCAGTTGCGGATTCGGCTGCTCCTCGGTGAGCGCGAAGGCTGCTTCCAGATGACCTATGGCGGCCAGTACGTCTGTCCAGCTTTTGGCGAAGCCGCAGCCAAGCTCGGCACGCGCTTGGGCGTCGACCTGGCCAAGCGCCCGGGCGGCGTCACGAAACTGGGTGAAGACCTGCAACGCGCGACAATCGTGGTTGGCGGCGTAAATGGACGCGCGATCTTCAAGCAAGTCCATCTTGATCTGCGCGCGTGATGCATCTGGTACATGCGCAGCCACCTGCTCGGCTTTGTCCAAGATGGTCAGGGCGTCCTTGTGCGCGAAGCGCCGTTTAGCCGTCTGGAGGGAAATCTTGAGATAGGCGATGGCCTTCGACCAATCATGCGCACCGGAAAACTGCTCGGCCAGTGCGAACGACTCATGCGAATCGCCCGCTGGCGTGTAGTTTGCCTCCAGCTCCTTGGCGATAAGAGCGTGGCTCTGCGCAAGACGCAGTGGCCCCTGGCGGGAGAGCAGCACCTCCCGGTACAACACATGCCTGAACCGGTAGACCCGTACGGTCTCCCCGGACGCTGCCCGTTCCAGATGCTGTCGCTCGATGAAATCGCCAGAGCGACTGAGATCTTCACAGATATCCTCGAAGCGCTTTGCGCTCATGCCAGCCGCTGTCGCGGGTACGAGCGGATTGAAGGTATCACCCGCCGCGGCGGCGGCTTCCAGCACCTGCCGCGCCGGCTCGCTCAGACTGACGATTTTCGATTCAATGAGTTCATTGATGGTGTGCGGCACGGCAGCGGCGCCCAGGTTGTCGACGACGGACACACCTTCCTTCAGATTGCCCAGCAAAATGCTCAGGAAAAGAGGATTGCCGCCCGAGCGATGCGTGAGGAATCCTGCTATGTCTGCCTCGCCACCTGTCATGTACGGGGCGACATAGTCGGCGATGTCTTGCTCGCGTAGCCCCTTCAGGTCGACGACGCTGCACAGCTGATGCAGATGAAGGTCGTCCACCAGTTGCTTGAGCGCAGGTGGGCGCTCGGATCCGTGGCCCGAGCGAGCCGTGCAAATCACAAGAACCTGGCTACGGGACTGTCGACGCGACAGGGAAGACAGCACGTCCAGTGTCGAATGGTCGGCCCAGTGCACGTCCTCCAGAAGCAGCACCAGCGGGCCCGACTCGGCAAGGAGTTCCAGCAGTTCGCAGAGCTCACCCAGTGCGCGACTTCGTGCCATGACGCCCGGCAAGTGCTGCAACACGGCGCGACGCTCGCGCGACATCAACCCACCTAGCAACGACGCCCAGAAAGGCGCTTGGGACATCAGGGCATCCTGCAAGCGCGAACCCTGGCCGCCTTTTAACATGCGAGCCAGGCATTCGATGACGGGATAAAACGGCTCGACGCCGCCGAAACCTTCGATGCAACGGCCGAAGGACATCCATGCAATTTGCGTTTCGAGCCCGCGGCAGAAATGCTCGACCAGCGCTGATTTGCCTATACCCGCATCGCCACGCACGAAAACGACCTGTGCACGACGCTGCCGCACCAGTTCGAAGCAGCCGTGCAACTGCGCTAGCGCGTCGCCGCGACCAACGAGTGCGTGCGTCGGCCAATGCGTTTCAGTCGGCTCTCTGACAAACGACTCGACCGAGGCAATGAAACGGTAGCCGCGACCACGCTGCGTCTCGATGAAGCGAGGATGGTGGGCGTCGTCCTGCAGTGCCGTACGAATAGCAAGCACGTGGCCCTTGAGCACCTCCGGCTGCACAGCCGCATCGCTCCACAACGCGTCCAGTAGCTCTTCGTGGCTGATGAGCCGTCCTGGGCGTTCCACGAAATAGCGCAGTACATCGAACGCCTTGGCAGTTATCTCCACCGGCTGTGCCTCGCCCTGCTCCGTCACGCGCGACAAGACGTGATTGAGACTATCGAGTCGAAAGGGACCAAATGCCCTCATGCAGAAGTGTCCGATCGGAAACCGCCATTGCACCGGTTAGATGAGCCCCAGTTCGATAGCACGGGCGACCGCCTCGGCTCGCGTCCGCGTGGAAAGCTTGATGAAAATCCGCTTGGCATGGGACTTGACGGTTTCCGGTGCGATATGTAGCTCTCTGGCGACGCTTTTGTTCGACAGACCCATACTTATAAGCCTTAAGATAGCGGTCTCCCTGATGCTCAGCAATTCCGCTTGATCAGGGCTGGCGATCGATTTCCTTCGATCCGTTACCTGGAGTCCAGACACCGGAAGGAGACTGGACAAGTAGAGATTGAGGTGGCCCAGTCGCGCACCGTCCGTGAGCCGCAGCGCATGAAGGCACGGCTCGATGATGGCCAGTTCGTCGATGAATGTTCGATACAATCCCGCACCGGCACCCAACTGCAGCACACCGACCAACTCGGCGCACGCCTCCTCCATGCACCCTTCGGCGAACAGCGCGCCCACGAGCAAGGTGGTCACACGTGCCACCAGCGCCGGATGGTTGAAACTGAGCGCCGCATCGCGCAAGCGAGTGAGGTCCGAACGGGCCTGCGCGTGTGCGCCCCGAGCCATGGCCAACCGGCAGCGCGCCAAATGCAGCGGCCAGGTCTCCAGCACGGTGAGCTTGTCGCCATCGCGTGGGAACCCGGCCATGGCATCCGCCCGGACCAGCACGCGCTCAGCCAGTTCCAGGCGCTGTTCGGTAACCAAGATCACCGCTTCTTCGGCCATGCAACGCAGCGTCAATCGCAGCCAGCCTCGGCCCACCCCGACATCTGCGCCCTTTCGCAATGTCAGCAGCGCTAACGCAGCGTTGCCGCGTGCTTGAGCCACCCTGGCCGCCACAACGAAGCCCCAGCAGGCACCTTCGATGGAACTGTGTTGTTCCAACTCCGGAGTCCGACCGCGAATAAGCAGGTCGGCGTCATCGATGGCATCCATTTCGTACGCAATCGTGGCCAGCACGCACGTCGAAAGCAGCGCGACATGGGGGTCGATGCTCACGGTTTGCGCGGACAAGTCAATGGCTTCACGCGCCAAGCGCTCTGCCAACTTGAAGCGCAGCTGCTCCGCCTCCGCCGCAGATTCAATCGACAGGCATGCGACCTTGGGCGCGCAAAGTTGCCCTGCGCGCGAATGCCGCGAAGTCGGCAATTGATAGTAGGCTTGGAAATCTCGCGTGCGCCAGTGGCAGAAGCGAAGCATGCAGAGCAGCACGGTACGAAACCGAGGGGAAAGAGTTCGCCGAAGCAAACGGTGCGCGGCGTCTTGCGCGCTCGCCGGATCGTCGCGCCAGACGTGACCGATCGCCATTACCACTTGCACCTCGTTCGCAACGTCGTCGCTCGGTGCCCAGCCGCTCCCAAGCAGCGTGGCAAGGCGCGCTGTCGCCGCCAAAATGCTGTCGGCATGAAAGCTCCTCAAGCCGTGCCAGACTTCGTCCATCATCCGACGCGCCGATGTTTGCGCCATACCGGCACTTGTCGGCAGCGACAACTCGATCTCCGCCAGATCGACCGACGCAGGCAGCGCCTCTGCAACATGGAGTGCCGGCCACAAGTTCATCCGCATTCCTTCCCGCCGCAGACGCGCTCAGGCGCCGAGGGCGTTTCGTACGTGGGTGGTTCGATCCATCATCGCTACACGGTGCACGCCGATTGGCACGCGCATTCGTCTGCGTAAAAGCTAGGTCAGCTCGTCAGCCCTGTCGTGAAATCCAGGTTTTTCCAAAGTTTTTTTTCGGTTTTCAGTGGCAATGACAAGACTTTGTCCCTGCCCGCAAGATCGCACGCCTGTGAGTGCCGATGGTGTGCATCCCCCATTGAGGGCATATCGCGCCAGCCGGCCCGCGTGGATCATGAAGATTATTGCGCCCCTGAAATGAGCCTGATTCGGGCGTGTCAGCAAAGGAGGCGACTTCATGGTTGATAGGCAAGAGGCTTATGCAGGCTGGTCACCGCCGCCAAGATCGCCAAGCGACAACGCATAAAAGAGGGCAGTCGACGGCAATTACCCCCATCTGGGGGATGGGGAGGCACGAACTTCCGGCGCACACTTTGTCGCAGCACGGGCGGTACGTCGCGTTTCCACGAAATAGCGACGGGCACTTCTTTGTATCGCCGGCAACTGTCATCGATCTCGTGACCGGGGCTTGGTCACGCCCCATCCCCTGGAGTGAGCAATGGGCAGGAAAGTCGCGGAAATCATCGTTGAAGTTCTGGAACAAGCCGGCGTCAAACGCTGCTATGGCATTGTGGGCGACACGCTCAACCTGATCGCCGAGAACCTTGACAGGAGCACCATCGAATGGGTGCACGTTCGTCACGAGGAAGCCGGTGCCTTCGCTGCGGGTGCAGAGGCGCTGCTGACCGGCGAGCTTACGGCGTGCGCGGGCTCGTGCGGGCCAGGCAGTCTTCACTTCATCAATGGCCTTTACGAGGCCAATCGCAATCGCTCGCCGCTGGTGATCATTGCGAGCCAGGTGACCAGTAGCGAACTGGGCTTTGAGTTCATCCAGGAAGTGGACTTCAAAAACGTATTCAAGGAGTGCACGGTCTACTGCGAACAGATCTACACACCGGAGCAGGCACGAAAGAAGAGCGTGGCCGCCTGTCAGGCCGCTTTGACGCAGAAAGGCGTCGCGGTGCTGATCGTTCCCGTCGACATCTCGCATAGCGAAGTGAAGGAAGATTTTCCCTATCGCGTGCACCACGCCAAGCCTGACATTCGTCCCAACCCAGATGAAATTGCCGAGATCGCGAACATACTCAACGCGGGCAACAGGGTAGCGATCTACGCCGGATCGGGCTGCGAAGGGGCGCTAGAAGAGATCAAGGCAGTCGCGGAAAAGTTGAAGGCGCCGGTGGCACACACCTCACGCGGTAAGCAAGATCTCGCCTACGACAATCCCTACAACGTTGGCATGACCGGCATCCTTGGCAACGAGGCTGGGTACAACGCACTGCTGAAATGCGATACGTTGCTTCTGCTCGGTGCGGACTTCGCCTGGCGCCAGTTCTATCCCGATCACGCCAAGATCGTACAGATCGATATCAGGCCCACACATTTGGGGCGCCGCCACCACGTCACGCTAGGTGCCGTGGGCGACATCAAGCTGTCGCTGCAGTCGCTACTTCCTCATCTGCAGAACCATACGGACGATACGTTCTTGGTGGAATACGTGCATCGCTACGAGAAAGCGATGGCCGGCTGGCAAAAGCATCTGAAGCCGGGACACGATGACACCATCCCTGCTTCGTACCTGATGTCGCGCATCAACCAGCACGCGGCAGACGACACACTGCTGGTGGCCGACGACGGCTCACCGATCGTCTGGGCCATCCGCTGCTTCGACGCCAATGGCAAGCGCCGCATCTTCGGTAGCCTGTTGCACGGAACAATGGCGTCGGGGCTTCCGAGTGCCATCGGGCTGAAGAAGGCCGCGCCGGATCGCCAGGTCATCGCGTGCTGCGGCGACGGCGGACTCACCATGCTGTTCGGCGAGCTCATCACCACGCTGCAGGAAGAAGTGCCAGTCAAGATCATCGTGTTCGACAACGGCAAGCTGGGTTTTGTCGAGATCGAGCAGAAGGCCGAAGGCATACTCGACACGTTCACCAAGTTGAAGAATCCCGACTTCGGCAAGGTCGCCGAGGCGATCGGCATGTGGGGCAAGACGGTGGACAAGGCAGCCGATCTCGATGCCGCCATTGAGGAATTGCTGGCGCAACCGGGCCCTGCCCTGCTCAACGTACTGGTCAATCAGCTGGAGCTGGTCAAGCCGCCCATGATCGAGCTAAAGCCGGCCATGGGCATGGCGCTGTATTCGGCGCGCGCGATCCTGCATGGACGCGGTGCCGATGTGGTGGAAATGATCCGCGAGAACATCTGACGCGCTTGCCCGCACTCCCTGAAGGCAGGCCATTCGGGCCACCCGTCGAGGTGGCTCGCTTTCTCTTCCGGCTGCGCCGAACACGCGTATGTCACCCGACGTCCTGTCGATTAAATGTCAAAGCCGGAGGGCGGTTACAGCCGCCGGCAACGGTCAAACTCAGGTTCATGCTTTGATGAAGACAACAAGCCATCGGCTGATGATGCCAGCGATGCAACGGCATCAATGGAACCGCATGCGTTTCATGCTGCGATATCTACCCTGCCTGTCCACCACGGCATTGATCACGGCCTGCAGCAGATCGCCATCGCGCAACATTCTGGGTTCTTATCTCCCCACCTGGATGCTATGCGCGCTGATCGGGCTGCTGGGCGTCGTTCTTGTGCGCGTGATGCTGACCCGAACCGGCGTTGACCGCGAGATGCCCGTACCGGTGCTGGTCTACCTGAGTCTCTGGATCGCCATCACGCTGGTCGTGTGGCTGGCATGGCTCGCATGAACGAGGCGGCGCGCATGTCTTCCACTCGCATCATTGGGCGGCCCGTGGCGATCGTGTCGGTTATGGCGGCCATCGTGTTGATCGTTGTCTCGGTGATCGTCGTCAACCGACGACCACGTACCCACGACGCATACATCTACGCATACAGTGCATCATTGGCGCCGGAAGTCAGCGGCCGCATCGTGGCCATCCGCATCCGCAACGGCCAGGCGGTACACAAGGGCGAGGTACTGCTTCGGCTGGATCCCGAACCCTTCCAGTACCGACTGCAACAGGCGAATGCGCAGGTGCAGGCGCTGCAAGCGCAGATCGCCCTGACCGGACGCCAGGTGACGTCGCAGGGTTCGGGTGCACAGGCGGCGACACATCAGGTGGAACGTGCGCGCCAACAGCTATCGCTGGCTCATGACACGCGCGAGCGGCTTGAGCCGCTGTACGCCAAAGGGTTCGCCACCACTCAGCAGATCGACCAGGCGCGTACGGATGAACGCAGTGCGCAGGCGCAGCTGGATACCGCGATACAGCAGGCATCACAGGCCAGGGAAGCCATTGGCGACGTCGAGAGCCTGAAAGCGCAATTGCTTGGCGCGCTGGCCGCACAGCAGATCGCTGCGCGCAACCTGCGCGAAACCTCGATCGTCGCGCCCATCGACGGACGCATTGTTGGTTTAAATCTGGCGTTGGGGTCATTCGCAACGGCAGGCCATCCTGTGCTGACGGTGATCGACAACAACCACTGGTATGCGATCGCCAATTTCCGCGAGACCGATCTTGCGCACCTACACACAGGCGATCAGGCCACGGTGTGGGTGATGGGGCATGAAGACGAACCTTTGCATGGCGTGATCGAAAGCCTGGGTCCCGGCGTACAACCGGTGGGCTCCGTCGGCCCCGGGTTACCCAACGTGGACCGCAACCTCAACTGGGTCGTGGTGGCGCAGCGGTTTCCGATATGGGTGCTCCTGCAGCACGGTGACGCCCCCATGTTGCGCGTGGGCGCCACGGCATCGGTGCGGGTGACGCATGATCGCGCCGATTGACGCGCGCTCCGGCGCATGGTCGTCGTTGTGGCGACGCGAGCTGGCGATCACGCCATCGCGCGGCCGCGCCATCGCGCGCATCGCGACCGCGAGTGCGCTGATGGTGGCCGTGGCCATGACGTTCCAGATTCCCCTGCCCGCCTACGTGGCCTATCTGGTATTCGTCGCGAGCCAGGAAGACGCCGCGTCCACCCTGATCACCTCGATCGGCGGCATTTTGGCAGCGAGCCTCGCCATCGGGTTATCGATCCTGCTCTATGTGTTCGATGCATCGGAACCAGCACTGCGCCTGCCGCTGCTCGCCTTCAGTGCGTTTGCTGGCTCGTTCTTCGCCCGCACCAGCGCGCTGGGGCCCATCGCGTTCCTGGCTGGCTACGTGCTGGTGCTCACCCAGACGCTAGCCGATGACATCCCCGCCACCGACCCGCTGGTGCATGAGGTGCTATGGCTATGGGTGGTCGTCACGGCGCCCGTCGTGGTAACCGCGGTGATGAACCTGATGTTCGGCGAAAGCCCCGTGGCGTTGTCACGCAAGCGTGCCGCGGACATTTTCGAACGCGTGGCCGGCCAGGTGGAACATCCCAGCATCGACGATCCACACCGGTTACGGGCGGAGCTGCTGGCGCTTGGCCAGCTCAAGAACAAGGCATTCCTCTGGGACAAGCGCCTCAAGCCCCTTGCCGCCGAAGACGAGGCGTTGATTGCCGCGCTGCTGGAAGTTCTGAGCGTGGCGAGCATGCTTGATGACGATGCCGTCGACGTACGTCGGCATGCTGCGGCTTCCATCCGCGAGGCCGGACGCGTGTTCGCGCGACGTCGCTCTACATCGATGGCCGCCATCACCGACGTGCCCCCGTCCCTGTCACTTCAGGCGCCTGATCAGTCCGGCGTCGCGCTGCTGCAGGCCACGGCACAGGTGCTGAACCAAGCGCACGGCGGCGATACGGCCAACCCGCCACAAACTCATACCGCCAGACATGGGTTCCTCGTGCCCGACGCTTTCAGCAATCGCGCGCATGCCCGCTTTGCGATCAAGGTGATGATCGCGGTGCTCGCCTCGTATTCCACCTACACCCTGCTCGACTGGCCGGGCATCCGCACGGCCGTCACGACCTGCTTTTTCGTGTCGCTCACGACGTTTGGCGAAAGCATCCACAAGTTCACGCTACGCGCCTCAGGCGCCATCATCGGCGGCCTCATCGCGGGTCTGTGCATAGTATTCGTTCTGCCACTGCTGACCGACATCGGGCAGCTTTGCCTGCTGATCGCCACCGTGTCCGTCTTTGCCGCATGGATCGCCACCGGCAGCGAACTCGTCTCCTACGCCGGCATGCAGATCGCGTTCGCATTCTTTCTTGGCGTACTTCAGGGGTACGGCCCTGCCACCGACCTTACAGGCTTGCGCGATCGTGTCGTCGGCATTCTGATCGGCAATCTGTGGGTTACCTTGGTGTTCGCCTCGGTCTGGCCCGTCAGCGCCGAGGAACAGGCTGCTTTGCTGCGCATCGCCGCGCTGAAAAAAATCAGCCAGCTGCTGCGGCAAGCCAAGCCACCAACTCCAGAACAGCATATCGGCGTGAACCAGGATCTTGCTCACGCCGATGTCTTGCAGGCGCGCGCGCAGTTCGAATGGCGGCGTTTGCCCGCCAACCGCACAGGCCAAATGACCATCGGCTTGGTCGAACGCATCGTCTCGCACGCCTTTGTCCTTCTGCGCATCCGTGCATCCACGCAACCCGAACTGCCGATGGATGGTATCGACGCCGTTCTGGCCGATCGGATCGACGCACTTTGCGACCCCAACGACACGCCACGGACGTGTTCGGTCATTGATACCCCATCACTGTCGCCGCTTGATCGCGCTCGCCAGCAACTTGAAGAGGACATTGCTCATGCCACGCACCCGACCTGACACACGGGCGTCGTCGTGGTGCTGGCTGGCGGTTCCGTTTGGGCTCTTGTTGTACGCCACGTCCGCACAGGCGCAGTCGAGTGCGACGGAGAACACAGCGACGCAGCACGCCAGCAACCTGGCGTCGCGGCGCTATTCTTTGCAGCAACTCATCGAGCTGGCGCTGAACGAAAACCCGTCGTTCCGCGAGGCGGAACAGGGCGCGTTGCAAACCCACCTGGAAACGTCTCTGGTACGCAGCCAGTACGCGCCACAACTGAACATCAAGGCCATGGGCGGCAACGAACATACGCCGTTGGCGATCACGCGCAATGTATCGCCGCGCGGCTATATCGTTTCGACCTCGCGCGAAATCATTCCCTCGCTGCAATTGAAATGGCTACTGCTCGACTTCGGCCGCAAGAAGAACCAGGTCGAAGCCGCCATGCAGACGGCGCAGGCGGCAGACGCGAGCCTGCTCGGCGCGCAGGAGAAACTGGTCTTCGCGGTCTCCAAAGCCTACTTCGACGCCAACGCCGCGCGGGGCAAGGTGCGCGCCGCCGACAAGGCCTTGCATGCCGCGCAGCTTACGGAACAAGCCGTTGTTGATCAGCGGCAGCACGGCCGCGCCACCGTGGTGCAGGTGGCGCAGGCGCATCGGCAGACGGCGGCAATGCAGCTGGCGCAGACACGCGCGACGGGAGATGCCCAGACGACACTCGCTACCCTGCTGGCAACGGTGGGGTTAGGTTCGGACTCGCGCCTCGAACTGGACGATGCCGGCGATGTGCCAGCCAAGCCGGAACCTAGCCCTGCACTGGGTACATTGATCGCGACGGCGTTGAGTTCGCGGCCAGACATCATCGGCGCGCAAGAGCGTGTGGCGGCCGCCGCGGCCAGCGTCGATGCGGCCCGAGCGATGTATCGTCCCACGCTGAGCATCGAGGCTCAGGTCTTCCAGAACATCGGGAAGACCAGCACCGACAACAGCCCGTTCTCCAGCATCAACATGACCGGCAACAGCATATTCGTGGCCTTCGAGGTTCCGTTGTTCGATGGCGGCGGCCGCGCGACCAAGGTGGCCTTGGCACGCTCGAAGCGGGACGAAGCGGAGGATGCACTCTCCGCCGCGAGACTTGCCGCCACTCAGCAGGTGACACAAAGCTACAACGATCTTAAGACCAGCCTGGCGAACCGCGCACAGGCACTCGACTACACCAAAGCAGCTGAGCTGGCCTATCAAGCGTCGCTCGACGCGTACCGACACGGCTTGTCCAGCGTCACCGACCTGACGGGTGACGAAGCGGCGCTGGCACAGGCCGAGTCCAACCAGGAAGACGCAGACGCCAGCGTGCAGATCGCCCGCGCCGAGATGGCTCTGGCCATTGGGCAGGGCAAATCACGCTGAGTTTCTACACGAGTTCAAATGTGGACTGGGTAAATGGATCAAGGTACCCACGATAACCCCACCTAATCATCATCCTTCCGCCCAGAAATAACTTGGGTTACACAAGATTCTGCACACGCTCCGAGGCGGTGCTTCTCAACAGCCTGATAGAGGTAGAGTCACCACGAAATCACTACCGCGACCTCGACCAACGCTG
>Ga0134126_10005677_pt1 | contig 15597 bp, 13 predicted proteins | sample KB31752_FD_96881 | JGI IMG/M metagenome (GOLD analysis project Ga0134126, IMG submission 96881) | Terrestrial soil microbial communities with excess Nitrogen fertilizer from Kellogg Biological Station, Michigan, USA - KB3-175-2 | ecosystem: Environmental > Terrestrial > Soil > Unclassified ...
CGCGGTGAGGGTCTGCCGCATGGTCGCCGAGTAGTACTCGTCGTGCCCGTCCGAGACGATCCCTGCGGCGTGGGTGAACTGCGCCGGTTCGGTTTCCAGCTCCACGTCGGTCTCGTAGGCGACGGGCAGATTGTGCTGCTCGGCGAAGGACACGAGGGCCTGGTCGAAGGGGAAGAAGAGTCCGTCGGCCGCCTCCTCGTCGGGATCCAGGTAGGGCCGGTCGAACGAAACGGCGCGCGCCCGGTCGCTCGGGCCACCGCTGGGGCCGTGGTAGAGCGAGTAACCACCCCACGCGTTGTACGCCTGCCACGTCGTAACGCCAGCGACCAGGATGATTTTTCCGGTGGTGTCTGTGGATCGCACGGTGATGGGCACGTACCGCTGCCCTGTGCCGTTGGACGCGACGAGTTTGATCAGGTAGTCACCCGGCGGCCAGGACTGCGTGGGCACAGTCATCGACGGCGACCAGTTGCACTCGACCGTGTGCGTGCCCGGCGCGATGGTTTGCGCAGTCTGGTGTTTCCCGGGCGTACTCGGGGACTGCCATACCTCACGTCCGTTCGCGCCCCCGTAGTAACCGATGCGATACGCGGTCGCGGTGAAGCTGGGCGCGGTCGTGGAAACGAATAGCTTGAAGGATTGACCGGGAGTGACGGACGCCTGATCGGTGTAACCCTGAATGGCGTTCTGCGGCCCGATCGCGGAGGCGGGAATCGACCAGGCGTTCGTGCCCGGCTTGGCATTCTCGGCGGCGGTATCGCTCAGGCCCGGCGAGGGAGAGGCGGCAGCCGATGCGGTGCCCGCGGGCGTGTCACCTGCGGCAGGGTGCGCGCTGGAGCCGCTACACGCGGACAGCCCCGCGCTCCCCAGCCCGACACCTACCGCGAGCGCCAGCGCCGCGAGCGGCCAGGTCCTGCGAAGCCGGGATCGCCGGTCCGGAACGCCGGGAGACCGATGGGTGAGAGACACCGCCTGCGTCCTACTTTCTTTCGAAGGTGCCAGGATAGGTCCATGAGCAGAGCCTCCCTGGACAAGGAACCGCACGAAGTCGCCGCGATGTTCGACGGCGTGGCGGCCCGGTACGACCTGACGAACGACGTGCTGTCAATGGGTCAGACGCGCGCATGGCGGCGAGCGGTGGCAACGGCGGTCGACGCGCGTCCCGGCGAGCGGATCCTGGACCTGGCGGCCGGGACCGGCACCTCCTCGGTGCCGTTCCAGCAGGCCGGTGCGTCCGTGGTGGCCTGCGACTTCTCGCTCGGGATGCTGGGCGTGGGCCGGTCGCGCAACCCTGAGCTGGACTTCGCCGCCGGGGATGCGCTGCGGCTGCCGTTTCGCGACGGCGCCTTCGACGCGGTGACCATCTCCTTCGGGCTGCGCAATGTCGCGGACACCACCGCCGCGCTGCGCGAGCTGCGACGGGTCACCAAGCCCGGCGGCCGACTCGTGGTGTGCGAGTTCTCACATCCGACGAACGGCCCGTTCCGCACGGTCTACATCGAGTACCTGATGCGGGCGCTGCCGACCATCGCGCAACGCGTCGCGTCCAACCCTGAGGCGTACGTCTACCTCGCGGACTCGATTCGGGCATGGCCGGACCAGAAGGGTCTCGCGACCCTTATCCGGGCGTCCGGTTGGTCACGGGTCGCGTGGCGGAACCTAACCGGCGGCATCGTTGCCCTACACCGGGGATACGCGTAAGCGGCCGTTGCCGCGGCAACGGATTAGGCGCGGTGCACGATCGTTCCGCCGAGGACGGTAGCGACGCAGCGGTGCGTCTTCGCAGCGGCCGCGTCCAGCAGCACGGAGTAGACCTCGGTCAGGTCGGCCGCGGTGAGGGCGTCGAGGGCGGGCACTTCGAAGACAGCGAGGTCCGCTCGGGCGCCCTCCTCGAGCCGGCCGACGTCGGTCAGACCCATCGCCGCCGCGCCGCCGAGCGTCGCCGCTTCCACGATCCGGCGGTCCAGGTCTGGCTCCGAGTAGCCCTGAACAAGCGCGAGATCGCGCAGGGTGGCGGCCTCTTCCAGCAGGTCAAGGCTGGGGCTTGAAGCCAGCGAGTCGGTACCGATCGCGAACGGCGAGCCTTCGCTCAGGTAGTCGGCGACCGGCGGTTCGCCAGCTTGCAGGATGCGGTTCGACCGCACGCAGAGCGCTGCGTAAACCCCACGGGCACGCAACACCTCCCGGTCCCCCGCGTCGCAATGAACGCAGTGCGCCGCATGTACATCGGCTCCGAGCGCGCCGATCTTGTCGAGGAACCCGACAGGACTCAGTCCACTGCCGCCGTCCCGGATCAGCTCCATCGCCTTGCCGAAGCGGACCATGTCGGCGGCGAACGGGCCGTCGCCGGTGGCCACGTACTGCGTCTCGGCCGGAGACTCGGCCACGTGCGTGTGCGTGCGCAGGCCGCGTTCGCGGGCGATCGCGAGGCAGTCCACGAAGACGGACGTCGAGATCGTGTACGGCGTATGCGGGGAAAGGCCCAAGGCGCGACCAGCCGGGGCGCTCTCAAGCGCGGCGAGCATGCGCGCGCGGCCGGAGTCAGACCAGCTCTGGGCGTCCTCGAAGACTGCTTCGAGGTAGGAGATCCCGGCGATGGCGGCGCGCGCGGTCGGGGCGAGGACGGCGGGCTCGGTGACGATGTCGGCGACGGCGGTGGTGCCGCTGCGGAACATCAGGTGCAGGCCGCGGCGCGCGGACTCCTGCCACATCGGATCGGTGAAGGTGGCCCGCTTGGCGACCATGTGACCGAGCCAGACTGGGAACGGTTCGCCGAGCGCGTTGAGTTCCTCGAAGTCGGTGTACTGAAGATGCGCGTGCGCGTTGACCAAGCCGGGGGTGAGCACGCCGGACCACGCGCGCTCACGCGCCCCGGGATGCTCGGCAACCAGCTGCTCGCGGGGACCGACGGCCGCGATCCGGTCGCCGTCCACCAGCACCGCGCCGTCCCCGATCGGCTCGGAGACGGCGGGAAGGACAATGGGCGCACTGTGCAGGGTCAGCATGCGCTGAGCCTATTGGATGCCCAAATGACCGGGCCTGAGTTGTCAGGACTTGGCCGCTGCGGTGGGAGTGAAAGGGGCGCTCAGCGGTGGAATCGGGGTGAATGGGGTTGCTGGGCCGCCGGAACTCACTGGTGCAGAGCCGGGTAGTGGGCTGGCTGGCGGCGCACTAATCGGTTTCGGCGACGCAGAAGCGCTTGGTGGTACGGACGCATTCAGGGAGGTAGACGGGCTCGGGCTCGCGGAAGGCGAGGGCGTACCCGGAGGGACCGCGAGATTGATGGACAAGTAATCGTCGTCGATATTCATCTTTACGCCGCCGAATGAGGCATCGACGCCGCCAAGGTACTGGTGCGCCCGCGCCAACTGCCAGGTGCCCGGCGGGGTGGATCCGAGGTCCGCGTCGGCGACGCCGTTCCACCGCGCGATGTCGACGGCGTCCGGTTCGACGATCTTTCCTCGATGGGAGACAAGGTCGGCGATACCGGTGCTGGCGCTGCTGTAGATCGCCGAGCGGTAGCCCTTCGCGTGGAGCTCGGACGTCCACGCTGACTCGAAGGCGAGCGCCGCGGCGCTCTGCGGCGTCGAATTGTCGTAGGACTCCATGTCGTAATAGAGCAGCGCGCCGGCACCGATGCCGAGATTGCGCGCCTCGATCACGGCGTCGTCAGCGCTCTGCTTGCCCAGGACCGCCGGTGCGGTGCCGGTGAGTGAGTCCCACGCGGCCTGCCACCCGACGTAGAGCGGCATGAAGTGCCAGCCGGACTGCGCCCGCGCGCTGATCCAGCCGGAGGTCAGGTTCGACTGCGCGCAGGCCCGCTCGGAGCCGCCGATGTAAATGCCGACCGTGTTGTACGGCGAAGCGCCCCACGCCTGCATCTGGCCCGCGCTCGGCGCGGTGCATGTGTCGAAGCCGAGTCCGGTGACCTGGCTCGTGCCTCGGACGATCTCCACTGGCGCCGAATCGTGCAGCGGAGCCGCTGCGTTCGGCTGCGCGGTGGAGGCGGATTGCGTGAGCGCAGCGCTATTCGGGAGTGCGGTGGACTGCGGGGGTGTGGCGGGCTGCGGGAGCCCGTCGGCGGTGATGGCGTTCACGACGGTGGAGCGGTCGTCGTCGCGGTAGCTGGCGGTGATGCTCAGGCCCGGCGCGGTGACGTCGATCTCGCCGGCGATACGGCGGTCGAGTGCGACGGCGATGGCGGTGCTCTCGCGAGTGAGCTGAGGCTCGATCAGCAGCGCGCCGGTGTGCCGTCCGACGCCGCGCGCCGGGCAGTCCTCGTCGGCGGCGGGGTGACCGAGATAGACCGCGTGCATATCGAATCGCACGCAGGTCGTCGGGTGCGCGGCCAGGTCGATGACCTGCCAGGAGTAAGGGACCGGGAAACTGCGCCCGAGATAACTGACGGTCTTTTCGTGCAGCGACTGTCCATGCGCCACCGCATTGGCCGCGTTGCTGATGGGTGCCAAGCGGGCCGGATCGGTGCGTGGGGTCGCGGCACAGAGCGCGGCGGCCAGAAGTCCGATCAGCAGCGCCGCCGCCCCGGCGCTCCTCCCGACCGTGCCGCTTTTAACCGTGCTGCTCTTGGTGTCGCTTCTCTTAAAACTGCGCCTGGTCAAGAGCCGAGCGAGTCGCGATAACCCATCCCTGAACTGCACGGATGCCCCCATCGTCGCCGAATGGATCACTTCGGACGGTAACAGGGCATGGACGCGGAAAGTCCGCCGCGCCCGAGGTGTCGAGCGCGGCGGACCGGATTGGCGTAATAGATCAGATAATCGGATCTAGTTCTGCGGTGAACTGACCCGCCGTCAGATCCGCGGCAGGTCGGTCACCCCGTCCTGGCGCACCGTCTGCAGCTTCCACTGGTCGAGGCCGAGCAGTTCCAGGATGGTCGGCGCGATCTGCGTGGTAAGCACCGGGGCCGAGTCGAAGTGCCAGCCGTCGGCGTCGACGCCCGCGCCGCAGACCACGATCGGGACGTCCCGGTCCGCCGGGTTCGCGCCGCCGTGCTCGGCGATCTTCTTCTTGCCGCCGGTGTACACCGTGCCGAGCTTCGCGACGCCGACCAGGTCCGGCACCCGCGGGTCGCTGTGCGCCACGCCGAAGTACTGCGCCGCGCCCTGACCCGCGTACACGGCCTTCAGACCCGCGGTGGTGAACGCTTTCGGATTGCCGTTGATGTCGTTGCCGGTGCCGGAGAGCTTCAGCAGGAAGTTCTTCGCGAAGTCCGCGGCGGCCGGCGAGCGGTCGCTCAGCCACCAGAGCATCACGTCGTCATCGACGGTGAAGGCGACCAGCGGGGCCTTCGCGGACGGGTGCAGCTTGGCCCAAGCGGCGTTGACCGCGTCCACGATCGGGCCGTCGTCGATCCGGGTCAGGTCGGACGGCTTGGTCGGGGACTGTCCGTGCTTGGCGGACAGGATGACCGTGGTGCTCTTGTCCAAATGCTGCTTCTTCAGCTCGGTCAGGAACCGGCCGAGCTGCGCGTCGACCCAGTCGAGGGAGGAGGAGAGCAGCGGGCCGGGAGTGACGCCGTCAGCCAGGTAACCACCGGTCAGACCATCCGACTTCGGCAACTTCTGGCCGGTGGAGACGGTCTGGAAGTTCATGCCGAAGATCGCTGGGACGCCGGCCTTCTGGGCACGCGAGTGGTCGTAACCGTCGATCTCGTTGAGCACAGCTTGGACCTTGTAACCGTCGTAGATACGCGTCGCGGCGTTGTCCGTGGTCCAGTCGCTGCCGGCCGGGAAGCCCGCGATCGAGGAGTCGGAGTTGATCTCCGGGGTGAACAGGTCGTCGATCGAGTCGCCCGACTTGCCTTCGAGGATCGAGTACGCGGGGTGCTTGTCAGACCACGCAGTACGCAGCCCGGCCTGCTTGGCCACGTCGAACACCGTGTTCACCCGCAGGTACTGGCTCGGGTAGACCGGCTTGCAGGTCGCCGGGTCCACCGGCAGGTTCTTCGGGTCGAGCACGGAGGCCGGGTCGCCGGTCATCTTCAGGATCGAGCCGGGCAGGCCGGCCAAGCCCTCGCCGCCGTCGAGCGCGTTGAAGTTCTTGTCGGCGGCCTCGGTCCACGACACCTCCGCACCGGGCGTCGCGCCCTTGCAGTTCGTGGTGCCCGCGGGCAGCAGCGCGTGGTTGTACGTGTCGTCGTAGTAGACGCCGCTCTGGCCCGCGGTCGCGCCGGTGAACTGCGCGATCATACCGGGGAACGAGTCGGACGGGTTGGTGGTCTGCGCGTTCGTGTAGTCGATGCCGCCGTCGACCAGCTTCGCCATGGCCGAGTGCGGATGCTGCTTGATGTACCAGGCGAGGTCCGCCTGGTGCAGCCCATCGACGGAGATGACGAGGACGTGCCGCGAGTCGGCGGAATGGGTGTGGGCCGAGGCGGCGCCGGGTGCCAGGACGGCGCCGGAAACCAGGACAGCGGCACTGGCCAGACCGGCGACGCGCACGGTGCGCGTACGTCCGAATGCGCGAGGCATCGAGAGAACTCCCAAGGTCAGGCCGACCCGATGTCAGCCTCCGTAGGAGATTGTTAGTCCGCGCCCTCGGCGACTTGGCCGCCGCGTCGTGAACGGCGCGCGAACTCCGGGCGACCAGCCAGGGGCGTTCGGCCTGACGTGCCGTCACCTGGCTCTGGCGCCCGCAATCGCGGCGCTGCTGGTCAGCCGACTTCTACGAGCGGCAACGCTGTGGACGCGATGTGTGACCGCACCTGGTCGTCCACCGGGTCGTTCGCCGGGTCGGTGTGCACAACCAGGTGGTTGTAGAGGGTGTCGCGCTGCGCGGGGATCCGTCCGGCGGTCCGGATGAGGTGAATCAGCTCCATGCGGTTGGAGCGGTGCCGCGCACCGGCCGAGGAGACGACGTTCTCCTCAAGCATCACCGAACCGAGGTCGTCCGCGCCATAGTGCAGGGTCAGCTGGCCGGCCTCCTTGCCGACGGTCAGCCAGGAACCCTGGATGTGCGCGACATTGTGCAGGAACAGCCGGGCGATCGCGATCATCCGGATGTACTCGATCGTGGTGGCCTGGGTGCGGCCCTTCAGGTGGTTGTTCTCCGGCTGGTAGGTGTACGGGATGAAGGCGCGGAAGCCGCCGGTGCGGTCCTGCACTTCGCGGATCATGGCGATGTGCCGGATCCGCTCGGCGTTGGTCTCGCCGGTGCCCATGAGCATGGTGGAGGTGGATTCCAGGCCGAGGCGGTGCGCGGTCTCCATGATCTCGAGCCAGCGCTCGCCGGACTCCTTGAGCGGGGCGATGACGGTGCGCGGCCGCTCGGGCAGCAGTTCGGCGCCGGCGCCGGCGAAGGAATCGAGTCCGGCTGACTTCAGCCGGGTGATCGCTTCCTCGATGGTGACGGACGACACCTTGGCCATGTGCTGGACCTCGGAGGCGCCGAGGGAGTGGATGACCAGCTGCGGGTACTCGGCCTTGATCGCGCGGAATGCGGTTTCGTAGTACTCGACGCCGTAGTCGGGGTGGTGGCCACCCTGGAACATGATCTGCGTGCCGCCGAGCGCGACGGTTTCGCCGCAGCGCCGCAGGATCTCGTCGAGGTCCCGGGACCAGCCCTTCTCGGACTTGGGCGGGGCGTAGAACGCGCAGAACTTGCACGCGGTAACGCAGACGTTGGTGTAGTTGATGTTCCGCTCGATGATGTACGTCGCGATATCGGCGGTGTCGGCGTAACGCTTGCGCCGGGCAGCGTCCGCGGCGCGGCCGAGCGCGTGCAGCGGGGCGTGCCGGTAGAGCTCCAGGGCCTCCTCCTCGGAGATGCGCCCGCCTTCGGCGGCGCGATCGAGGGCGTCCTGAAGCTGGGTGCCGAGCGAAACCATCTGTTACCGACCTTCCCGATTCAATCCTGCGTCCAGCCTACGCGGCCGCTGTTTCGGAAGCGTCAGGGAGCAGCTCGATGCAGACCTCGGGGTCGGCGCCGATCTGCCCGGCGACGCGTCGGGCGAACTCGCGCACCCCGCCGAGCTGCCGCGGCCCGAAGGAGAAGTCGAGGGTGGTGAAGTACCGCTCCAGCGTCGCGGTGTCGAAGGACTCCCAGCGCGCGGCCTGTGCGGCGACCTTGTCCACCTCGGCCATCGCCAGGTCGCGGGAGTGCAGGAACGCCTGGTGCACTTCGCGGGTCAGGGCCGGCTGCCGGGCCAGGAAGTCGCGGCGCACGGCCCAGACGGCGAACACCATCGGCAGGCCGGTCCAGTCCTTCCAGGCCTCACCGAGGTCGAGCACGCGCAGGCCAAGCCGCGGCGCCTCGTGCAGTGAGGCGCGCAACGCCGCGTCGCCGATCAGCACTCCGGCAGAGGCCTCTTGCATCATTAGCGCGAGGTCGGGCGGACAGCCGTAGTACTCGGGCTGGACCCCGTACCGTTCGCGCAGGATGAGCTGGGCGAGCTGGACGGTGGTGCGGGAGGTCGAGCCGAGCGCGACGCGGGCGCGGTCGAGGTCGGCGAGAGGCAGCTGCGAGACCAGGTTGCAGGACATCACCGGGCCATCCGAGCCGACCGCCACGTCCGGCAGCACGACCAGGTCCTGCGCGTTGCGCAGGTACTCGACCAGGGAGATCGGCCCGATGTCGAGGGAGCCGGCCACCAGCTGCTCGGAGAGCTTCTCCGGGGTGTCCTTGACCAGGTCCAGGTCGAGCAGGGCGCCTGAGCGGACCAGGCCCCAATAGATGGGCAGGCAGTTGAGGAACTGGATGTGTCCGACTCGAGGTTTGTCCACGGATAGCACACTACGCCGCGACTTGATCGCCGCTTGGGGCGGGCGGGCGCCGTGCTCTCCTACTCTTCGTCGTCCTCGAAGGAGGCCGCGTCGTCGAACTTCCGGCTGAGCCGCTGCGTGCGCGAGACGATCCCGGCTGACATGGCGTCACGTTGCTTGGACAGCACGATGACCGAGGCCGCGCTCGAGAGCAGCAGGGCGACGGCGAGCAGGGTGAGCTTTGACAGCTGCGAACTCAGGTCCATGTTGAAGATGAGGGCGATCGCCCATACGACCACGAGTGCGACCAGGAACAGCGCCAGCCGAAGCGTGGTGTAGCGCAGCACGGCGTGCCGGGTCTCGAGCACCGGCGCGGTCGCCTGCTGCTCGGCGGACTGGCCGGCTTGCGGCGGCGCGTCCACCGCGCCATTCGCGGCGGCCGCGCTCTTCGCAGAGTTCGTCGCCTTCGCTTTCGTCTTCTGCTTCGTGCCGGCTTGCTCGGTCATGGCTGCGGGTTCCTTCGTGGGGGGACCATTTCACGGTACCTCACCTGTACTGCGGGCTTGGCTGCGGCCTTCATTCGGTCAACGAAAGCGCCATCAAGACCTGGTCCCGGTAATCATCCGCGCTTAGCCGCAGCGCTCCCGGCAGCCGCCCGTACTCGACGTACCCGCACTTCTTGTAGAACACGTCATTGCCGGTCCCGCCCCGGCAGTCCAGCGTCAGCATCTCCAGCCCGATCCGCCGCGCGGTCTGCTCTATCTCGGCCATGAGCAGCGCTCCGTAGCCGCGGCCCTGGAAGTCCGGGTGCACCATGACCCGCTTCACCTTGCGCCAGTGCTCGGTCAGCCGGAACTGCCCGTCCGAGATCGTGGCGAGCGCCGCCACTCGCGGTTGGGCGCTGTCCGGGTCTGCGCTGTCCAGGTCGGCGCTGTCCGGGTCAGTCGCCCAGCCGACAATCAGCCGATCACGCCCGTCCGCCACCGCCGCGAACAGCTTTTCCGCCACCGGCAGCACATCGTCCATCGTGACCGGCGGCACAAAGCCCACCGCGCCGCCAGCGTTGGACACGTCGGTCCAGCAGGCCACGATCTGCGCCCGCAGCGTCTCGGTCAGCTCAGGGTCGACCGCGAATTCCAGCGTCATGAATCAAGTATGCATGAACTTGCCGCATGTCGCATGCAATTTCAAGATTCCTTGTTCCGCGCCCGCCAGCGGGCGCGCGGCACCGACCGATCCGACCGCCTAGGCGAACGTCATCGTCTGCGGCTGCTCGCGCCGGTCCGGATCCGGTCCGTCGAACTCCTGCACCACCTCGTAGCGCGTGTTGCGCTCGACCGGCGTGAACCCGGCGTCGCGGATCAGGTCCAGCAGATCGTCGCGGGTCATCTTGTCCGGAGTGCCGAAGCGGTCCGCGTCGTGCGTGATCTTGTACTCGACGACCGAGCCGTCGAGGTCGTCCACGCCGTAGTTGAGCGCCAGCTGAGCGGTCGTCAGACCGTGCATGACCCAGAAGCACTTGATGTGGTCGAAGTTGTCCAGCAGCAGCCGGGAGACCGCGAAGGTGCGCAGTGCCTCGGCTCCGGTCGCCATCGGCTGCGTCATCAGCCGGTTGCGCTGCTTGCCGTCCTTCGAGTCGTGGAAGTCATGCTGGAAGCGCAGCGGGATGAACACCGCGAAGCCACCGGTCTCGTCCTGCAACGCGCGCAGCCGCAGCGCGTGATCCACCCGGTGCCGCGGCTCCTCGATGTGCCCATAGAGCATCGTCGACGGCGTACGCAGCCCCTTGCTGTGTGCCAGCCGGTGGATGCGGGACCAATCCTCCCAGTGCGTCGCGTGGTCCACGATCTTCGAGCGGATTTCCCAGTCGAAGATCTCCGCGCCGCCTCCGGTCAGCGACTCGAGCCCGGCGTCCATCAGTTCGTCCAGAATCGCGTCCGCGGTCAGCCCGGAGATCTTCTCGAACCAGTGGATCTCGGTGGCGGTGAACGCCTTGATCGAGACGCCGGGCAGGACCGCCTTCAGCTCCCTGATCGACTTGGGGTAGTAACGCCACGGCAGCGTCGGGTGCAGCCCGTTGACGATGTGCAGTTCGGTGATGCCGTCCGGCTCCATCGCCTTCGCCAGCCGCACTGCCTCCTCGATGCGCATCGTGTACGCGTCCTTCTCGCCCGGCTTGCGCTGGAACGAGCAGTACGCGCAGGAGGCAGAGCACACGTTCGTCATGTTCAGGTGCCGGTTGACGTTGAAGAAAACCCGGTCGCCGTTCTTCACGGTGCGCACGTGGTGCGCCAGCTCGCCGAGCCAGGCCAGGTCGTCTGCCGCGTACAGCGCGACGCCGTCGTCGTAGGTGAGCCGCTGACCGGTCAGCACCTTCTCTTCGAGCTCGCGCTTGAGTCCGGCGTCCATCGGTTGCGGCCCTCCAGAAAGTGGCATTCGGGGTTCGACTCACGAGCCTACGCCACGCTTCGCGGACCACGGCGTACGGCCTGATCCGCCCGGACACCGCACGCCAGAGGCCGTCCGGATCATCCCCGGATCAGGTCTGCGGGTCGTCCTCCAGCGGGAGTTGCCGGCCCTCCCACTTGGTGGACAGCGCGACGGTGGTCCGGGTACGCGCGACCCCACGAATGCGGTTGAGCTTGCCGATGATCTTCTCCAGGCCGAGCGGATCGCCCGCGCGCACCTTGACCAGGTACGACTCCTCCCCGGCGACGAACCAGCAGTCTTCGATCTCGGGCACGTCGCGCAGCCGGCGCCCGACGTCATCCAGGTCGGCGGCGTCCGAAAGCAGCACGCCGATCAGTGCGGTAACACCGAGGCCGACCGCACTCGGGTCGATCATGGCGCGGTATCCAGTGATGACCCCGGCCTGCTCCAGCCGGTTAATGCGGTCGGTCACGGTCGGGCCGGACAGGCCGACGAGCCGAGCGAGTTCGGCGTACGTGGCCCTTCCGTTCGCGCGCAACGCCTCGATGAGCGTGCGGTCGACGGCATCCACGTGTGCGATCCCCTCTTTAAAGCTTCGACCTGCGTTGCAACAGGCTACTGCGCCGGGTCATTCGGGCCGTGGCAACTGGCGGGCAGCGCCTAGCTCGCCCTCCCACCGCCGCAGTAGCGAATGCTCGACGCCGAGCACGTCCAGTGCTTTGCCGGCCACGAAATCGACGAGACGTTGCACGTCCTGCGCTCCCGCGTAGAAGCCCGGCGAGGCGGGGAGCACCACGACGCCGGCGCGGCTGAGCGCGAGCAGGTGCTCAAGTGTCTCCGAGTTCAGCGGCGTCTCCCGCACGACCACAACCAGTGGCCTGCGTTCCTTCAACGTCACGTCAGCGGCACGCTGCAGGAGGTCCTTTGACAGGCCCAGTCGAATACCAGCGACCGCAGCCGTGGACGCAGGGACCACGAGCATGCCCTTTGCCGGATAGCTGCCCGAGGACGGACCAGCGGCAAGGTCACCAGCGGACCAGTAACGCACCGAGTCCAGTTTCCGACCGTTGCCCGACGCCGATGCGTTACCCGCGTTCGCCGCGTCGTTGAGCGCCAGCCATGCAGCGAGGTCATCGCGCCAAAAGGCATCCCGGAACGAGATGCCGGTCTCGTCGAGGATGGTCAGCCGAGCTGCCCGACTGACCACCAGGTCGACGCTTTCCCCTGCATCGAGCAGTCCGCGCAGGGCCGCAGCGGCGTAGGGCGTGCCTGAAGCGCCGGAGACGCCGACGATCCACGGCCTGCGCGGTTCCTGCTCGATCATGCGCTCAGCTTAAGACGACAGGTAGCTGACCGCGTCCTGGCTGTAGCCGGCCTGAGTCAGCGTCAAAATGCGGGCTGAGACCCGCGCGAAGCGGATCGCGAAGTAGACCAGCGCGACGCCGAGCACCGCGCGGATGCCGAAGTAAGTCGTGAGGGAGTGATCGTGGCTGATCATGGCGTGAATGGTGTCCTGCGTGCCGGTGCCGCGCAGGAAGACCGAAAGCACGAGAGAGGCGATCCACACGACGCGGAAGATCCGGTATCCGGATTCCTTGAGCAGCCGCTGATACTGCCCGGTCGGGCCCCAGGTCGCGCGCACCCGGCGCAGCCAGATGGACAGCACGACGATGGTCGAGAGGAAGGCGAGGACCGCTATCCAGGAAACAGTGTTCACCGTGCTCGCGGCGGAGTCGATCCGGTTGAGCAGATCCGAGTCGGCCTCGGCATCGCCGGTCAACTGATTGAGCAGAGACACTCGATGCAACAGAACGAAAATCTCGGCCAAGCACAGCACCACGTATACGCCGCCGAGAACCGCCATCGCGATGAGCAGGCCGCGGTTCGGCTTGAGCGGCCGTGGCGGGGCGGCCGGAATGCCGGCGTCGTTTGCGGGCGCGAGGAATGGGCTTTCGTTGGTCATGATCCCCCCGAGGGATGAGCGTGATTACCCGATGAATCAGGATGCGACAGTCTCGCGTTCGGGGGTGGGCGTGTCAATCTGAATCGTCCGCACCCGGAAACCTTCGATCCGCCGCGCTCAGGCCCGCAATCCGCGGGTCACCAAATCCAGTAGCGCGAAGCAGAACAGCGCGATACCAACGAAGCCGTTGACCGTGAAAAACGCGCGGTTGAGGCGGGAAAGATCGTCCGGGTGCAGCAATGAGTGCTCGTAAATGAACGCCCCAGCGACGACCGCGACGCCCAGCCACCAGAACACACCGCCCCCGGCGAGAACACCGAACCAGATGAACAGACCGGTGGTCACCGCATGTGCGCACCGCGCCCCGATCAGTGCGGTACGAATACCCCAGCGCGCCGGGACCGAGCCGAGCCCCTGTTCGCGGTCGGTCTCCACATCCTGAAGCGCGAAGATCAGGTCGAAGCCGCCGATCCAGATGCCGACCGCAAGACCGAGCACCACCGCGGTCCATGACCACCGGCCCGTTACGCCGATCCACGCGCCGATCGGGCCGATCGCCTGAGCCAGAGCCAGCAGCGCGTGCGGGATGTTCGTGAAGCGCTTGCCGTACGGGTAGATGACCAGCGGGATCACGGCGAGCGGAGCGAGGGCGAGCGTCAGCGTGTTGAGCGCGGCCGCCGCACCGAGGAACAGGCCGAGGGCGAGAACCGCACCGATCCAGGCCGTGCGGACGCTGAGCCGCCCGGTGACCAGTTCGCGCTTGGCGGTGCGCGGGTTACGCGCGTCGAACTCGCGGTCGATGATCCGGTTGGCCGCCATCGCGAAGGTACGCGCGCCGACCATGGCGAGGGTGATCAGCAACAGTTGAAGCCAGTGCACGGTGCGCGAGGCACGGAACATCGCGCTGAGCGCCGCGGTGAACGCGAATGGCAACGCGAACACCGAGTGTTCCAGCAGCACCAGGCTCTTGAACGCCTTGAACTTCTCGCTGACGCCGCGCGCCGGGGCGACGCTCTCGACCGGCACCGCTGTGCTCACAGGCCGTATTCCTTCCACCGGCGGTCCACCAGCGCCGCGGTGGCCGGTTCCGACGTGATCATCTCGGGCCAGCCGCCGTTGCGGGTGTAGCCCTCCTGCGGCAGCTTACGGGTCGCGTCGATGCCGAGCTTGCCGCCCCAGAACTGCTGATACGAGGCGTGATCGAGGTGGTCGACGGGGCCTTCGGTGAGCAGCAGGTCGCGGGCGTAGTCCACATTCCCGAACGCGCGCCAGGAGACCTCGGCGTAGTCGTGAACGTCACAGTCCGCGTCGACGACCACGATCAGCTTGGTCAGCGACATCAGGTGCGCGCCCCAGATCGCGTTCATCACCTTCTGCGCGTGCTTTGGGTAACGCTTGTCGATGGCGATGATCGCGCAGTTGTGGAAGCCGCCGGTCTCAGGCAGGTCGTAGTCCACGATGTCCGGGACGATCATCTTGAGCAGCGGCAGGAAAAAACGCTCGGTGGCCTTGCCGAGCGGGCCGTCCTCGGTCGGCGGGCGGCCGACCACGATCGACTGGAGCAGCGCGTTCTTGCGCATGGTCACCGCGGTGACGGTCAGCGCCGGAAAGGGTTCGACCGGCGTGTAGAAGCCGGTGTGGTCGCCGAACGGGCCCTCGGGACGGGTCACGCCGGGTTCGAGCCAGCCTTCGAGCACGACCTCGCAGTGCGCCGGGACCTGGAGTGGCACGGTCTTGCAGTCCACCAGCTCGACGCGCTCGCGCTGTACGAATCCGGCGAACAAGTACTCGTCGATGTCCGCGGGCAGCGGCGCAGTCGCGGCGTACGTAACCACCGGAGGGCAGCCGAACGCGATAGCCACCGGCAGCCGCTCGCCGAGACGTTGCGCGACCGCGTAGTGATTGGTCGAGTCCTTGTGGATCTGCCAATGCATGCCGATGGTGCGTGAATCGTGCCGCTGCAGGCGGTACAGACCCAGGTTGCGCTGGCCGGTCTCCGGGTGCTTGGTGTGCGTGAGGCCGAGGTTGAAGAACGAGCCTCCGTCCTGCGGCCAGGTGTGCAACGCGGGCAGCGCATTGAGATCGACCTGATCATCCGTCAGTACGATCTGCTGGCACGGCGCGCCCTTGACATGCTTCGGCGGCACCGAGCGCAGCTGCGCGACCTTGCCGAGCGCGTCCTTGAAGCCGGAAAGGCCGTGCGGCAACTCGGGCTTCAGCAGCTCACCGATCCGCTCCCCGATCTCGTCCAGGCTCTTGATGCCAAGGGCGAGGCACAGCAGGCGCTGCGTGCCGAAGACGTTCATCGCCAGCGGCAACTCGGAGCCCTTGACGTTCTCGAACAGCAGGGCGGGGCCGTGCGCCTTCTGCACACGGTCGGTGATCTCGCCGACCTCGAGGTATGGGTCGACCTGGGCCTTGATCCGGCGCAGCTCCCCCTCGCGCTCAAGCGTCCGCAGGAAGGAGCGCAGATCTTCATAGGCC
>Ga0134126_10005679_pt1 | contig 15596 bp, 16 predicted proteins | sample KB31752_FD_96881 | JGI IMG/M metagenome (GOLD analysis project Ga0134126, IMG submission 96881) | Terrestrial soil microbial communities with excess Nitrogen fertilizer from Kellogg Biological Station, Michigan, USA - KB3-175-2 | ecosystem: Environmental > Terrestrial > Soil > Unclassified ...
ATCGCGGAAAGTCACGACGCCCGGGAAGCCTTTCCCCGGGATGGGCAGGACGATCGGGGTCGATCCGGTCGCGAGGAGCAGCCGGTCGTAACCCGCCTCCACTCCCCTGGCGGAACGCACCACGCGTCGCCGCCGGTCGATCTCCACGGCCGGATCGTCGGAGTGCAGCGTGACTCCGTGCTCCGCATACCATTCGGGTCGGTGGAGGATGATGTCCTCAGGCCGTTGCTCGCCGGCGAGCACGGGCGAGAGGAGGATGCGGTTGTAGTTTCCGTGCGGCTCCGCGCCGAACACCGTGATGTCGTAGGCTTCGGGCGCGAGGCGGAGCAGCTCCTCCACCGTCCTCATCCCCGCCATGCCGTTGCCGATGACGACCAACCGCCGGCGCCGCGGCCGCTCGGCTTGCTGCGGCTCCGCGCTGACCCAAACCCGCCCATCCATGGCGCGGACGGGATAGACGTTGACCGATTCGGCCGGATCTTCGAGGCAACGACCCGTCTGCAGACTGTAGTGATGCTTGTAGAGGGGCGAGGCGACGACGATCTCTCCTTTCACATCTCCGACGATGCCTCGGGAGAGGACACTCGCCTCGCTCGCCGGATCGATGTTGTCGAGCGCATACAGCGCCTCTCCCGCGCGGAACACCGCGATCTGCCGCCCGGCGACGAGCGCGCACACCCCCGCCTGCGGCAGGATGTCCCCGACGGCGCAGATGGCGGTCCATGAGCTCATCGTGCGGCGTCCTGCCGGCGCCGGCGCTCGGCGGGAGTGGCCGGGCGGATCTGCGCCCGATCCCGCACGAACACCACGTTGCCATCGCCGGCGTCGCTGTTGATGAAGTGGCGGAAGCGGCGCCGGATCGCGGGATCCTCCACCGCCTTCTTCCATTCGCACTCATAGTTGGCAATGACGCGCGCCATGTCGGCCTCGAGCTCCGCGCCGATGCCGAGCGAGTCCTGGCAGACGACTTGCCGCAGATATTCAAGGCCGCCCTCCAGGTTGTCCCGCCAGGTGGAGGTGCGCTGCAGCCGATCCGCCGTGCGGATGTAGAGCATGAGGAAGCGGTCGATGTAGCGGATGAGCGTCGGCCGGTCGAGATCGGCGGCGAGCAGCTCCGCGTGCCGCGGCTTCATGCCGCCGTTGCCGCAAACGTAGAGGTTCCAGCCCTTCTCGGTGGCGATCACGCCGACGTCCTTGCTTTGGGCTTCGGCGCATTCACGCGTGCAGCCCGAGACGGCGAGCTTCAGCTTGTGGGGAGCGCGTAGGCCCTTGTATCGGCTCTCGAGCTCGATCGCGAGACCGACGCTGTCCTGCACGCCGTACCGGCACCATGTGGAGCCCACGCAGGATTTCACCGTCCGCATGGCCTTGCCGTAGGCATGCCCCGACTCGAAGCCGGCCGCGATCAGGTCCGCCCAGATGAGGGGCAGCTCGTGGACTCGCGCGCCGAAGAGATCGATGCGCTGGCCGCCGGTGATCTTGGTGTAGAGCCCGAACCTGCGCGCCACCTCGCCGATGGCGATCAGCTTCTCCGGCGTGATCTCGCCTCCCGGGACTCGCGGCACGACGGAGTACGTACCGTCCTTCTGCATGTTGGCCAGGAAGTAATCGTTGGTGTCCTGCAGCGGAGCGCGGTCGCCCGCGAGCACGAAGTCGTTCCAACAGGAGGCGAGGATCGAGGCGATCGCGGGCTTACAGATGTCGCATCCGAGTCCCGTGCCGTGCCGCGTGAGCACGTCCTCGAAGCTTCGCAGTCCGCCTACACGAACCAGGTGAAAGAGCTGCTGCCGGGAGTGGCGAAAGTGCTCGCAGAGGTGATGGTCGAGGACCACGCCGCGGCGCTTCAGCTCCGCCTCGAGGATCTGCTTCACGAGCGGGGCGCAGCCGCCGCAGGTGCTCGCGGCGCGGGTGCTCGCCCTGATGGCGCCCACCGTCGTGCAGCCGCTCTCGACCGCGGCGCAGATCGCTCCCTTGCTGACGTTGTTGCAGGAACAGATCTGGGCCGCGTCCGGCAGCGCACCGAGACCTGAGCCGGCCGCTACGCCGTCCGAGCTCCGCGTCGGAAGGATCAGATCTTCCGGATGCTCCGGGAGCGGCATTCCATTCAGCATGCTCTGCAGCAACGTGCCGTATTCGCCGGCATCGCCGACGAGGACGGCTCCGAGGACCCGCTTGCAGTCGGTGTCGACGACGAGCCGCTTGTAGATCTCGCGCCGCTCGTCCACAAAGGCGTAGCTGCGCGCGCCGGGTGAGGCGGCGTGCGCGTCACCGATGGAGGCGACGTCGATGCCGAGCAGCTTGAGCTTGGTGCTCATGTCCGCTCCGGCGAAAGCGACGTTGGATTCACCCGCGACGTGACGGGCGGCGACCTCGGCCATCTGATATCCCGGAGCGACCAGACCGAAGATGCGGCCCTGCCAGAGCGCGCATTCGCCCACGGCGTAGATGTCGGGATCGGAGGTGCGGCAGAAGTCATCGATGACGATTCCGCCGCGCGGGCCGACGGTCAGGCCCATCTCGCGCGCAAGCTCATCGCGCGGGCGAATGCCCGCGGAGAACACGATGATGTCGGTCTGCAGCACGGTGCCGTCGGCAAACGCGATCACGTGCGAGGGGGGAGTTGAATGAGTCTCGTATACGAGACTCGGCGGATGCGGATGCAGCGGGTCCGGACCGGACTGAGCCGGATCCAGCTGAGACGGACCCCGCGGCGCCGGATCCTGCGGAGCCGGACCCTGTGGCGCGGCCTCAGTGATCGCTTGGGTGATCTTGCCGGTGTGCACCCTGACCCCGAGGGCCTCGATTTTCCGCCGCAGCATCGCCCCGCCGCCTTCGTCGACCTGCAGCGCCATCAGCCGCGGCGCGAGCTCCACCACATGGGTTTCGAGCCCAAGATCGCGCAGCGCGCGCGCGGCTTCGAGCCCGAGAAGACCGCCGCCAATGACGACCCCGACGCGCGCCTTGGACGCGCCGGCTCGAATCGCGACCAGGTCCTCGATCGTCCGATAGACGTAACATCCGGTCCGATCGCGGCCGGGCACTGGAGGCACGAAAGGCTGTGAGCCCGTCGCCAAAACCAGCTTGTCGTAGACGACTTCGCTGCCGTCCGCAATCCGTACAGTGCGCGCGGCACGATCGATGGCGACCACGCGCCTACCCAGGCGTACGGCGATACCACACGTCTCGAAGAAGCCCGGCGGCACCAGGTTGAGATCCTCCGCCGTCTTGCCGGAAAAGAACGAGGACAGTTGGACACGGTCGTAGGCCGGCCTCGGCTCCTCGCCGATGACGGTGATATCGAACGTTTCGGCCGCTGGCAGCTTCTCGAGGAAACGCTGCCCGACCATGCCGTTGCCTACTACGACGATGCGCGTCCGCGCGGTCATTGCTGAATGCTCCATGATGAAACAGGCCGGACGGCCACCCTGGAAGGCCGCGCGGCGTTGCACGCGTCCCGATCAACTGCGGTCTGCAAGCCCTCCTTTGGGCCCACCGAGACAAGCGGTGCAACAGCCGTGCCACGCGCTCCGTGGGCGCTTAGCCCACTCTCAGGGACGATCGCGCGCGGCTGAAGTTGCTCAGCTGCTCTCTTACGGCGCACGGCATCGGCCGCTTGCACAAGCGAGAGGCAAAGTGATCCGGCTCGTCTATGCTTGGGACCGATGAACGCTCAGCCCCTTGCAGGCCGCACCATCGCCGTGCCCGAGAGCCGCGAGATCGAGGTCTTCGCGGCGCTGCTCGAGCGGCGGGGAGCTCGCGTCATCCGCTGTCCGCTCGTTGCCATTCGCGACGCCCCCGATCCGGCGCCGGTGCTCGAGTGGAGCCGGCGCCTCGCCGCGGGGAGCTTGGATGATCTGATCCTGCTCACCGGGGAGGGTCTGCGGCGCATTCTGTCGTGCATGGAGCAGCACGATGCCGCGTTGCGAGCGCCCTTCCTGGAGGCGCTGGGTCGAGTGCGCAAGATCAGCCGCGGCCCGAAGCCGGCGAAGGTCCTGCGCGAGCTGGGAATGAGACCGGAGATCGCCGCCGAGCCGCCGACGACCGGCGGCATCATCGAGAGCCTGAGGGGAATCAGCCTGCTCGAGCGCCGCATCGGCGTGCAGCTTTACGGCACCGAGCCGAATCGCCCGCTGATCGAGTTCCTCCAGGGCGCCGGCGCAGCCGTGTGGTCCGTAGCGCCGTATGTCTATGCCGATGCGGCTGACGAGCAGGCCGTGCGGACGTTGGTCGAGCAGCTACGCCAGCGCAGAATCGATGCCGTCGCCTTCACCAGCTCCGCGCAGGTCGAGCGGCTGATGGCCGTAGTATCGGAGCAAGATGCCAGATCGGCGCTGACCAACACGTTGGTCGCAGCGGTCGGGCCGGTCGTAGCGGACACTCTGCGCAGGCACGGCATCGAGGCACGGCTGATGCCGCAGGAGTCGTTCTTCCTCAAGCCGCTGACCAGCGCGCTGGAGGAGGCGTTGAGGGACGGTTCGCGTCGCGCAGCGGCGCCGCCCCGGTCATGATCGTCCGCCCGGCAGTACCCGAAGACGCCTTGTCGGTTGCGCGCGTACATGTACGCGCATGGCAAGCGGCTTACCGCGGATTCATGCCCGATTCCTATCTCGATGGACTCAGCGTGGAGGATCGCGCGCGACGTTACAACTTCTCCAGCGCCGATGTGACGCAGCCGAGAACGCTGCTGGCGGAGGAGGCCGGAGCCATATCGGGCTTTGCGACGACCTCACCCGCGCGGGATGAGGATGCCCGCGGACAAGGAGAGCTTTGTGCGCTTTACGTGGAGCCCGAGCGGTGGGGTCGAGGCATCGGTCGAGCGCTCGTCGTGGCGGCCCGTGAGGCGCTCTGCCGCCAGGGATTCACCCGAGCAGTGCTGTGGGTGCTCGCGGGCAATGCTCGAGCGGAGCGTTTCTATCGGGCCGACGGATGGACCGCGGACGGATTGCGTCGAGGGCAGTCCGTGTGGAACGTGACCGTGGATTCGGTGCGTTACCGCCGGGCCACGCTTCGATAACGCTGCCAGACTCCTACTCCGACGTGTCGTCCTCGACGACCGTGCCTTGATGGAACACGATCTTCCAGCCTTCCGCCGTGCGCCGCCAGACGCTGGCCCGGCGCGTCTTGCGTTGCCCCTGCAGCAGGGTGTAGGTGAGGAGGTAGGTGTCGCTGCCGAGCTCCCGGCAGGCGAAGTCGGCCGCTTCCCACGTATCTTCGAGCGCGAGGTGGCTCGCGACCCGATGGCGATCCTCCAGCACGTCGAGAACGTGGCTGCGGCTGTAGCGGCGGCCGGAAGCGCCCACTTCCCAGAATCCGTCGTCGGTCGTCCGCTCGAAGTCCGCGCGGGTTGTGCCGAGCTCCGGGTGATGAAAGATCGGCTCGCGGCTGCGCAGCTCCTGAATGATCTCGCGGAGCCTCGGCTCGGTCGTCAACCACGGTTTCACGTTCTGCACCTCGCCATGAGCGGAAACTGACTCTCAGACAACCTTATCCGGCGTCTTTCTTCGCCGCCGCAGGAGGCCCGCGGCCATGGGGAGGAGCGACACGACGATGATGAGGATGGTCGCCAGGCCGAAGTTGCGCTTCACCACCGGCACGTTGCCGAAGAGGTAGCCGCCCCAGAGAAAGAGCAGCACCCAGGCGAAGCCGCCGACGAAATTGTAGGCCTGGAACCGCCCGTAGGGCATGCGCCCGATGCCGGCGACGAACGGCATGCAGGTGCGGATGATGGGGATGAAGCGCGACAGGGCGACCGCCCGGCCGCCGTGGCGGCGGAAGAATTCCTCCGTGCGGCGCAGGTACTCCACCTTGAGCAGGCGGTGGTGACCGCTGAAGGCGCGCGGCCCCACCAGCCGGCCGACCGCATAATTCGCCGTGTTGCCGAGCACGGCCGCCAGGGCGAGCACGATAAAGATGACCGGTGCGTTGAGCGTGCCGCTGGTGTCGACGGCGGCCAGGGCCCCGATGCCGAAGAGCAGCGAGTCGCCGGGCAGGAACGGGGTCACGACGAGCCCGGTCTCCGCAAAGATGACGGCGAATAGGATCGGATAGATCCAGAGATCGACGCGCGCGACCAGCTCGACCAGATGCCGGTCGAGGTGCAGCACGAAGTCGAGCAGCCATGACAGCACGTTCCAGCAAGCTCCCGACGGCGAGGAAAATGGGCCTCGCAGACTAGCAGGGAGTCCGGATCCAGCGCTTCGAAATTACGGAACGAGATCGTCGGCCGCGAGCCCCACTGGGCCGCTCGCCGGTGCAGCGTCCTTGGCCAGCGTCTTCACCAGATGGCCGCTCTCCGTGCCACCGGGCGCCTCGGCCCGCAGGGTGGTCAGGGCCAACCGCACCTCGGCATCGCGCGACTGCAGCGAGGGAGAGCCCTTCGCGGTCATGACGTCGGCCGGCTGGTGCTCCGGCCCATCCTCGACGATGTCCGGGATGATGCCCTTGCCCTGCACCGAGCCGCCGGACGGGGTGAAGTACCGGGAGGTGGTCAGCTTCACGGCCCCGCCATATTCCAGGGGAATGACCGTCTGCACCGTTCCCTTGCCGTAGGTCTTGTGACCGATCAGCAGTGCACGACCGTGGTCCTTGAGGGCGGCCGAGACGATCTCCGCGGCGGAGGCGGTACCGCTGTTCACGAGGACCACGACCGGGGCGCCGTTCATGAGGTCCCCCGGCGTGGCGTCCATCTCGAAGCGGGCATCGGGGGTCCGCCCCTCGGCGGTGAGGATCACACCGCTGTTGAGGAAGTCATCCGCGACTGCGACGCCAGACTCGAGAACACCGCCTGGATTGTCGCGCAGGTCGAGCACGAGGCCGCTGAGACCGCCAGGATTGTCGCGCTGGAGCTTCGATATCGCGGCACTCACCTCATCGGGTGTGGTGTCGGTGAACTCCTCGATGCGCACGTAGCCATACCCCCGCGCGAGGCTCTCGGAGTCGACGCTATGGACCGCAACGTTCGCGCGACGCAGCGCGAAATTGAGCACGCCGGAGGTGCCGGCGCGGTGAACGGTCAGGGTCACCTCGCTTCCCGAGGCCCCCCGCATGTGCTCGATGGCGCCAGAGACGTCCGCTCCGACGCCCTTGCCGTCGATCGCCAGAATCTCATCGCCCGCACGCAGGCCGGCCCGCTCGGCGGGGGAGCCCGGAATCGCATGGAGGATCTTGACGGCCGAGCCATCCGCGGCCACCTCGATGCCAACCCCCGGATAGGAGCCCATGGTGCTCAGGCGGGTCTCCTCGAACTCCTCGCTGTCGAGGTAGGCGGAGTGCGGATCGAGCGAGGACACCATGCCGCGGATGGCCGCGTCCATCAGCTTGCGGTCGCTGATCTGGTCGACGTAATCGCGCTTGATGTGCTCGTAGACCTCCGCGAAGAGGCGAGCTTCCTGCCACGGAAGAGCGGTGGGATCGCCGGCGCCCTGGCCGTCCCGGGCATTTTGGCCCGACGCCAGCACGCCGCCCGCGAGAGCGGCCGAAAAGCCGAAAATGGCCCCCGTAAAGAGAGCGATCAGCGTGCGCTTGCCGCTCGACATGTGATGAATCCCCCCGTGGGATCAAAGGCTCGCACGATGCTACGACCTGTCGCGGCGGTCAATGGCTGCCCGACCGTCGGCCGGAATGGTCCGATATTCGTCAGTGATCTCCGCCAGCAGCTCATCGAGCGGCAGCGGCTTCGCGATCGCATACCCCTGCCCGTAGTCGACTCCCAGAGTGGCGACGCGGGCCCGAATGGCCTCCGTCTCCACGTATTCCGCCACCGTGATGAGCGACATGGTGCGCGCGAGCTGCGCGATGGCGCGCACCATCGATTCGGCGCGCGAGTCGCTGACGACATCCCGGACGAAGCTGCCATCGATCTTCAGCATGGTCACCGGGAGCTGGCGCAGATAGGCCAGCGAGGAGAGCCCCGTGCCGAAGTCATCGAGCGCAATGCCGCAGCCGAGCGCGCGCAACTTGCCCATCAGGGCCGTGGCGCGCGCCACACTCGCGATGCTGGCGTTCTCGGTGAGCTCGAAACAGAAGAGCTCCGGCGGCAGTCCGCTCGCGGCGATCCGCTTGATGAGGAAGTCCTCGAAGCCCTCATCGTTGAGCGACTGGCCGGAGAAGTTGATCGCGAAGCACAGCGGTACGCTGGCGAACGTGCGGCTGAAGGCCTTGAGGCGCTCGACGGCGGCGTCGATGACCCAGCGGTCGATGCTCGGCATCAGCTGATAGCGCGTCGCCGCCGACATGAAGCTGTCGGGACCCGCGGCGGTGCCGTCCTCGTCCAACATCCGCACCAGGAGCTCATAGTGCGGCTTCAGGCGCGAGCTCGCACCGAAAGGCAGGATGAGCTGCGCATCGAGGCGCAGCCGGCCGGAGCTGATCGCATCGTGCAGCCGCCCGACGATGTTGATGTCGGCGAACCGGCGCACCAGGCTGACATCGTTGGCGCGGTAGACCTCCACGCGGTTGCGGCCGCGGTCCTTGGCGGCCTTGCAGGCCGTTTCCGCGGCAGCGAGCGAATGGACGAGCTCACCCTCTCGGGAGTCGAGAGCGGCGACCCCGACGCTGACCGAGACCCGCAACCGGGAGTTGCCCTGCATCCCGCCCAACTGCTCGGCGGCCTCGCGCAGCGACTCGCCGAAGCGCTCGGCGTCATCGAGGTGCCCGGGCACGAGGGCCGCGAAACGATCGCCGGAAATCCGTGCCGCGAACGCTCCCGGCGGCAGCCGGCTGCGCAGCAACTCACCGAGCTGGCCGAGCACGCCGTCGCCGACGCGCATACCGAAGTTGTCGTTGATGACGTGAAGCTGGTCGACGTTGATGTAGAGGCAGCTCCAGGTCGATGAGCCCTCCGCGCCCGCAACCTCGAGGCGCACGCGATTCTCGAAGGCCGGACGGGTGAAGAGGCCGGTCAGCGAATCGAAGCTGCCGGCCGCGGTGCTGCGGCGCACCTTGTCGAGCTCCGCGATGTTGTGCTTCAGCCTGCCGATCACCCGGCGCGCCATCAGGTCGCGGCGCAGACACTCCAGGGCAGGCCCGAGCAGCGCCTGCGCAAGCGACAGGCTGCGTGCCTCGACCTCACCCTCGCCGCTCTGCGCGCAGGTGATGGTCACGATCGCAAGGGGATGTCGCGCTTCGTCCCGAATCCAGAAGAGGTAGGCCGGCACGGTGCCCGACAGAATGTGCAGATTGCCTGCACTTTCGGAAGCGGATCGTGCGTCGGCGAGAGCGCTGGCGACGAGGGGCTTCAGCTCGGTTGTGGCGGCCGCATCCGTCGACCAGCGCAGCGCCCCGCGGACATCGAATATGGAGACGCCCTGAGCCCGCGGCAGCAGCGCCCGGCAAAGCTGCGCGTACGGCTGGAAGCCGCTCCAGTCCGGCGCTTTCAGGGGCGCCTCGGACCGGCCGGTCGGGGTTTCAGGCGTCGTTTTGTCTTCCGGAGGCCGGCTCATGCCGCGACAGCCGTGATCGGTTCTGAAAAATGGCTGCCACTGTCGCCCGGCGGCGGGCGGGCGGGCTCTGCTCGAGTTGGCGGTTCGCCCAAGAGGCGCCCCGCCTGGGGCTCAAAGCTTGACCGATCTCACACCTTCAATGCTCCAGCCAGACCCGCGGATCGAGGGGTTTGCCGCCCTTGCGGATCTCGAAATAGAGCTCCGGCCGATCGCTCCCGCCGCTGTCCCCGGCCGCCGCGATGGTCTGGCCGGCGCTGACCCGCTGGCCGACGGACTCATACAGCCGGGCATTGTGGCCGTAGAGGCTCATATACCCATCGCCATGATCGATGATGATGAGGAGTCCGAGGCCCGCCAGCCAGTCGGCATATACCACTCTCCCCTGAGACACGGCCCGCACCGGCGCCTCGCGCTGGGTAGCGAAGAGGTCGCCCTCCCACCTGAGGCCTCCGGCACGAGGCTGGCCGTAACCCTCGATAATCCTGCCGGCCACGGGCCGCGGGAGCCGGCCGCGCAGATGCCCGAAGGGGGAATTGCCCAGGTCCTGCGCCGGCAGGCTCGCCGTCGCGCGGCGCAGCTGCGCCAGGAGCGACTCGAGTCCGGTCTGCTGCCGCCGCAGCCGTGCGAGCCGCGCCGATCGGGTGCGGGTCTGTGAGGAAATGCTCGCCAGCACCTGCAGGCGCTGCGAGCGCGCCTGCCGCAGCGCCGAAACCTGTGCCTGCTGTGCCTGCTGCAGGCCCGCGAGCTTCACATCCTGCGCCTGGAGCTGCTCGTCGAGCTGGCCGATGCGCTGCAGATCCGCCTCGATCGCCTGGATCTGCTGCGCCCGCGCCTGGCCGAAGTAGCTGTAGTAGACGAACATTCGTCCGGCTCGCGCCGGATCACCCTGATTCAGCAGCAGCTCGAGCGGCTCCTGGCGGCCGATGAGGTAGGCGGCGCGCAGCTGGCCGGCGAGCGCCTCCCGGGTGCCCGCGAGGTCGGCCTCGCGCTCGCGCTTCTGCGCCTGCAGCCGGGAGCGCTGCGCGGCACTCGCCGCGCGCTGCTGCCGCAGGCCGGCGAGCGCCGCCTGGGCTTTGCCGACCGACTCCTCCGTGGCGCGCAATTGGGCGGTCAGGCGGTCCCGCTCCGCCTGCCCACGGCTCACTTGCCGCGTGATGAGCGCGATCTGGCTGCGGACCGTCTCGAGCTGCGCCCGGGTCTGGCGGGCATCGCCCTGCCGGTGACGCGCCGTGTGCCTGCCGGCCGTGTGGCCCGGCGCGGCAGCGAGCAGACAGATCAGGAGTGAGGCGGTCAGCGCACGGATGCGGACGAGACGCATATGAGCGCTATAATGCGCGCCCTTTTTCCGGCCGGTATGATCTTCTGGTGCCTTCCACATGGACCAGCTCGCCCAATACGTGCAGGTGAATCACTGGCTCGTCCTCGGGACGCTCGCGGTGCTGGTGGCGGTCGCCGTAGTGGAGGTGCGCGCGCGCGGAGCGAGCCTCAGCGCGGTCTCGCCGCAGGACGCCATTCGTCTGATGAACCGGGGCGCGGTGGTCATCGACCTGCGCGCCGCGGAGCAGTATGCCGCCGGCCACCTCGCCGGCGCGCGGCGCATGGATGGCGAGCAGATCCTGAAGGCCGGCGAGACGCTGAAGAAGTATCTGCAGAAGCCGCTCATCGTGTATGACGAATCCGGCTCGCTCGGCACGGCGGCGGCCCGGCAGCTGAAGGCTCAGGGGTTCATGCAGGCCGTCAACCTGCGCGGCGGCGTGGCGGCGTGGCGCTCGGACAACCTGCCGCTCGAGAAGGGGACGAAGGCGAGCGGATGACCCGCCCCAAGGTTGTGCTGTATGCCACGAGCTGGTGTCCGTACTGCGCGCAAGCGCGGCAACTGCTCGAGCGCAAGGGTGTCGAGTTGGAGGAGATCGACATCGAGGCCGTGCCCGGAGCCCGGACGGAGATGATGTCCCGCAGCGGGCGGCGCACGGTCCCGCAGATCTTCATCGGCGCGACGCACGTCGGTGGGTGCGACGATCTCCTCGATCTCGATGCCCGCGGGGGTCTCGACCAACTATTGCAAACTGGAGTGACAGATGACGAATGAAGCTGCCGGCGTCGCGCCGGCGCCCGAGGCCGCGAATGGCCCGGTCCTCGCCCTGCAGAGCGTGTACCTGAAGGACTGCTCCTACGAGGCGCCGAACGGCCCGCGCGTGGACGGCAACTGGAATCCGCAGATCAATCTGGACCTGCACACCGGCGCGGCGAACCTCGCCGCCGATGTGCGGGAGATCGTGCTGACGGTGACCGTCTCCGCGAAGCAGAATGACAGCACGATCTTCCTGGTCGAGGTGAAGCAGGCCGGCATCTTCGTGATGCGCAACCTGTCGGACGAGGACGCCAAGCGGGCCGTCGGCAGCGTCTGCCCCGGGGTGCTCTTCCCCTATGCGCGCGCCGCCGTCTCGCACCTCGTCACGCAGGGTGGATTCCCGCAGTTCCTGCTGCCGCCCGTCAACTTCGACGCGCTGTACGCCGCGAACCAGAATCAGGCGCCCGGACAGACCAACTGACCTGAGAGATCGGGGCCATGAGCGTCGCGGGGAGCGGATCGCCGGTCGCCGTGCTGGGCGCGGGCTCCTGGGGAACGGCGCTCGCCATCCAGCTCGCGCGCAGCGGCCGGCCCACCCGCCTGTGGGGGCGCGATCGCGCGCGCCTGACGGCGATGGCGCGGGATCGGCGCAACGAGCGCTACCTTGCGGCGGGCGTGTTCCCGCCCGCGATGGCTGTGCAGCCGCAGCTGGCTGAGGCATTGCGGGACGCGTGCGACGTGCTCATTGCCGTGCCGAGCCACGCCTTTCGGCCGGTACTCGCCGAGATCGCGCCGCTCCTCGCGCCACAGATGCGGCTCGCGTGGGCGACCAAGGGGCTCGAGCTTGCCTCGGGGCTGCTGCCCCACCAGGTCGCAAGCGAGGTGCTGGGGCCCGAGCGCGCCGTGGCCGTGCTGTCAGGACCGACTTTCGCGCGCGAGGTGGGGGCCGGGCTGCCCACGGCGATGACCATCGCATCCTCGGACGCGGCGTTCGCAAAGACCCTGGCGCAGGATCTCTCCTCCGCGCAGTTTCGCGCCTACACCTCCACCGACATCATCGGCGTCGAGGTCGGCGGAGCGGTCAAGAATGTGTTGGCCGTGGGCGCCGGGCTGTCGGACGGACTGGGCTTCGGAGCCAACACACGGGTGGCGCTGATCACACGCGGACTGGCGGAGATGATGCGGCTCGGGGTAGCGCTCGGGGCGCAGCGCGACACCTTCATGGGGCTCGCCGGCCTCGGCGACCTCGTGCTCACGTGCACGGACGACCAGTCCCGCAATCGGCGCTTCGGCCTCGAGCTGGCGGCGGGCAAGACGGCCGATCAAGCGCTGGCCGGCATCGGCCAGGTGGTCGAAGGTTATCCCGCGGCCAAGGCGTTACGGGCAGTGGCCGCGCGCGCGGGAGTCGAGATGCCGCTCTGCGAAGGGGTTTACCGGGTGCTCTATGAGGGAATGCCGGCGCGGGATGCGGTGCGGGCGCTGATGATGCGGCCGATCAAATCAGAGACGGACTGACTCTGCGCCGTCACAGGCCGTGAATGGCGGCGACCGCGGTGCCGACGATCGCCCCGATGACCAGCGCCGCGACCGGACCGGCAGAGAGCCCGAAGCCGAGCGACCGCTTCCTCGGATCCTTCACATAAGAGAAAAAGTAGACGGCGCGCCCGATGACGTAGATCGCGCCGAGCGCTGCCGCAACGTGGGCGCCGACGTAGAAGCCAAACATCCACATGGACGGCACGAACATGATGAGCAGCTCCAGCGTGTTCATCTGCACCCGGTAGTAACGCTCGAATATCTCGTTCCCGGAGGTCGCTGGAGCCCTCACGTTGTATTTCTCCCTCGCGGTGCCGGTGGCGGTGGCGAAGGCAAAGTATTCCAGCAGGGCGAGCGCAATGATCAGGTTGACCAGGGCCATGGCATCTCCGGGGCGGCGAAGGTGGTCCAGCGTGACCGTGGCGCACTACGATAGCGGTAATTGGCCTTTCCGGATGGCACAATTGCAGCCATGAAGGAGAAGACTCGGGGCTATGCCCACCGGATCGACCTCGCGGCCGATGTACAGACGGTCTGGCGGGCACTGACCGATCCCACGCAGCTCATCACCTGGTGCTCCCCGCAGGCCGAGATCCGCGCGCGAGCCGGCGGGCTCTTCCGGGCCTGCGTCGACCGGGTCACGGAGCTCGAGGCGCACATCGACGTGTTCGAGCCGGAGCGGCGGATGCGGCTCATCTATTTGCCGAGCGCGGCGCTGCCGCCGGCGGACAGCGCGCTGGTCGATGATTTCATCCTGGAGCCGGATGCCCGCTCGCGCGGCACCATCCTGCGCCTCTTGGGCTCGGGCGTCCCGGGCAGCCCGGAATGGGATGCGCAGTACCTGCGGCTGCGAACCGGCTGGCAGGCGGCAATGACCCGGTTGAAGGCGCTGATCGAGGGCGCCGCGAGGCGGGAGGGCACGTGACCGGCTTCGTGCTCCGGGCGCTCATCAGTGCGGTCGGACTGTGGATCGCGACGCGCTGGGTATCCGGCATCCGGATCGACAACGCCGGCACCCTGGTGCTCGCGGGTCTGCTGCTCGGGGTCGTCAATGCGATCGTGCGCCCCATCCTGGTGGTCCTGACTCTGCCGATCACCATCTTCAGCCTCGGTTTCTTCCTGTTGATCGTCAACACGGCGATGGTGGCGCTCGTGGCCCTGATGCTGCCCGGATTCCGCATCTACGGCGGGTTCTGGTCGGCCTTCCAGACGGCGCTCATCGTCTGGATCATCGGCTGGTTGAGCTCCTGGCTGATCGGCCCACGCGGCCGGATAGACGTCCGCGCACGCAGGCTTTGAGGTACCGACATGACTCACGCGAATGACCTCCCGGGCTCCCTGCGGCTGAAGTTCTGCGGATTGGACTTCGATTCGCCCGTCGTGCTGCTCTCGGGCTGCGTCGGCTTCGGCGAGGAATACACCCGGATCGCGGAGTTCTCCAACCGCGACGCCGGCGCGGTGGTGCTGAAGGGCACAACGTTCTCGCCGCGGCTCGGCAACCCGCCGCACCGGGTCTACGAGACGCCGGCCGGGATGCTGAACGCCATCGGCCTGCAGAACCCGGGCGCGGAGCACGTCGTGCGCCGCATCCTGCCGGAGCTCGACTTCAGCGAGACGCGGTTCATCGCCAACGTATCCGGCTCCACGGTGGAGGAATACGCCGAGGTCACGCGCCTGTTCGATCAATCGCCGATCGATGCCATCGAGATCAACATCTCCTGCCCCAACGTGAAGGAGGGCGGCGTCGCGTTCGGCAATCATCCGCAGATGTCGGCCCAGGTGGTGGCGGCCTGCCGCCGGGTGACGAAGAAGCCCCTCATCACCAAGCTGTCACCCAATCAGACCGACATCCGCGAGAACGCGCGGCGCTGCATCGAAGCGGGGACGGACGGCCTCTCGGTCATCAACACCATGATGGGCATGGCCATCGACGCGCGCACCCGCCGGCCGGTCATCGGCAACATCCAGGGAGGATTGTCGGGACCGGCGATCAAGCCGATCGCGCTGCTCAAGGTTCACCAGGTCTACGAGGTGGCGAAGCCCCATGGCGTGCCCATCATCGGCCAGGGAGGCATCACGACGGCGACGGACGCCGTCGAGTTCCTGATTGCCGGCGCTTCGGCGGTCGGCATCGGGACGGCACTCTTCTACGACCCGTTCGTGTGCAAGAAGGTGAACGAGGGCATCGCGGAGTACCTGCGCGAGAGCGGCCTTACGAGCGTCAGCGAGCTCGTCGGAAGCCTGCGCACCGACAGAGAGACTCAGGACGCGCCCGTCTCCGGTTGATTGCCGGCTTCCGTTTCCTCCATCCCGAGCTCCTTGAGCTTGCGGGTGAGGGTGTTGCGGCCCCAGCCGAGGACCTTTGCGGCCTCCTGGCGGTGGCCTTGGGTACGCTTCAGCGCCGCGCGGATCAAGACGCGCTCCAAGGCGGGCAGCGCCACGTCCAGAAGGGGGCGCTTTCCGTCCGTGGCCTGCCGGTCGGCCCAACCGGCCAGCGCTTTCTCCCAGTCGGCCTCGCCCTCCGCCGCACCGGCGCCGGCGAGAATCTC
>Ga0134126_10005680_pt1 | contig 15595 bp, 12 predicted proteins | sample KB31752_FD_96881 | JGI IMG/M metagenome (GOLD analysis project Ga0134126, IMG submission 96881) | Terrestrial soil microbial communities with excess Nitrogen fertilizer from Kellogg Biological Station, Michigan, USA - KB3-175-2 | ecosystem: Environmental > Terrestrial > Soil > Unclassified ...
AAGTGTTGCAAACTATTTATTACGGATTATTGAATTTCTTTCATTAACCAATACTAAACGAATAGTATCTTTGGAAGAGCTAAAAATAGCTGCCAATAAATGGGCCAACTATGAATGCAATCACCCACAAAAGCACTCTTTTGCCAAAACCAGTACGAAACGTTTCATGAAGTTTGCCGTAGGTTGGCTAAAACAGATGGATTGGCTTGAACAATTGCCCGAAGAAAAGTACCCCTTATTTGCAAAAATATTCAATCGTGGGCATGCTGTAAGGCGGCATATTAAAGCGCCATTAATAAATGAAAGATTACAGTATTTGTATTATTGGGAGGATAATGGCTGTTCTTTGAATAATTTAAAGCGAATTGCACAATATTTATTGGTTGTTATTGATCTACTTAATTTACATGAATTAAGAATGGTTACCATGGAAGAGATACTTGTAGCAGCTGATATTTGGGCAAATGATAACAGAATAAAGCTGAGAAAAAATGGTTATTCAAAATTTGCCAGGAAGAGATTTATTTGTGATACATCCAGATGGCTTGATATGTTAGGTTATTTAGAGCATCTAGCAAAAAAGAGTATTCCATTCGAAACTTACCTAGATCAATATGTTATATACATGCGGAGTGAGCAAGGATTATCAGAAAATACAATTAGGTCAAGAGAATGCATACTAATAGATTTTCTATTGTTACTTAGCCAAAAACTTGTAAATTTTAATGAAATTACTCCGCTTTTTATAGATGAAATATTAACTGATAAATATAATACCGGAAGATATTCCAGGAGATCAATACAAGGCTATGCGTCTGTAATTAGAAGGTTTTTAAAATATAGTGGCAATATGAGCTGGTGCTCTATAAATTTATGGGAGACAATTCATGCACCAAGAGTATACAGACATGAACAATTACCATATTCCCCAAATTGGGATGCTGTAAAAAGTATATTGGCTAGTATTAATACTGATAATACAACAGATATAAGGAATTATGCTATATGGTTACTTTTAACAGTATATGGCTTACGTTCAAGTGAAGTAAAAAATTTATGCTTGGATGATATAAATTGGGAGAATGAAACCCTGTACTTTAAACGAGCTAAAAAGTCTAAACCTCAAATATTTCCTTTAGTAAAGATTGTTGGTGACGCAATTTTAAGATATATTAAGCAAGTTCGCCCCAACAATTCTTCATTACGGGAAATCTTTTTATGTAGAAGGTCACCATATCGACCATTAACTTGCTCTGCAATATACGCTATAGTCAGTTTAAAACTCAGACCAGTCGTAAATAATATAAAACATTATGGTCCTCATTCACTGCGTCATGCTTGTGCAACACATTTAATAAATGAAGGTGTAACGCTTAAAGAAATAAGTGATTACCTTGGTCATCAAGGGTTAGAAACTACCCGGATTTATTCTAAGGTGGATTTAACAAATTTACGTAAAGTCGCTGATATGAATTGGGAGTGGCTAATATGAGACTAGATCAACTAATAAAACAGTATATAGAATATAGGCAATCTCTAGGAGAAAAGTTTAAGACAAATTCATCATATTTAAAAGCATTTTGTAAAGCTATTGGTGCTTCAGTACCCATTGATACTATTACAGAAGAAATGGTAAATATTTTCCTATATAAAGGTTCCGAAAATATCACCTCTGGATGGTTTGTTAAACATAGTGCTCTATTGGGCTTTTACCGTTATGCATTAAATCGTAATTATGTAGCTAAAATTCCATTGCCAACTGAACTGCCAAAACATCCTCAACCGTTTGTTCCTTATATTTATACTAAAGAAGAATTAAAATTACTTTTTAGTCATGCACTTACATATCAAACAAATAGAAGCCATATTGAACCTTATATGGTTCAGACAGTATTAATATTAACTTATGTTTTAGGGTTGAGACTACATGAAACCATGGCTATTAAACTGGGCAATATTGACCTAAATTCATCAGTAATTACAATTCAGGAATCAAAATTTTATAAATCAAGACTGGTACCATTCAACCAACAAGTTAGCCAGTTTTTGCAAAAATACCTAGAATGGAGGAAGCTACGTAAACAAACTAATGACGCTGAATCTTATCTATTTCTTGACAATAAAGGAAAACAGTTTAATATTGGCACAATGCATGGAATATTTCAATTAATAAGGAAAAAAGCTGGGATGATACGTAAAAATAGTGTTTGCCAACCAAGAATTCACGATCTTAGGCATACCTTTGCTGTTAATAGATTGGTAAGCTGGTATCAAGAAAATAAAGACGTGCAACAGCTCTTACCAATATTATCGACCTACCTTGGTCATACATACTTGGCACACACCAGTGTTTATTTAACAATGACCAACGAATTACTTAAATCAGCTAATCTAAAATTTGAAAATTACGCATTTACAGGAAAACAACAATGAAACAAGATAATTATTTAAGCTCATGGATAAAACGTTTCTTATTAGAGTATCTCATTAGTGTTAGGAACTTAGCAAAAAATACTCAACGGAGTTACCGTGATACTTTTAGGCTAATGCTACCATTTCTTGCATTAAAAGCCAAAAAATCCATTGAAAATTTACTAGTGGATGATGTTACTCCAGATATAGTAAAAGAATTCTTACTAGATTTAGAGACTAATAGAAATTGTTCAATATCCACTCGGAATCAACGGTTATCGGCAATTCATGCTTTTTCAAAGTTTATAGGTTTGCATAGCCCTGAATATGTTGAATGGTGCAGACAAATTCAAATAATTCCGGTCAAAAGGTCACAAAGAACCCTAATTACTTATCTTGAAAAGTCAGAAATGGATGCTTTATTAAATGCACCTAATATGGAAACAGACCAAGGTAGGAGAGATTATTGCTTATTGTTATTTTTATATAATACTGGAGCACGGGCTGATGAAGTAGCACAGTTAACAATTGCTGACTTGGATATTACGTATACTCCAAAAAGAGATATCTCAACAGTACTTATTCACGGAAAAGGTAATAAGTTGCGTAGATGCCCATTATGGCAAAAGACAGTTGACGAACTTACCTTACTAATAACTGACCGAGAACCATCAGAACATGTATTTTTAAACCGATGCCAGCAACCACTAACCAGATTTGGCATACACGCTATAGTGAAACGCTACGTTAAAAAAATAACTCCACAATTTCCTAATATTGTGAAAAAGAAGGGCAGCCCTCACACAATTCGACACACTACAGCTACACATTTGTTACAATCTGGAGTGGATATAAATACAATTAGAGCCTGGCTTGGACATGTATCAATAAACACCACAAACATTTATGCTGAGGTTGATTTGGAGATGAAAGCTAGAGCATTGGCAACATGTGAAGTAGTTGAACCAACGAATACTACTAATAATAAGCATTGGCGAGATGACAAAGATCTCATGGAATTTCTAAACAATTTATAAATGTAAAATACATATGACAAAACATCTTTTTATTATAGGGGCAGGGGCAAGTGCCTCAATAACTGAAGGTCACCCTACCGACCATATTATGGGATTGGGCAAGGCAGATTCAGGGTTACCAGTTGGTTCACAATTGATCAAAGATATTATTGAATATAAACATAAAGCTTTATGTGGGTATATTGCTTGTGTAACATCTTTAATAACAAAGTTACCAGCAATTAACATATATTGGGAATTGATGTATTACCTTACGGATCTATTATTTTGTTCAGAGGACAGTAAGAAAAAGCTCAGAACCATAGTCAATTCAGTAAATAGCATAAAATTGTTAGAAAATGAAAAAATAAGGCAAGCTGTATCTAATATTGAACAATCTATTGAATCAGAGGAATATGGTCATAATAGCTATGTTAGTATACATGATGTTTGTCTTTTAGCCCTGCTAAAAGTATACTTAGCCGTTAAAAAGCCAGCATTAGTACCATACAGTGGTTATATAGTATTATCTGATGCCACTAGCATAAGACCCGGTATAGTTTATTTACAGCAAGATTATGACCAAAATGTAGATAGTAACGTAGTACATATTAGATTTTTAAATGATCTAAAGAAAGAACAAATAATTAAAATCGTTAAAAATATTGACGAAAAAACATTTGTTCTACAAGGTGAGAGTAGTCAGGTTGTCCTTAGTGGTGGTACTAATAATTTAACATTGAAAACAATTCAAGTCATGTTAAATAAGTTATCTAATAAGCAGTGTATTCTACTGGGACTTTACACTAAGCCAGATTGGCGTGATTTAATAAAATTAGGCTGCTTTGATGAGGTATTACCTGCGCTAGATTGTTTTATTAGGGAGCTCAATACAAAACTATCTACTTATTTTTTACTATTTAAAACCAAACATAAATATTTTTTTGCTGGAACAATCTCAATAATTAACTATATTGGTAATATAAATTTATTTTTTGAAAGTATGCATGACTTCATTCTTAGTGATAAGGTTGGATTAAATGAAATATCTGTTTTGGAAAATTGGAAAGTATATTTTAAAAATCTATATCTTGCCAGCGCTATTCTTGAAAAGCATAATCCTCCAAGTATAGATTATTTTATGCAAAATTTTGAGCTATTTTCTAATTATGAAGAGCTACGAAATGCGCCTAATATAGGAGCAAATTTACCTATCGATACAAAATATGCAGTATTTCGGTTAAGCATTGTTATTATTGGTTTTTATATTCATAAATTTGCTATCAGGTGTAAAATCAGGTGTATTTCTAGAAAAATTGCTTGTTTTAGGCAGCTTTTATCTTGAACTATCCGGAATTTCCGGACAGTTGAATTTGTATCCAAATTTTCCTCTAAATTTGCAATGTGCAAATTTTGCACCTTGCTAAAGCTATTTTGGAAAGAAATAAAAATTTTCTGAAGAATGTAACAAAAAAATCCGGGTTTCCCTTAGATTTTTAGCACATTTTTTCATTTGTTATATTTAACTTGTCAAAAATTTCTATGAATTGTCTACAGTTTCTCGTTAATAACAATGTCCCTCAAATCTAACAGCTGTAAGTTAAAATCAGGAATATTAACTACTCCACCGACATGTATATGACCCTATTTTATACTTATTTCGTCATTTTCAAAAAATACACTTGCTAATACCTTGAGTTATATAAATTTAAAATTTATGTAGAATCAGTATATATTTCGCATTACTCCCAACTTCCTCAAAAATTGTGTCCGAATACTTTTCGCTACTATAATCATTGGGCTCTACGTACCAATTTTCCAAACTTTACCTCTAGTACCCACCAACACGGCTAATATATCCCATTTGTTCTAACTCTACTAAAACCATTCTAAGTGTTCTATCTGTAAGCTTAACATTTTCCAATTGATTTAATACTTTAGCACAGGCACCTTATCCTAATTATTGTTATAACTTAGAATCTATACTTTTAATATATTATTTTTTCAACTAAATCATCTAAACTAGCATCTTTCCAAACGTTTCGCCATATTTCAAGGTATGGAATATCAGATGACGATGGTTCTGGCTCACATCTATCTATTTTAACTATTGAGGGAATTGCTATAGCTTCACCTATCAATAAAGCTTCGCCTTGTTTTAAAGACGGTAATGACTCAATTAAAGAACTAAAAGAGTCCGGCAAGATTCTTTGCACGTAGTTTTGATCAGTGGGATTTGTTAGTCGCATAGCAACAAAGTTGCCACATTGAGAAAAAACCGTTTCAGATACTTCTGATGGTCTCTGACTAACTATCATTGCCGTTATTCCATATTTCCTTCCCTCTTTCATAATTCGTTCAATTGACAATGTAGAGGATCGGAATTTGGTTAAATCACTTTTTGGTACATATTTATGTGCTTCCTCAAATACTAATAGTAAAGGAACATCTGTATTATTCAATAATTTTTTTCGATAAAATACCACATCAAATAATAACCGTGCAATAAGTGACACTGTTATATTAAGGACTTCAAATGGTACCCCACTAAGGTCAATAATAGTAATATTTTTTTTCTGCGTTTCTTCATAACTAATTAGGACTTCTAATACATTACCGAGTGTAACATTTTTTACATTTTCTCCAAATAAAAATGAAAGTCTGTCTTGTCCTATTTTTGACCTAATGCGGTTAATAAATTTATCAATTGAGCCATCTGCATAATCACCTTTTGTAATTGATTGTGGTTTTGTACAAAAAAAAGTATACTCTGCTTCAAAATAATGCGTATATTTCTCACTATCAGAAGAAAAATTTACTCCTGTGGTATCATCTTTTACTTTGCCATCAGACTCTAAATTATAACTTCCATCATTAATCATAATTCTATTACTATTTTTTGCATTAACTGTCTCATTTTTTAAGTTAGTCAATGCACGTAGTACTTCATTAATATTAAAAAAAACTGGACTATCATAGAATATTTTTTTTATTTCTTTATTATGCTTGATTTTATTTAATGTGACTAATGTTCTAAATAATGAAGATTGGTTATAATTATCTCGTTCGCCTGTATCTAATAAAATGTCCTCTAGTTCTTCACTATTAAGTAACCAGTACGGAAGTATTAGTTTATCTATATCAATATAGTTAGATTTTTTTGTTTCAAATGCATTTTTATATTCAGAATGAATATCAAATATGACAATATGTGAATTATTTAATTCATTATAACCTGTAGTTATATGAGAATTAGTTGCTTCTTGTATTATTTTAGTAACTGTATGAGACTTCCCTGATCCAGTAGAACCAACCAAAGCAATATGCTTATTAAAAAATTTATTCCCATCTACCGGAATGGGTATGCCAAGATTAGCTAATTTTGCAAACACAAATTTTTTCGACTCAAAAAGATCATGCTCATATATTTTTTTTATATCATCTTGCGAAGCAACCTTTGCAATTTTTGGTGGTATTGCAATATTATCACCACCTCTGTAAAAAACCCCGTTGCTAATAACACCCAATGGCATGGCTTCAATAATATACTGCTTAACTCTAGTATCAGACTCTTTTATTTCAATTGAATAGTTTTCTATTATTGCTATTAATTTTGCATTATCATTATCTGAAATTTCTAAATAAGAACCAATCGTAATATTTTTTTCTCCACTAACATTAATAAATTCATCAATATTATCAACGGCAATTTTTACTTTGTTTGGGAAAACTGCAATTACTGTGGCATTTTCTTGGTTATGGCTTGTCATAATATGGGTCCTCATATAATTTTAGAAATATCATTAAGCTGTTCAATTTCAATATTAATAGTATCAATTGATTTGATGGGTTTTATATTATATTTATAGAATTGATATACATACTTAGTACCAGGAATTTTTTCTACTAATTCAATAAGTTCGTTTTCGGTATTAATTATTTTAATTGATATCTGGTTATCTATAGTAGATGGTTTCATAATTTCAGAAATGTTAAATTGTGATCCTTTAAAACAATGACCATCATGCAAATATTTACCATCGCACATAATCCGTTGTTTTAAATTTATTAAACTCTTACTAGAAATTTTATTAAAAAATAAATATGGTGGTCCATAATTTATAGATTTGTTTACTTTTTTATAGAATTTTTTTTCCAAATTATATACGGTTGAAATCAGTACTTCAATATCAAATTGTTCAGTATTGATGATAAATACTCTGGGAAAGTTAAGTATATTTACAGATGACTCAAAATATTTATTATGAACTAACTTATAATAGTTATCTAATCCCTTTAACTTAATGTACCAAATATTAAACAATATTTCCTTGGATCCTACTTTATCAAGAAATTGTTGCTTCGTTATTCTTCTTTTTTTAATATCTTTCTGTATTGCTAAATCTGAAATTGTTCTTAATGCATTATTGTAGAAGTATTCAGCTTCTGTATCTTTAGCATTAAATATTTTTTTTATTTGAGATAATGTGTTTTTTTGATGTTCTTCAAATGACTTACCGGTTGTAAATTTAAATTTTTTTAAAAATCCAGTAATTTGTGAATCTGATATGCAAAATTCTTGAATAAAATTTTGTGACTGCCCACTTTCTGTATAAATCATCATAGTTTTTATTCTTATAAGATTAAAATCTGTATTTACCAAATTATTATTTTTATAATGACCATACAGCATATATAAGTAATTGTCTGTGTAACCGCTATCTATATAATGTTTTAACATGAGTTGTATTGGTTTTCTTAATACTGAATCTGTAGCTTTGGTTTTTTCTTGATATTTAATTTGAATTGCTGTTGTTCCATCGTTATTTTTAACATCAACATCTTCAATACCTTCAATGGTAATAATTGTATTTGGATTTGTTTGACTTAAAATTTTGCTAATAGTAGCATCAAATTGGTAATAAAATCCTTTTAATATATCTTCTGCTGATCTGGATTTAGGCAGCTGCATACATAATCCTTATATATTAAGATTTGTTATCCATTGATTTATTTCACCACATTCTACCAGGGTTAATAGGGTTTCATCAACCATTCCATCAGTATTAACCAGCATAGATTTACTATCACGACATTGTACTTCAAATAATTTTAATTTGCCGAGATTTTTATCTAATCCAAATAGCTTTTTCATAAATGAATATAAGCAGCTAGGGATAGCGTCGTTATGCATGTACTTATATAGTAGGCAAACCGCCAAATTTGTAGTCTATTTGAGGGGAAGTAATGTATTGTAAGCGATCAGCTTATAAGATAAAAATTTTCTGGAGGATATAGTCAAAAAATCAGGGTTTCCCTTAGATTTTTGGCATGTTTTACATATTCTTTTACGTGGTAGTTCTCAGCACTAACAATTAGACTTAATGCTATCTTACAGAACACTTCAGCAATGTACTATAAAATAGTCAAAAACTACCACGTTTAAAATATGTATTTTCACCTAAAGTCTTAATATAAATAATATTTATGATTTTTCACCTACATTATTATATCATAATAAATAAGTTAAGTCAAAAGAAATTTTTACTTTTATCATTAATCAGTGGTAGAATGTATATGTTTTACCTATTATTATTGAAGAAATTATGACAGAACAAGAAAAAGATATTGTTAATAATATTGCAAATAAATTAGAAATCCTTTTAAACAAGGACAAGGTCACTATACTGGCTTTATCAAAACTTTTAAAAGTAGATAAACAACCGCTATATCGTATTATGAAACGAGAACATATACCTAATATCTTGTTTTTAGAAATGATAGCAAGCTATTTAAACTGTACCGTATTAGAGCTTATTGATAAAAAATTTTATTTAGACATTAAGGTTTACTTTAATTATGAAATTAATAATAAAAGTAAATATGAGAAGTACAGAGCTTACTTTTGTGATGATGATTTTATGGATATTTCTAATAACGAATTTTTTGGAATTATTATAGATTCTTCTATTAAAATATTTTATAAAATAGATAAAGTAACACAAGATGGCGATTACTTAATATGTAATGGTATGAGCGCATGTAAAGAAATTCATATTATTAGTGTAGGGAAAAGCTTAATAATTGCTTTAATAAATAATAAGGAAGTTCGCTTAAAACATGATGAAATAAGCGTAATTGCTAAATTATATAAAACCGTATCTATTATTCAATCTGAGGGATACGCATTTAAACATTAAAGCTGAGTGAAAATTTATTAATTTTGTTAAGGAACTTTTATGGACGTTTTCTCTGGAAGCATAAATTTACTAAGTTTCCCCGTACCAATTGTAGTAGTAGATGACGATACAGATTATCTAAACCTATTACAGCAACTACTTCACGAGAGAACCCTATATAAATATAGTTCACCGATTGAAGCCCTGAAAAGTATTGATTTGATCGATGTAAATACTAAATTTTTCTTAGAAGAAAATTTTGTGGGAATGCCAGATCTAAATTATAAAAATGTTAAAGATTTTGTAACACGTCTTGATAATAAACAAGGAGTTTTAATAGTTGATTATGATATGCCAGAGATTAATGGCATTGAATTATTTTCAAAAATTAATAATCCTGACTTAATAAAAATACTGTTAACTAATGCATATACTATTGAAGAAGCAGTAAATGCACTTAATAAAAAACTTATTAATTATTACCTACCAAAAGAAAAAATAAATACTCTGCTTGAAGTAATTAAAGAACAAGAAAATAATTTTTTTAATGATCTAACTAGAAAATTAATAAGTTTTGTAGGAGCAAGTTCTTTAAAATTTCTTTCTGATAGCATTTATGCAAGTATTTTCAATAACATATGCCATCAATATAACATTAAAAAGTATTATATTTTAAATAGTTATGGTCACTATTATTTGGAGAATAATGATAGTAAATTTATATTTACTATATATGATACCGCCGATTTAGGCGAAATTGCAATCGAAGTACCAAAGCATGCCAAGCATGATGTAGAGCAAGGTAATTTTATTCCTTCACATTTTTCTAATAAAGATGATGAATACAAATTAGTTAAGGCAAAGAGGTCTGGCGATTACAGTTATAGTATAGAACAAATAGACACAGCACATGAATACTCTTAATCTTATAGCTTAGAAAATTTGCTTAAGAGTAGTGTGTACTTATAGTAAATCACTAATTATGAATAGATAACAACTTAAACTTTACAAACTTTACCAATGAAAAACCGAGCCTCAAAAGGGATATTTTATTCCCTCATAATATTTTGGACTTTGCTATGCGCATTTCAACTTTACGTTGATTATTCAGGGCAGATGAATAATAAGCATTTAAGCGAAATGCTAAATCAGGCAATAAACTCTTATTGTCCGGTCATAATTCATATTATTATCCTAGTTTATATAATAAAAGTTTATAGAAAATTTATTATTGCAGACCCATTTGCAATAATGTTATTAACTATTGCAAACGTTTTCCTATTCTTGAATGATATAGCTTACTATTTTGCCAGCTATATTTCATTTGATGCATATTTTTTGAGTGAAATATGTTCATTCACTTGGATGATAGCGATCATTATATTTCTATCTATTAATTCAATGAAAATGATTGATAATGTTAAAACATTTTCATATATGCTTCTTTTGCTCTTCGTTATTAATGCAATTATACTTTGGTTATTTTACCAGCCTATAAAAGCAGAACTTTCAGGTTCTACATCCCAAATAGTCTGTAACCTATTATTATTTTTGGTTGAAGACATAATTTTTGATTTATGTGTAATATGCTTGATATTTACAAATAAAAATGGCATTCTCATGATATTGGCAAGCCTGGTTATATTAATGGTATCTGCTTTTATGATAGGTTATAGCATGCTTATATCAGATGCCACATATACAACCATACTCAACCTTCCCAATAAATACTTTAGCTTAATGAGAGATGTGGGTGAAGGGTTCTGGTTACTTGGTTTAATTTTAATGTTTTATGGAATATTAATAATAAAAGATAAATGTGAATATAATATGAAAGAGTGGTTTTCTAGCAATAAGGGGATAAAAAATCAAATAACACTACACACGTTTTTTATTGCGACAAGCACCTTTATTTTATTTTTTGTTTTATTATATAGTTTTTCTATAATAAATAAGATGATACTCATTGGATTACCCCCTTTTATAATGATTTATTGCTTAGTTGTTATAGTCTTTTCTAGATTTATGGGTAATAAATTCGAAAAGCCTTTTATTCGTATGCAAGCTAAGATACAATCTTTATTCGCTGGGAGAAGTGATTATTATGTTGAAACCTTCAATAATATAATAGAGTTTCAAAACTTAAATGACTTTATCACCGATTCTTATCAATATAAAACATCGCTAGAAAAACATATAGTATCTACGGCTACCAGAATCGCACATGATATTAAGTCGCCTGTTCAAATAATTGAAAATCTAATTAAAAATCAGAGTGATAGCAATCAATATAACCAAGAGCAGTTAATGAAGCAAATTAATAAAATCAGCTATATATCAAAAAGCTTACTAAAAGAAAATAAAAAAATCATCGAAGATAGCTCGTATGGGTTACAAAGCTTATACTGTATAATTGAAGACCTAATTGCCGATAAACAAATAGAATGGGGTACAGATAACTCTTTAATTGACTTTGAGTATAAAGCAAACCAAATTCTTTGGTTAAGTAACGAACAATCAAAAATCAAAAATTCAATATCTAATTTACTAAATAATGCTTTTGAAGCTAGTTCCAATACTACAGATAAAATAAAAATAAGCGTTAATCAAGAAAATCATAATGTTGTTATACACATACAAGATTCTGGATGTGGCTTTGATATAAGCAATTTAAAGGATATTTTAGAAGGAAAATCTTTTAAGGTCAATGGTAATGGCATAGGTATATCAAGTGCCCAGAGGTTTATGGCCTCAATAAGCGGAACTTTTGAGATTAATTCAAAAATTAATTATGGCACAACAATTAAACTAGAGTTTCCTAAGTTATACTTTCCCGAACAGTTTGCTAATGAAATTCAAATATCAACTAACCACATTGTTGTAGTTGATGACAATCCAAATATTATTACTTTCTGGCAAGAATATTTCTTATTTAATACAAAGCAAAAAGAAACAATGTATTTTATAAACTTTAGATCGCTAAAAAACTATTTATCTGATGAAAAAGACCCAAATCAATCAACTTTTTTATTAGATTATAATATATTTGGAGAAAAATTATCTGTTATAGATATTATAAAAGAATTTAACTTAAAAACAGTATATTTAATCACAGATTATGCTGAAGATGTAAAACTACAAGATGAAGCAAGGCTGCTAGATATTAAATTAATACCAAAGACAATGCTAAAAATTATGCTACAAAATAAAATGATTTCAAGCACTGGTTAAATATATTCATTTAAGTATAAAAAGGAATTTGTTATAGCTATTAAGGAGTGTTATCTTGATTAATAACGATAGTAAGCTAAGTTTTCTAACTCTTAAAGAACACCGCCAAGTAGAAGCAGAGGCTGAGAAAAAAGGATTAGACCTCATGGATTTGGCAGCACAGTCAATAGTTGATTATGTTATAAAGCTACCATTTTTAAAAATGAAAACTATTTTAATTATGGCTGGGAAAGGGAATAATGGTGGTGATGGCGTTAGCTGTGCAATTAAATTAGCAAACCTTGGATATTCTGTGACACTTCTGCTTGTTTATGACAAATTAAGTCAAAATACTCAAAAACTTGTTGAAAATTATAAGCGATTAAACGGCAGACCTATAACTAACTTGCCGACCAACTTGTCGAATTTTGAATTAATTATAGATGGTGTCTTAGGTATTGGTATATCAAGTGAGCTGGATGAGAAGACAAAGGCAATATTTAACAAAATTAATGATTTAAATAAATTTGTTTTGGCAATTGACACGCCTAGCGGGGTAGAGCCATTTACAGGCAAAATATATACTGGAGCTATAAAAGCAAATGTTACTTTAACATTTATTGATGACAAGCCAGGGTTGCATATTGGCAATGTCGTTAATTACGTTGGGGAAGTCATAGTTGACCATTTAGTTGATCCAAGCTTATTAAGATCATATTTATAACTATAATATAATTATTCAGCTATGACGTTATTTGTATTTTGTATATAGGCAAATCCATACGATAAAGTTTTTAAAGTCGATAAATGCAAATCCTTGTTATCTGTAGAAGTTGCATCATTTATAAAGAAAACTCTATATCCAAGCTGGAAAGCATCCCGTGACGTGGTCTCACAGCAACAGTTTGTCATCACGCCGGTAATTATTACATCTTCAATACCATCTTTTTGAAGAATATCATTTAAATTGGTGTCAAAAAATGCACTATATTGATTTTTGTCAATTATTGTTCTACCAGCTGGATCAAGTTCTTTTATAATTTGCCAGCTATCACTGTCCTTTTCTAAACTTTGTCCATCCCACCATTTCATCAAACTTTTAGACTGTGGAAAATGGTCATTATGTCTTGTAAAAATAACTTTAGTGCCATTTGTCTCAGCATGTTTTATCATTTTTTTTATATTTTCTATCAGGGTGTCTGATATTATACTTCGAAATGTTTCTTGCATATCGATAACGATTAAAACTGCTTTTTTATGATTAATAGTTGATTTTCTGATATTATATTCACTAATTTCATCTAAATTCACTGAATATGGTTGATACATTGCATTCTCCTATAATCTATTTTACCAGTACCATTTAAAGACTAATCTCTGCTACGCAACGATCAGCCGATAACGTCATTATAACACTGGTAAGTGATACTTAGGGAAAAGGCTACAAGTTACATTAAGGACAACTTTTACCTTAGTAATTATCTTATTTGCATGCAAACTACCAATTTGGTAGTCTGGGTTAAAACAAAAGAAGTATAGTTAAATTTTACTAAATTAAATTTTCTCGCGGGTATAGCCATAAAAGTAAGGGTTCCCCTATATTTTTGGCATGATTTATAGTCAAATCATGTCTCATGTGCATTAGCATATATAAATATAGCTAAGTACATTCGTACATATAATACAAATATATTACTCACTATTAAAATAATAGCTTATAAAGTAGAGAATGATCTAATTAACATACCTAAATAATTAAAGAACTCATTTATTTAATAGAAAAATGTTAGTAGGCGTACTACTTTTGGATATCTGTTAAAATAATGAAATTAAATCCTATATTTTTCGTGGTTACATCAGTAACAGGGTAACATTCAATAATATCAAAGCTTTTACAGTGATTGAGCTGCTACTATTGTTACCATGGTTTAATTTAGCACTTTGTAAAACCAACCACTTCATTAAATGCTAACTTTTGAAGTATTTTGTAACTTCAAGGCAGTCTACCGATATTTTAATTTCAAGATCAGTACTGTTTCCTATATAATGTTTGAGCATTTCTAACGCAGCTGCTCCGGTAGTATCTAAAGCGATTTTATCAATGTTTGGTTTTACCTTGATTTCTAAATGAATGAAGGCATTCTTATAGTCACCATCCCCAACCAGGTATTGTGAATGTGGAATTACCGTACTGCTACAGGATGTTAATTTAACTCCCAAATTATTAACAAGTAATGAATGTAAATCTTTAAAAAATGGTATAAAGCTACGATCATTTAAGTTGTCGCTATGTCTTAAAGTAATATGTGGCATATTTATCTCCTAAAAATACATACAGTATATAAGCTCCTATAGTAACATTGGTAACAGCTTAGTAACAAAAAATATTATAAAAATAACTCTATGTAAAACCATAAAAGAATCAATAACAGCAATACTTTATGTAAAGATTCTTGTCTAAATAAATACTCTTTGTTACTATGTTACCGTGTTACCAGTAAAATTTCTGTTTTTAAATTCTAATGATTAAGTGATAATTTATTATAAAAACTGTCCAACTCATTTTTATTTATCTGGTAAGCTTTAGTGCATTTTCCACCCATAAAGGGTATACGTATATTTTTGCTATTTGCCGGTAATATTTTAAGTTCAGTTAAAGTGGTTTTTATTTTGGCTGGGTTTTCGATGCCAAATAAGCGACGCATTCTACTAGCTAATAAATAATATTCGGTTTGGTCTTCGTCTGCATCACGTATTACTTTGTAAAAACCAACCACT
>Ga0134126_10005681_pt1 | contig 15593 bp, 13 predicted proteins | sample KB31752_FD_96881 | JGI IMG/M metagenome (GOLD analysis project Ga0134126, IMG submission 96881) | Terrestrial soil microbial communities with excess Nitrogen fertilizer from Kellogg Biological Station, Michigan, USA - KB3-175-2 | ecosystem: Environmental > Terrestrial > Soil > Unclassified ...
CGCGCAGCAGCGTGCCGTCCTCGCGCTCCCCAGTCAGTTGCACGCCCAGCGAAGCTATCCCGTTCAGGCCGACATTCATGACCAGCATGCCGGCCAGGATGGTGCCGCCGAACGCGAAATGCGTGCCGGGTACGTGTACGTGCCGGGCGCCCGCCGCCAGCAGGACTACGATGCTTATCAAGGGCATGGGCAATATCTCGAACGCATCTTCAAACATGGTGAAGCAGTGCGACAGCTCGATCCACCCATGGTTAAGACCGGCCCGCACCGCCGCCCGGATCGCGCGGCCGCGCGCCGGGCCGGCGCCGATCACGCCAGCGCCATCAGTCATGAGGTCACCATCCCGAACTTGCTCTCGGCTCCCTGGCCATGCCCGGACTCGAACTGCCGCACCAGCGCCATATAGGTGTCCTCCAGGCTGGCCCGGCTCACCTCCAGGTCCTCGACCGACCCGCCGTACTGCCGGAAAAGCTCCCGGACGAACCCGGCCGGATCCCCGGCCGAATGCACGAACCGCTGCCCGTCCCGGCTCCACCGGACCTCCGCCTCGGTCGACATCCGCCGGGACAGCTCGTCCGCGGACCCGTCGGCGATGATCGTGCCGTTGGCCAGGATCATGATCCGGTCCGCCAGTTTCTCCGCCTCATCGAGGTCGTGCGTGGTGAGCAGGATCGTGGCTTCTTCGCGGTCTGCCAGCCGGTGCACCAGGTCATGGAACTCACGCCTGGCCTCCGGGTCGAAGCCTGCCGTCGGCTCGTCGAGGAACAGCAACTCGGGCCGCCCCACGATGCCCACCGCCACGTCGAGCCTGCGTCGCTGCCCGCCGGAAAGCTGCCGGATCCGCTTGTGCGCGTGCTCGGTCAGGCCGACCGTCCCGATCAGCTCGTCGGGGTCCCACGGGCGGCTGGCCTCGGGGCTTGAGTATGGCGCGTAATATCTGCCGAGGTTCGCGAGCAGCTCGCGGACCCGCCATTTTCTGTGGTCGCGCCACGACTGCAGCACAATGCCGATCCGCGCCCGCCAGGCTTCCCCGCCATGCGCCGGGTCGACGCCGAGCACGCTGACCTGACCCGCCGACCGCATCCTGAAGCCCTCCAGGATTTCGATCGTGGTGGTCTTGCCGGCCCCGTTGGGACCGAGCAGGGCGAGCACCTCCCCGCGCCGCGCGGTGAACGAGACTCCGTTGAGCACATCGGTCTTCCCGTACCGCATGCGCAGGTCGCGCACGTCAATCACGGGTTCATCATCGGGGTCCGCCGGCCGGGACAGGGCCGGCCCCGGCATGAGTCCTGCCTCTTTCAGCGTCACACAACCTCCACCGCTTTAGGTACTCCCTGTACAGCGGAAGATAGCAGACCTACTACATGCGGGCAAGGTGCCGCTACATCCACCCGTGGGCCGAGCGCTGGGAGATAACTCCTGGGCACGCATCTTTGTCGCGAGCCTTTCGAACATCGGGTAAGCGGCACTTCCGCCGATTGCCTCGATTGACGGCCGCCACATCTCCCATCGGTCGATCAGGCGCTGGCCGAGCAGGGTTCTGATCAGCTCGAAATCGAAGCCACCGTGTTTCTCGAGCGCACCGAGCTGCTCGAAGTAGTCGAGCTCCCGGTACAGGATGTATGCCTCGGCTGAGTTTCCGGCAGTGAAGCGAATCATCGCGTCCCGCAGCGCATCTGGCGTCTCGAACTGAGCTACGAGACGACGCGTCTCCACCATCGGGCCTTCGCTCCAGCGCCTGAAGAACTCGGCCGCCATCTCAGCCTGACGGCTGATTCGGGCTTCACGGGCTTGCTGGCCTGCGAAGATCACCGCACCTATCGCGCTTAGCAGTCCTAGCGCGCTTACCGCGGTCGCAATGGCAGTGACCTGCTCGGCCCAGTTCGGCATTATCCGGCCTTCCTGTCGATGGCTCCGAACCTGTTCCGCCTGTGTCGTCGAGCGGGGCAAAGCCGCATTCGCCGGGCTAGTGGCACGGGCGTGGCGCTGTGGCCAGGATGGTGCAGACTGCCTCGCTCGGGCAGGCCGCCGGGTCGGTGTCGGCGGCGCGCCGCTTAAGATCGCGCAGGACGTTCTTTGCCTGGGTGAGTTCGGCCAGGCGCTGCTCGACCTGGGCGAGATGCTGGTCTATGAGCCGGGTGACGTGCTGGCATGGCGCCTGGCCGCGGTCGCGGATGGCCAGGACGCTGCGGATGTCCGCGAGGGTGAGGCCGGCGGCCTGGGCGTCGCGGATGAATGCGAGCCGGGCGAGGGTCTGGGCTGGGAAGTCCCGGTAGCCAGCCGGGGTCCGGGGAGGTGGGGGCACCAGGCCCGCGCCCTCGTAGAAGCGGACGGTCTTGGTGGTCAGGCCCGCGCGGGCGGCCAGGACGCCGATACGCATGCTGCCAGCCTACGGTTGACTTTCCAGTGCGCTGGAAGGTTTATGGTCAGGCGGGAGTCAGGCCCTGCGGGGAGGTTGTCATGCTGGAGCTGTCTGTGCTGGTCGTGCCGGACTGCCCGAACGACCCGGTCCTGCTGGAGCGGCTCGGCCTGGTTCTGGCCGACTATCCGGACGCGCGCGTGACCCGCTTCGTGATCCGGGACGAGGCGGAAGCGGTGCGGCTCGGGATGCGCGGCTCGCCAACATTGCTGGTCAACGGAATCGACCCGTTCGCCGCGCCAGACAGCCCGGCGAGCTTGTCCTGCCGGGTCTATCGCTACGAGTCCGGGCAGAGCCAAGGCGCGCCATCGGTGGCGGCGCTGCGCCGGGCGGTGCAGCAGGCCGCCGACGCTGCGACTCCCCTGAAGTTGCCGGGCGCGGTCGGCCGGGCGGGTCTAGGCCGCCTCGCCCCGGTCGAGGGCGGGCTGCGCGCAGTGCAGCAAAGGGTCCTGCTGTCCTTCGCCCGTGATGGCGGGCCGCCGACGATGACTGAGCTGGACCAGGCGGCCGCGCCGTACGGTGCCGGCGGCCGCGCGGTGCTGGCGCAGTTGCACGCCGCGGACTTTCTGCGCCTGGACCGGGCCGGGGCGATCAGCGCGGCTTACCCGTTCTCCGCCGTGCCGACCCGGCACGTCGTGCGGATTGACGGCGGCCCGGAGGTGTTCTCCATGTGCGCCATCGACGCGCTGGGCATCGCGGCGATGACCGGCCAGCCCGTGACGATCTGCTCGGCCGAGCCCGACACCGCGATCCCGATCACGGTGGCCGTGCCGCCGGGCCGGGCTCGCGCTGTCTGGGAACCACGGGACGCCGTCGTGTTCGACGGCGAGCAGCGTTCCCGCGGCACCTGCGCTCCTCCTGATGCCACCGTGCCGTCGGTCGCCGCGGACGTGTGCTGCGGCCTTATCAACTTCTTCACCAGCCGCGACAGCGCCGCCGCCTGGGCCGCCGCGCACCCGGAAGTCACCGGGCACACTCTGAGTCAGAACCAGGCGCGTGCCGCCGGCGTCCAGACCTTCGGCTCACTCCTGCGCGCCAACCTCTGGTCCGACTACTCGGGGCGGAACCGGGAGCCCGGCCGCGGGAGGCCTGCCCGGCTATCCTGACCTCGTGCATTTTGGCGTGCTCGGCGCGGTGGCGGCCTGGACCGGGGACGGGAGGAAAGTCGAGGTTCGCGAGTCCAAGGTCCGTGCCTTGCTGGCCGTTCTCCTTCTGAGCCCGGGGCGGCCGGTGCCGGCCGATCAGCTCATCGATGACTTGTGGGGGGCGGACCTTCCCGTCCATCCCGTCGGTGCCCTGCAGGGGAAGGTCAGCAGGCTGCGGCAGGCGCTGGAAGCCGGCGAGCCGGGCAGCGGCGCGCTGATAGCGTTCCGGACATCGGGCTACCTGCTTCAGGTCGGTGACGACGCGCTGGACGAGGGCCGGTTCGCGGCTCTCGTGGAGCGGGCCGGCGCGGCCGAGGATCTCCGGGACCGGGCCGGGCTGCTGGCGGAGGCACTGGGATTGTGGCGGGGCCCGGCGCTGGCGGACTTCGCCGATGAGCTATTCGCCCAGCCTACGATCGCGCGGCTCGAGGACCAGCGACTGACCGCGCTGGAAGAGCAGGCCGAGGTCCGGCTGGCGCTGGGCGAGCACACCTTGCTGGCCGGCGAGCTCGGCGAACTGGTGGCCCGTCATCCGCTGCGAGAGCGGCTACGCGCCGCGCACATGACTGCCCTCTACCGGTCCGGCCGGCAGGCCGACGCGGTGGGGAGCTATAACGAGCTGCGCGCCAAGCTAGCCGACGACCTCGGCCTTGATCCCGAGCCAAGCCTGGCCGCGCTATATCAGGCCATGCTTGAGCAGTCCCCTGCCCTGCAGGCCGTACCGGCCCCGCCTACCCTGGCGACCCGCCCACGGACCAACCTTCCGGCCATGCTCACCGACGTGGTCGGCCGGGCCCCGGCGATCGCCGAGTTGCGCGGCCTGCTGAGCGAACGCCGGCTGGTAACCCTCACCGGGCCGGGCGGCGTGGGCAAGACGCGGCTGGCCATCGAGACCGCGGCTCAGTCGGCGGCGGCCTTCCCCGATGGCACCTGGCTGGTCGAGTTGGCCGGCCCGTCGCCCGCCACGGCCCCTAGCCCCGCGGACGAGGTCGCGTCGGTCCTGGGCATCAGGAACGACAGCTCCAGATCCTCCGCCGACCTGCTGGGCGACGCTTTGCGCGACAGTTGCTTGCTGCTGGTCCTGGACAACTGCGAGCACCTGATCGCCCAGGTCGCCACGCTGGCCACACGGCTGCTCCGGTCCGCTCCCGAGCTGCGCATCATGGTGACCAGCCGGGAACCGCTGGCGATCGCCGGTGAAGTCATCTGGGCGGTACCTCCGCTGGACCTGCCCGACCCGGACGCCGAGCACGAGCTCGCCGCCCTGGCGCGCTTCAGCTCCGTTCGGCTGTTCACCATGCGGGCCGAGGAGTCCGCCCCTGGCTTCCGTCTCGATGAGGGCAATGCCCCGGCTGTCGCGGGTCTGTGCCGGCGGCTCGACGGGATCCCGCTGGCGCTGGAGCTGGCGGCGACCCGCGTCAGGACGCTAGGCGTCCATGAACTCCTCGTCCGGCTCGACGACCGGTTCCGGCTGCTCGCCACCGGGCACCGGGACGCCCCGCCGCGCCAGCAGACCCTGTGGGGCGTCATCGACTGGAGCTGGGAACTGCTCACCGAGCCGGAGCGGATCGTCCTGCGGCGGCTGGCGGTGATGGCGGACGGCTGCGGGCTGCGGGCCGCTGAGGCGATCTGCGGTGAGGATGAACTAGACGTCCCCGGCCTGCTATCTCGGCTGGTGGACCGCTCCCTCGTCGTAGTCGCCGACCAGCCAGACGGCCCGCGTTACCGGTTGCTGGAGAGCGTGGCCGCCTACAGCCTGCGCCGCCTGCGGGAGGCAGGCGAGCACGGTCAGGCGCTGCGGCGGCACCGCCAGTTCTACAGCGATCTGGCCGAGCGCGCCGCGGCCCGCCTACGCGGGTACGACCAGCGGTCCTGGATCAGGTGCCTGGACACGGAGGCAGCCAACCTGCACGCCGCGCTCGGTTCCGCGACCCACGACGCTGACACCGCCGCGCTCCGGATGGCCAACGCGCTGGCCTGGTACTGGCTGCTCAGGGGCCGGCTGGCGCAGGCACGGCGCACTCTGGAGGAGGCACTTGCCCGTCCCGGCGGATCAGCCTCCGAGCGGGCCACGGCCGTCGCGTGGCGCAGCGGTTTCGCGACCCTCGCGGGGGAGCCCTCCGCCCACGCCGCCCCGGCGCTCGATGAGATCGATGACCCCGGCACACGAGCCCTCCTTCGATGGTTCCATGCCTTCGTCACGTCGGATTTCGGTAACCCATCCGTGGCCGAGGCCATGCTTGGCGACGCGGTCGCCAGCTTCCGGGCCGCCGACGACCAGTGGGGGCTAGCCGCGGCCCTGAGCACCGGCGCCAAGCTCGCGATGATCCGCGGCAACCGGGCCGCCGCCCAGCGGCTCGCCCAGCAGAGCCTGGCGATGTTCCGCGAGCTCGGTGACCGCTGGGGACAGCTGCAGGCCATCGAATGGCTCGGCGCCGCCGTAGCCCCCGTCGACCGCGAGCGGGCAGAACGGCTGCACCGCGACGGCTTGCGGATGGCGGAGGAGCTCGGCCTATGGCCGCAGGCGGCCGATGCCCTGTCCTGGCTGGGCAGGAGCGCGCTAGGCGCCGGTGACCTCGGCCAGGCGCGGGAACTTCTCCAGCGCGGCATGCGGCTCGCGGGCGAGCAGTGCTACCGGCCGGGGCAGGTTTTCGCCGAGCTTAGCCTCGGCGAGACCGCGCGCCAGGCCGGCAAGCTCGACTGCGCCGAGGCTCATCTGCATAACGTGCTGCGAGCATGCCAGCGGACCGGGTCTGAGCCAGACGTGGCTCGCGTCGCCGCGTTGTCCGAACTCGGCTTCATCGACGAGCAGCGCGGCGAGCCGGAGACTGCCCACTCATATCACCAGCAGTCCCTCGCCGGGGCAACGAAACTCGGTGACCCCCAGGCGGTAGCCCAGGCACTCACCGGCCTGGCCGGCGTGCAGGCGCTGGGCGGCCAGACTGGCCGGGCCGCCCAGTTGCTCGGAGCGGCGGCGACGGCCAGGCGCTCGGCCGGAGCGATCCTTCCATCCGGTGACAGCCCCGACACCCAGCGCATCACCAGCGCGGCACGTCAGGTACTGGGCCAGGCCGCCTTCGACCACGAGTATGAAAAAGGTCGTCGGCTGAGGCCAGAGGAGGCCGAGGCCGAGGCCGTAAGCTAGCACGCCGCCAGGAACCCTCAGTCAATGACGACGCCGCCCGTGAGGTTAATCTCGGCCGCGGTCATGGTGGCGGCCCAATCCGAGGCGGCGAACACCGCGGCGTTGGCGACCTGGAGATAGCTGGGACGACGGCCGATAAGCGCACCGCCGGCGAGCGCGTCGCCATCACCAGGCGCGCCCCCCGGGTCGGGTGAGCCGGGGGACAGCAGCCAGGCGACCCGGATTCCGTGAGGCCCCAATTCGGCCGCCAGTTGCCTGCACAGCCCGGCCAGCGCCGACCAGGCGACGTGGGAGCCGCCGAGCTGGGGGATGGCTTCCCTCCCGCCGCCCATGGCGAGTATCACGCCACCGCGACCGAGCATGTGCCGCGCGGTCACGGTGGCGATGATGAAGTGGGCGGCGACGGCCTTGCTGACCGGGCGGGCAAAGTCGCTGAGGTCCATGTCGAGCAACGGGACGCCTTGCAGGTCGTCGTTGGAAGTGGCGTTGAAGGCGATGTCAATGCCCCCGCTCGCGGCGGCGGCCTCGGCCGCGTGGGCCCGCATCGCAGCCGTGTCGGTGACGTCCACGACAGCGGTCTGGGCGGCGCCGCCAGCGTCCCGGATCTGATCCGCGACCTTGGCCAGGGTCTGCTGGGTCCGTCCGGCGAGGACGACTTGTGCGCCCTCGCGCGCGAACGCGCCCGCCACCGCCGCCCCGACGGGCCCCGCCGCGCCGTAAACGATCGCGGTCTTGTCCTGTAGCAGCATCAGCATTCAATCCCTTCTCTTGCGGCACCTGCCTCGATGCCTTCATCGGCGGCGGGGGTCACCCGCCGCAAGCGCGCCACGGCGACCACGGCCAGGGCCGCCACGATGACCGCGCTGACGCCGGCCACGACGTCCACTCCGCTCGTGAAGGCCGACCGAGCGGACGCCAGGACCACGCCTGCGGCCTGGCTGGGCAACTGCCCCGCGGTCGCGGTGGCATCGCCCAGGGTGGCGCCGATGGCCCGCGCAGCGGGGCCCGAGATCCCGGGCGGGATGTGTCCCACCACGCGGTAGTGGTACACGGCGGCGCCGACGCTGCCCAGGATGGCGATGCCGAGGGCACCGCCGAATTCGGTGCTGGTCTCTGACAGCCCGGATGCCGCTCCGGCCAGTTGCGGCGGAGCCGACCCGAGCACCAGACCGACCACCAGGTTGGTCACGGGGGCAAGCCCCAGCCCGAACATCGCCGAGCCGGTCACCACGGCCGCCAGCCCGAGTGCGGAGGCCTGGGTGACCAGGCCGAACCCGGCGGCGGCGACCGCCAGGCCAGCGGCCATCACGAAAGCCGGATGCAGCCGCCGCGTCGACAACGGGGTCACCAGCGATCCCCCGATCAGCCCGCCCATCGTCGGAAGCATCCACAGACCCGCCCGCAGCGCCGACATGCCGAGTACCAGTTGCAGGTACTGCGAGATCAGCAGCAGCATTCCTAGGATCACGAAATAGGTCAGCGTGTTGATTCCCAGCGCCGCGCTAAACCCCGGCTGACGAAACAGCCGCAGGTCGATGAGCGGATCGGCCAGCGTCCGCTGCCGTCGCACGAACCGCCAGCCGACCAGCAGGCCGACCGCGACCGCCGCGACCGGGACCAGGAGTGAGCCCCCCGCGGCGATCTCAGTCAGGCCGTAGACGGTCGGCAATATGGCGGCTAGCGACAGGGCCACGCTGAGAAAATCCGGGCGTCCGGCCGCGGCGTTGCGGTATTCCGGCAGCAGGACCGGGCCGGTCGCCAGCAAGATGGCCATCACCGGGACCGCGAGCAGGAACACTGATCCCCACCAGAAGGCCTGCAACATCGCCCCGCCTACCAGTGGCCCGACGGCGCCGCCCAGCGGCAGGCTCGTCGACCAGACGGCGATAGCCACGGTGCGCTGCCGCTCTTCCGGGAACATGCTGCTGATCAGCGACAGCGTTGATGGCATCAGCGTCGCCCCCGCGAGCCCGAGTACCGCGCGGGCCCCGATCAGCATGCCGGCGCTCCCCGAGTAGGCCGCCGCAACCGACGCGAGGCCGAAGCCGGCCGCGCCGATCATCAGCAGCCGCCGGCGCCCGATTCGGTCTCCCAGGGTTCCCATGGTGGCCAGGAAGCCGGCCAGCACGAGGCCGTAAATATCTACGATCCACAGCAACTCGGTCGCCGAGGGCATCAGCTGACGGCTGATCTCCGGCACAGCCAGGTTCAGCACGCTGAAATCCAGCGCAATGACGAACGCGGGCAGTGTGAGCACACTCAGCCCCACCCACTCCCGCGTTCCCGCCCGCGGCCTCGGGGCTGCCAGGGCAGGGTCGTGCATCAACAATCACCAGTCATCGACGATCCCCGTTCTGCACCCCGCGACGTGCGCGGCACTCAGGTCATCGTGCGACGACCCGCTGTCGGTCGCCTGTCGGTCGGCGGTCGGTCGGCGGCCGGTCGGCGGCCGGTCGCCGGGGCTAGGCGGTGGTCAACCTCGCCTTCGAGGTCACGGGCCACTTCGCCGGCGGAGCCTACGCGCAGTACACGTCAGGACTCAGCGTGGTGGGTTGGCTCGTCGCCGGGCTGAAGGCGCTGGGGCAATGGTGGCGCTGTATCAGGCACACTCCGGGTTGAACTCGCACTGCGGGCGGGCGATGACTCCGGCTGGGCGAAGGGGAACAGGCACCGCCGGGCCCAGACGGGGAGCCACCAGTTCCGCTGGCCGAGCAGGGCCATCAGCGCGGGCAGCAGCAGGGCGCGGACGATGGTCGCGTCTAGTGCGATGCCGACGGCCAGGCCGGTGGCGAAGACTTTCACGTCGGTGTCGGGCGCGGATGCGAGGGCCACGAACGCGAGGACGAGGATGAGGGCCGCGCTGGTGACCAGCCGTCCCGTCCGGGCCAGGCCGCGGACGATCGCCTGCTCGGTTGATCCGGTCTCGTCGTAGGCCTCCCGGATCCGGGACAGGATGAACACCTCATAGTCCATGGACAGCCCGAACAGGAAGGCGAAGACGACAAGGGGCACGAAATCGGCAATTGCGCCGGTCGCCGGGATGCCCCAGATGGCCTTCGAGCCGTGGCCGTCCTGCCAGATCCAGACGAGCGCGCCGTAGGTAGCTCCGACGGACAGCAGGTTCAGCAGGACCGCCTTGAGCGGAAGGAGCAGGGACCTGAAGGCGCGGGCCAGCAGCACGAAGGTGAACAGCGCGATCACGCCGAGCATGAGGGGAAACCGGCCGTAAACGGCGTGGACGAAGTCGGCCTCCTGGGCCCCGTCACCGCCGATGCCCGCATCGGGTGACGCTGCGCGCACCCGGCCGATGGCGGCCTGGCCCGCCGCGGTGCTGGTCTGGCCGCGTGGCAGCACGGACAGCAGGGAACCTCCGGATCTGGCGGCGGTGTAGACGCCCGGCACCTTTTGCAGGCGGGTTACTGCCGGTCCGGCGTCCTGGCCATGGGGCAGCAGCACCTGGATAGGCGTCATGACCCCGGCGGGTATGCCCTCCTTCTGGAGAGTGGCCAGGCCCTGGTAAGCGGACCCGCTGTGGGCGAGCGAAGCGGCCTGCGGCTCGCCTACCTTGATCCCGGTGGCCGCGAAGCCCAGGGCGGCCAGTATGGCCAGAGCGGCCAGCGCGGCCAGGCGCCGGTGGCGGACCACGCCGCTAGCCCAGCGGGTCCACGGCCGGCTGGCCTGTGCCTCGGGCCGGCTTGCGGGCCAGTCGGCGCGGGGGCCGATCGTGGCGAGCAGGATCGGGAGCAGGGTGAGGCAGGCCAGGACGGAGACCAGTGGGATGAGGATTCCGCCGATTCCGATGCTGCGCAGGAACGGCACGGGTAGCACGACGAGGGCGGCCAGGCCGATGGCCACGGTCACGCCGCTGAACATGATCGCCCGGCCGGCCGTGGCCATCGTGGTCAGCACGGCGGTGCTGTTGTCGTGGCCCTTGGCGCGTTCTTCGCGCCACCGGGTGACGAACAGCAGTGAGTAGTCGATGGCCACGCCCAGGCCGACCAGGGCGATCAGGTACTGGACATAAAAGCTGACGCTGGTGAGGTAGGTAAGCCCCAGGATGACCAGGAAGGTGGTGAGGATCGACACCGCCGCCACCAGCAGCGGCACGAGGGCGAGGAACGAGGCGAACACGACCGCGAGCACGACTAGCGCCCCGAGCGCCCCGATGAGCACCTCCGCCAGGACCCCTGTCCCGCTGCCGCCGCTGCCGGCGAGTGCCGGGAGCCCGGTCACCCGCACCGTCGCGCCAGCGAGCGCGTGGCGCAGGATCGTCGTCTCGCGGCTGATCGCCGCGGTCGGGTCGCCCGGCTGGTAACCCGGTAGCAGAACCAGCGCGAAGGTGCTCCGGCCATCCCGGCCGATGAACGCCCGGTTCCCGGTAGAGGGATAAGACAGGACCTGGGTGCCTGGTTGCGCAGCGGCCACCTCGGAGAAGGCACGGTCGAGCGCACCTCGCTGGCCGGATGCCGTCTGGCCCGCCGGAAGCGTGACGACCGGCACGAGAGGCTGCTCCGCACCGTCCATCCCGTAGCGATGCAGGATCTGCTGATCGGTGACGTAGGCGGGCTGACCCGGCAGCGAGAACTGCTGCGACAGCCTGCCGCTCACGTGGCTGACGCCGATCAGCGCCGCGGCCAGGACGGCCAGCCAGGCCACACCGATCACCAGCCGATGCCGGATCACCAGCCGGGCCATCGTCGGCATCCGGAATCCTCCTCTTGATAGATAGCAATCCTATATATAGGAACGCTATCTATAGATGGAGGCGGGCGCAAGCCTGGTGTAGCGTTGCTACCTATGAGGCCCGAGGCGCTGAAAGGTCACCTGGACGCGATGCTGCTGGCCGTCCTGGAACGGGGCCCCCGCCACGGCTACGCGGTCATCGATGCTCTCAGGGCAGGCAGCGGCGGCCGGTTCGACCTGCCCACGGGCACGATTTATCCCGCCCTGCACCGCCTAGAGGAGGCCGGGCTGGTGAAGAGCAGCTGGTCGGTCGTCTCGGGCCGCCGCCGCCGCAGCTACGAGCTCACCGCGGCGGGCCAGCGGGCGCTGAGCGACGAGCGAGTCGTCTGGCGGGAGTTCGCCGCCGGCGTCAGTTCTCTGCTGGAGACCCCATGACCTGTCACCCAGTGATCGAGCGGTACGTCGCCGACCTCTCGGCCAGGCTGCCCGGGCCTCGCCGCTGGCGGGCCGGAGTGCTGGATGAGATCCGCGACTCGCTGATTGAGGGGATGGCCGCGCACAGGGACGCCGCGCATGACGCGGCGGCCGCGGCGCTGCAGGCCGTCGGCGAACACGGGCCTGTCGACCAGGTCGCCAGCGCCTACGCGCCCGAGATCGCGCTGGCCTGGACGCGGCGGGCCGGCCTGCTCGCGCTGGGCATCATCCCGGCCATGGCGATCGTGTGGAACCTGGCGCTGAGGGTGGGGCCGGTCTCAGCATGGCATCCCTCCGGCCTCGGGCTGCATGTCGCGGCCGCGCTGATCGCCAGCGGCGTCGCATTGGCCTGCGGATGCTCAGGCACGGCGCTTCTGGGCACAGGACGGCTGTTCAGGATCGCTGGCCACCAACATCAGGCTTTCCGCCTGGCCATCTGCACGGCCAGCGTCGCGGTCACCGTGGCCGTGCTGGCCCTGCTCGGGGTGGTCACCGCGCGTGCGGTCACCGCTCCGGGCTCGCTGGAGTGGCCAGCCGTCCTGGCCGCGCTGGCGATGAGCCTGGCGGCCCTGGCCGGCGTGGCGCGCGCCGCCTACCGGTGCAGCATCTCAGTCCGCGCCGTACCGTAACCCGAGTCAGCCGAACGGCCCCCAGGGCAGCAGAGCGGTGACCGGCATCCACGGGCACGGCTTAGGGCTGATTACTGCCGGCCGGCGCTCCGGACCCAGGCCTGGGTGCCCATCTGGACGGCTTCCCACGGGCTGCCCAGCGGCGGGGTGTAGGACAGGTCCAGGTCGCTGACGGCGTCGGCGGTCATGCCATGGAAGATCGCGGCGGCGGCGATGTCGATGCGCTTGGCGATCTCGGCGTGGCGGTGGCCGAACAGCTGCATGCCGAGCAGCCGGCCGGTGGCGCGGTCGCCGGTCACGCGCATGGTGATGCGGTGGCTGCCGGGATAGTAGGCCTTGTGATCGTCGGCCTCGGCGGTGACGGTGACCGGGTCGTACCCGGCGGCGGCAGCTTCGTGGTCGCGCAGGCCGGTGCGGGCGGCGGCGGTGTCGAAGATCTTGACGACCTGGGTGCCGAGGCTGCCCGCGAACTCGCGGTCGCCGCCGAGGGCGTTCTCCCCGGCCACGCGGCCCTGCTTGTGCGCGGTGGTGCCCAGCGGCAGGTAGGTGGGGCCGAGCAGCCGGTGATGGGTGACCACGCAGTCCCCCGCGGCGAATAGGCCGGGCAGTCCGGTGCGCATGCCCCGGTCCACTGCGATCGCGCCCCGGACCCCGAGGGTGGCCCCGGCGTCGGCGGCCAGGCTGGTATCCGGGCGGACGCCCACCACTACGAGCACCAGGTCGGCCAGCTGCGACACCGCCGTGTCGTCGGCCGCGGCGGCGTCCACTCGCAGCCGCCCGGCCTCGCCGAGGGCGGCCTGGCCGATCTGGCGGACCGTGGTGCCGGTCAGGACGTCGACGCCGTGGCTGGTGAGCTGGTCATGGACGTGGGCGCCGAGTTCGGGGTCGACGGTCGGCAGGACCTCACCGAGCTGTTCCATCTGGGTGACGGCCAGGCCGCGGGTGACCAGCGCGTCGGCCATCTCCAGGCCGATGTACCCGGCGCCGACGATCACCGCCGATGCGGGCTGGGTCTGCTCGAGGGTGTTCACGAGGGCGAAGGTGTCGCCCATGGAGTGCAGCAGGTGGACGCCGTCGGCCGGGCCGAGCTGGTCCAGGCCGCCGATCGGCGGGCGGACGGGGACGGCGCCGGTGCCGATGATGAGCTGGTCGTAGCTGAGCAGTTCGTCCGCGCCGCCGGGTCCGGTGACCGTCAGCTTGCGGGCGGGTACGTCGATGCGGCGGGCGGTGGTGTTTAGCCGCAGCCGCATCCCGGTGGCTTCCAGGTCGGCGGTGGTGCGGTGGGCCAGGTTGCGCCAGTGAGCGACCTCGCCGGAGACATAGTAGGGAATGCCGCAGATGGAGAAGTTGGGGTAGGCGTCGGCGACGACCACGGTCACCTCGGCGCCGGGGTCGAGCTCGCGGGCGCGTAGCGCGGCGCTGATCCCGGCGTCGCTGCCGCCGATCATGACCAGGTGCATGGCTGGCTTTCCCTCCGAGTCACACGTCAGTGAGGCTGACCGGGCGCGGCGGCCCGTTCGGATGTCGCGCCGTCTGGCCCGGCCGGGCGGGCGGTCTCGTGCGGGACCACGATGCGCGCTGCCTGGGCCGGGGTCAGCCGCGGGTACAGCGCCCGGATCACGACCACGGCCAGGGCACCGCCCAGGATCTGGGCGCCGATGAACGCGGGGGCCGAGGACGGGGCGATCCCGGCGAAGCTGTCGGAGAACATCCGGCCGATGGTGATGGCCGGGTTGGCGAAGCTGGCCGAGGAGGTGAAGAAGTAGGCGGCGCCGATGTAGGCACCGACGGCGGCCGCGGCGGAGGACGCGCGGCCGGACCGGGCCAGGGCGAAGATCACCACGATGAGGCCGAGGGTGGCGATGATCTCGGACAGGAAGTGGGCGGGCGTGGCCCGGTCCTTGGCCGAGATGCTGACCGCGGCGGAGGCGAACATCAGGTTCGCCGCCACCGCCCCGGCGATGCACCCGGCGACCTGGGCGGGCAGGTAGGCGGCCGCCTCACGCCAGCGCAGCCCGCCGAACGCGGCATCCACGAACGACACGACCGGGTTGAAGTGCGCCCCCGACACCGGGCCGAACATCAAGATGATCGCGTACAGCCCGGCCGCGGTGGCCGCCGCGTTCTCCAGCAACTCCAGCCCGGTGTCACCCGGCGACAGCCGCTGCGCGGCATACCCGGAGCCGACCACGATCGCCGCCAGGAACGCACTGCCCAGCAGCTCAGCCAGCAGCCGCCGCCACAGCGCGGTCTCGGTCACCCCGGCCCCCCCTTCATCGACGTTTGTCTATCCAGACGCGGCCAGCTTGCCAGTCTGCATAGACAAGGGTCAACATAAACAGATGTCGATTCAGCCTGGCCAGGTGACGCCCCTCACGGTGATCGAGGCGTGCGCCGTGCCGCTGACCGGTGAGCCGCTGGGCGAGGAAGTCGCAGCCGGGATGGCGCGGGTCTTCAAGGCCCTCGGCGACCCGGTCCGGCTGCGACTGGTCTCCCTGATCGGCGCCCACCAGGGCGGGCAGGTGTGCGTGTGCGAGCTGAACACCGCCTTCAACCTGACCCAGCCCACCATCAGCCATCACCTCAAGGTGCTGCGCGAGGCCGGCATCATCGACTGCGAGCGGCGCGGCACCTGGGTCTACTACTGGCTCGTGCCTGACGCGCTGAAGCGCATGTCCGACCTGCTGTCACCTCCGGCCCGGTAGGCCCGAAGCCGGATCTAGCAGCAGCCCCCGGCGGACGCCTCGGCGGCCTGGGTCTCGGCGGCCTGAGCCTCGGTGCCGCAGCAGGCCGGGGCGTTGGGGTCCTCGGCGTAGAAGGTCGGGCTGTCGGCCAGCACGGTGTAGACCTCCCAGGACTCGCCGTCGGGCGCGCCCTGGACCCAGAACTTGTCCTGCTTGGCGTAGCAGCAGGTGGTGTCGCGCTCCTCGACCGCGGTCAGGCCGGTCTGGGCCAGACGGGCCTGCTCGGCCTCGACGGTGTCGGTGTCGGGAACTTCGACGCCGAGGTGGTTGAGGCTGCCGCCCTGGCCGGGGTTCTCCAGCAGGACCAGCTTGAGGGGCGGCTCGGCGATGGCGAAGTTCGCGTATCCGGGCCGC
>Ga0134126_10005683_pt1 | contig 15591 bp, 11 predicted proteins | sample KB31752_FD_96881 | JGI IMG/M metagenome (GOLD analysis project Ga0134126, IMG submission 96881) | Terrestrial soil microbial communities with excess Nitrogen fertilizer from Kellogg Biological Station, Michigan, USA - KB3-175-2 | ecosystem: Environmental > Terrestrial > Soil > Unclassified ...
CCGCACGACCGCGGAGACCACAGAGATCACGCAGCGCGTGGGCGGCGAAGAGCGGCTCAGCGCGCTCGCCTGCAATCCCGCGCTCGAGGGCTTCACGCTGCCCAAGGTGCTCTGGCTGCGGAACCACGAACCCGAGGCATTCGCCCGGCTCGCGACCCTGCTGCTCGCCAAGGACTACATACGCTTCCGTCTCACGGGGACGCTCTCCACGGAGCCCTCCGACGCATCGGGCTCGCTGATGTACGACACGGCCCAGCGGCACTGGAGCCCGGATATTCTCGCCGCGATGGACCTGCCATTCTCGCTCGTGCCCGACGTTGGCGAATCAGCCGCCGTACACGGCTGCGTCACCCGCGCCGCGGCTGCGTTGACGGGACTCGCCGAGGGCACGCCCGTGGTAGGTGGCGGAGCGGACAATGCGTGCGGCGCCGCGGGGGTGGGCGCTATCGGGCCGGGCGAGGCGGTGGCGAGCTGGGGCACTTCGGGTACGGTGCTCGCGCCCATGACGGAGCCGCGAGTGGATCCCGCGCTCCGCGCACACACGTTCTGCCATGTCATGCCCGGCGTGTGGTATCTCATGGGAGTCGTGTTGTCGGCGGGCGGGTCGTTCGCGTGGTATCGCGAGCAGTTCGCGCGGGAGTTCGCGGACGCCGCCATGGCCACCCGTGAGCTCACTCGAGAAGCCGCCACGATTCTACCCGGTGCGGGGGGCGTGATGTTTCTGCCGTACCTCCAGGGAGAGCGCACGCCGCATCGCGATCCCGCCCTGCGCGGTGCGATTCTCGGCCTGAGTCTCGCGCACACGCGCGCGCATGTCACGCGTGCCGTACTCGAAGGGATCTGCTTCGCGCTGAACGAATCGGTGACGATCCTCACGGAGCTCGGTCTGGCGCCTCATCTCCTTCTCCTCACCGGTGGAGGCGCGAAGGAACCGCTGCTGCGCCGGCTGCAATCCGACGTATTCGGACTTCCGGTGGCTACCGCGAATCGGGAGGAAGGCCCCGCCTACGGAGCAGCGCTGCTTGCGGCTGTCGGAGCCGGCGCGTTTCCGGACCTCGGCAGCGCCGTGAGCGCCACCGTTTTCCGGTCACCACTGCAGGGTCCTGACGCGGAAACTCACCTCCGCTATCAGCAGCTGTTCGAGCGTTTCAGGGCCGCAGGTCGAAGGGAGAAGCGATACACCGAGCGCGAATGATATTCCACACCCGGGCGAAGAATGGTTGACGGGAAGCCCGGCTCGTTGGGAGAGTCCGGAAAGTGCTGCGTCTCCAGCGCCAGCCCGCTGTGCGACGCATAGCAGCGTCCGTGCTTCCCGGCGGGTCCGGTCCCCAGGTGATTCCCCGAGTAGAACTGAATGCCGGGCTCGGTTGTGTAGAGCTGGAGCGTTCGGCCGCTGGCCGGATCGTACAGCTCGGCGGCGAGCGCCGGCGTTCGCCCCTCGTCGCGATCGAGCACGAAATTGTGATCGTATCCACGACCGCGGCGAAGCTGCTCGTCCGGCGCGCCGATTCTCGCACCAATCGCCTGCGCGCTCGTAAAATCGAACGGTGTGTCACGTACGGGCGCGATCGTTCCCAGGGGAATCAGCGATGCGTCCACCGGCGTGAATCGCGCTGCATGCAGCGTGAGGCGGTGAGCGAGAATGTCGCCGCCGGTCTGACCCGCAAGGTTGAAATAGCTGTGCTGCGTGAGATTCAGCGGCGTTGCCCGATCCGTCGTGGCGTGGTAGTCCACGGTGAGCGCGTTGTCCCTGCTCAACGTATAGGTCACCTGCACGGCCAGCGTGCCCGGGTAGCCGCTGTCGCCATTCGGGCTCGTGTGACGCAGTACCGCGCCGGCGTGATCGCGTGCCTCGAACAGCTCGACGTCCCAGCACACGCGATGAAATCCGTGCGGCCCGCCGTGCAGGTGGCTCGTGCCATCGTTCCGCGGGAGCGTGTACGTCACGCCGTCCAGCGTGAAGCGTCCGTTCGCAATGCGATTGGCATAGCGCCCAATGAGCGCACCCATGTACGCGGAATCCGCGAGGTAATCCTCCAACGTCGCATAGCCGAGCACGACGTCATCGAACACGCCGTCCCGATCGGGCGCCGTGATGGAGAGGATGATGCCGCCATAGCTCATGAGGCGGATCTCCATGCCGTGCCCATTGGCGAGGGTGACGAGATCCACCCGTCCACCTCCCGGTACCGTGCCGAACGCATCGCGCCGCGCGCGTGGGCCAGACCCGGAGGCGCGCGGTGATGTGCGATTCACGCAGTTTCCTTCCTGGCTTCGGGTTGTGCCGCTACGCGATCATTCGCGAGGGAAACGCCCGGAAAGAAATAGTGCGTTTCATTCTGGAATGCGACCGGGCCGCGCCACCCGGCAGAGCCTGCCGCGAACGCACCAGCCCGGCCAGCGCACTGAAACCTCAGCGGCTACGACCTTTCATTCCCTTGACCGGTATCACCGGCGGCGCGCCCTTCTTCTTCACCAGGATCGCGAGAATCTTGGCCGGCTCGGTCTTGCTCGCGTTCCGGCCAACGATGTGGATGTCGTCCGGACCCTCGTAAAACGTCTGTCCGGCCGTCAGTGTCACCGGCTTCCCTCCTTTCACCTGCTCCACGACCGAGCCTTCCAGCACATAGACGAGCGCATCGGCATTGTGCCGGTGGACGGCGTCTGCTTCACCAGGCGCATACTGGACCGTGAGCACGAGAAGTTCTTTCCCTGGCAGGTCCGTCAGCTCTTTCGTCATCAGCGGCGTGACTGTGGGTTCCTGAGCGCTGAGCGGGACGCTGATGACGCACAGCAGGCTGGCCAGACACACCGCGACGGACATCTTGGTGGTACACATTGCGTGGTTCTCCTCATGTGGAAGAGACGCCGGACGGACGGCGCGCCGCTCGCTCCTTTCGGAGGGCGCACCGTCCGATCGATCACAGCGACCGGGCGTCAGTGACCGGAACAACCCGTCAGGCCGATCCGGCCGGGACTGCAGCGTGGGCAAGCCAGTCTTCAAAGCGGATTTCGCCGAGTCTGGCGTCGGCGCCCGGCACCAGCGCGCGCTCGTCCAGCTCCGCACCGAAATAGCGGGCGTGCGGGTCGGCGACCACCTCACGGGAGTCGTGGAGTGCACGGAGACCGGTTCGGATGAACTCGTCGAAGCGGAACTGCTGTGGTCCCGCCACTTCGATGAAGCCGTTCAGCGGCGCTCCCTCGGCAACCTTGCTGACCGCGTTGGCGACATCGTCGGCAGCCATCGGTTGGAACAGCACGGGAGGGATGTGCACCGTTTTTCCGTCGGTCGCCTCGTCCGCGATCCGTTTGAAGAACTCGAAGAATTGCGTAGCCCGGACAATCGAATACGGAATCCGCGAGTTCCTGATCAGCTTCTCCTGGGCGACCTTGGCGCGGAGATAGCCGCTGTCCGGGTTGCGGTCGCAGCCCACGATCGACAACGCAACGTGATGACCCACACCCGCCGTGCGTTCGGCGGCGATGAGATTGCCGGTGGAAGTCTCGAAGAACTTCAGCACCGCCGCATCCTCGAACGAGGGTGAGTTCGACACGTCCACGACAACGGCTGCTCCGGTGAGAACCTGGGCCAGTCCTTCGCCGGTGATGGTGTTGACACCTGTGTCCGGAGACGCCGGCACGGCCTGATGGCCATGCTCACGAAGGCGGGCGACCACTTTCGACCCAATGCGCCCGGTCCCGCCGATGATCACAATCTTCATGGTAAGAACCTCTGTGAGGCGGCGTCAGGCGACCGAAGTCCCGGCCATCTGGCGCTCGCGGGAGCGTAGTGCCGGCGAGCTCCGAAGGAACTGGAGCAGCTCGGCGTTGATCTGATTCTGGTGCGTGGACGTGAGGCCGTGCGGCGCGCCCGGGTAGTAGACGTCCTTGGCGCCCTTGATGAGCCGCGCCGACTTCATCGATGAGTCCCGAATGGGTACGATCTGGTCGTCCTCGCCATGGAGCAGCAGCGTCGGAACGTCGAAGTGCTTCAGGTCCTCGGTGAAATCCGTCTCGGAGAACGCCTTGATGCATTCATAGGAGTTGAGCAAACCGGACTGCATGCTCCAGATCCAGAATTGATCGAGGATTCCCTGAGACACCTTGGCATCTGCACGGTTCGCACCGTAGAACTGAATCGCGAAGTCCCGGTAGAACTGGGCGCGATCGTTGAAGAGGCTGGCGCGCAGGCCATTGAACAGTTCGATCGGCAGGCCCTCGGGATTGGCGGGCGTCTTGAGCAGGAACGGCGGTACCGCGGCGATCAGCACCGCCCTGGCGATCCGTGCCGTTCCGTGGCGTCCGATGTAGCGCGCGACTTCTCCGCCGCCCGTGGAGTGACCTACCAACGTCACGTCGCGGACATTGAGGGCCTCCATGACGGCAGCGAGGTCGTCGGCGTAGCTGTCCATGTCGTTCCCGTAGGAAGGCTGGCTGGATCGGCCGTGGCCGCGCCGGTCGTGCGCGATCGCGCGAAAGCCGTTCTGCACGAGGAACAGCATCTGCCCGTCCCAGGCGTCGGCGTTCAACGGCCAGCCATGGGAGAACATGACGGCAGGACCCTTACCCCAGTCCTTGTAGTAAATCTCGGTGCCGTCCTTGGTGGTGATGGTGCTCATGACAGTGCTCCTGTGAGAGGTATGAACAACAGGGAGCACGATGGAGCCGGCCCATGACGCATCGCATCCGTCGAACACCCTAGTCCATCTTCGGCGCGAAGCCCCGGGGCGCGATACGACGAAGGCCGGCTCTACAGAGAGGGAGCTGTCGGTACGACGTCCCTGAGGGTGTCGCGGAGGCGTCGGCGCGAGCTGATGCCCAGCTTGCTGAACACCTTGCGCAAGTGGTACTCGGCGGTGCGGGGACTGATGAAGAGCTGCGCACCGATCTCGGGGTTGGTACGTCCCTGTGCCGCGAGGCGCGCGACCATCGCCTCCTGTGCGGTGAGGACGTCGCGCGACTCGACCATGCGTTTTCGCACCGTTTCGCCCGTCGCCAACAGCTCGCCTCTGGCGCGCTCGGCGAAGGCTTGGGCACCCATGTGGCCGAGCATCTCGTAGGCGCTCCGCAACTGCTTCCGCGCGTCGACGCGCCGGTTCTCGCGGCGCAACCATTCGCCGTACACCAGGTGCGCGCGAGCGAGGTCCACCACGATTCGGCAGCGCCCGAGCCGCAGCAGGGCCTCGCGATACAGCGCATCGGCCGCCCGGCCGTCTTCAAGGAGCGCGCTCGATCGGGCCAGGATGCCGAGCGCCCAGTCGGTGCCGGCGGCGCGAGCCCGTTCCTCGAGTTGTCGGAGGGCGCCAACCGCAACATCGCGGGCGCCGCTCCGGACAGCCGCCTCGACCAGCTCCACCAGAGACAAACCAAAGAAGCCCAGATCATCGTGATCGCAGGCCTGTCGCGCGCCGGCGAATGCGGACTCGTAGCGGCCGCGCCCGTTGTACAGCACGGCCGTTGCATAGCCGGCCAGACCGAGCGCTCTTCCTTCGCCCCTGACTGTCGCTTCCTTGACACTGGACTCGATCAGCCTCACTGCCGGAGCTTCCTCGCCGCGCCAGGCGGCAAGCGCCAATGAGGTGTAGCGGAGCGGCGCGTTGCCCGTGGCGTCAGTGATCGCGTCTGCCTCCTGGATGAGCGCGGAGGCGGCGGCGAACTCTCCGCACAGCACATGCACGACGGCGCGATAGCTGAGCGCGATGGGAAGCGAGGCCAGCGCGCCGGCCTCGCGCGCGAGCCGCACCGCCTGCGTGGCCAGCTCGTGCCACGACTCGTCGTCCCACAGGTCGGCTGCCAGGGGCTCGGGCGCCACGGGGCACGCCGTCCACAGCCAGCGAATGATGCCGTCATTGGTGCGTCCGGCCTGTTCGCGAAATGACCGCAGCGCCCGCCTCAGCGGCTCGACTCCCGCCCCGTACCCCGCGGTGAATCGCGTCGCCAGCCCGTCGAGGAGGAGGTCCGTAGCGCGTGGCGGCACCGGTCCCGGCGGTGCGGCGCGAGCGGCCTCGGCGACCCGTGCCGCGTCGCGCGCGCCAAGGCGACCGACGAAGATCTCCGCTCCCAGCGCCTCGACGTAGGTGTCGCGTGCGAGCCCGGCATGCAGCACTTCGAGGCGTTTCGCCGCGTCGAGCAGCAGCACCGGAGCGTCGCTCCCGCGCCGCTGGGCAAACACGATGTGAGCGCGCATGCGGGCCAGGCGCGCACGCTGAAGCTCATCTGACGGACCGATCTCCGCAGCCGCGAGGAGATCGTACGCCGAGTTGGCGTCCCCGGCCTCGAACTTCGCCTGCGCCGCAGCCAGCGCCCGGGCACCGCGCCGCGCGGGATCGGGCGTGAGGTCAGTCGATCGCTCGAGAAATGCGGCGGCGGCCGCGATGCCACCACGGCCCTGTGCCCGGTCGGCTGAGCGTTCCAACTCGCCGGCCACTGCCTCGTCGGGCCCGAGTGCTGCCTGGGCGCGATGCCACGCGCGCCGATCGGGATCGGCGCCCGGATCGGTCACCGCGGCCAGCGCTCGATGTATCTCCTGGCGCTCTGGCGACGCGGCCGCGCGGTACGCCGCCGAGCGCGCCAGCGGATGACGGAACCGCACACGGCTGCCGAGGTCGATCAACCCGGCGGCCTCGGCCGGCGCGGCTGCTTCGGCGCCGATTCCGAGCAGGTCGGCCGCCCGCCACAGCAGGGTCACGTCTCCTACAGGCTCCGCCGCCGCCATCAGAAGGAGTCGCTGCGACTCGACGGGGAGCGCGCGGACACGCCGGAGAAAGCTCTGCTCGATGAGGTTCGCCACCGGTCGCGCATCGGGACGGCCGAACCCGCCAGCCAGGTCCGCGGCCGTCAATCCTTTGGGCAGTTCCAGCAGCGCAAGCGGGTTTCCATTCGATTCGGCGACGACCCGATCGCGTATGCGCTCGTCCAGCCGTCCGGGTGTCGCCGAATCCAGCAGAGCACGGGAATCCGCATCGCTCAAACCCTCCACCACCATCACCGGAAGATTCCCCAGCTCGTTGTCCTCCCTCGAATCCCGCACGGCGAAGACCATGGCCACCGATTCCGCCAGCAGCCGGCGCGCCACGAACCCGAGGATCTGGGCCGACGCCCGATCGAGCCACTGCGCGTCGTCCACGACGCAGATCAGCGTCCGCTCCTCGGCGACCTCGGACAGCAGACTCAACACGGCCAGACCGACCAGAAAACGATCCGCCGCCGCGCCCGACCTGAGGCCGAAGGCCGTGCGCAGCGCATTGCGCTGCGGGGCTGGCAAGCGCTCCAGATGTCCGAGCAGCGGTGAACAGAGCTGGTGCACGCCGGCGAAGGCAAGCTCCATCTCGGACTCGACTCCAGCGGCCCGCGCAACGCGACAACCGGACGCGTCGGCCACGAGGCACTCCAGCAGCGCGGTCTTGCCGACACCGGACTCGCCCCGCAGGACCAGCACCCGACTGTGCCCTTCTCGCACATCCGCCAGCAGCCGGTGGAGCGATTCGCACTCGTGACGCCGGCCGCGCAGTTCTGTTCCACGATGCGGATCGGACATGTGCACCGCCACGACAGTGGAGTTCGCGGATCAGCACGGCAAGCGTGCGGCCGTAGCCGCCCACGCCGTTCACAGCCCTGGGATTCCGGGAGAACTGGTAGAATCAACTGGGGCGGGTGGATTCGAACCACCGGTCTTCGGATTAACAGTCCGACGCTTTGCCAGCTCAGCTACGCCCCAAGAGACGCGAAATCCCGGCCGCCTGCGGCGCAGCCGGGACTCATCAGTCAGAATACTCGCCGGGATGGCGAATGGTAGTGGGACGGAAAAGTCAGACCCTGATGGCGGGACACACGCCTTCAGGGTCTGACCCTCCGCGCCTCGATACGCCTCGCTACGTCCTCAGGGTCACGCCGTCTTCTGCATTTTCTTCTCGATCGCCTCCGCACGGTCGAGATGCTTTTTCAGTACGGGACCCGCCTTGGTGATGAGCGACTTGAGCTGCGTGTTCTGCGCCGCATCGTGCCACTGGCCGGCGAGATCGATCACCGCCTTGTGCACGCCGATTTCCTGCGAGATGTACGTGCTGTCGAGTTCCGCGCCGGTCTTCCCCTGCAGGGCGTCCATTTCCGATTTCACCGCGGCGGGCAGCGGATCGTTCGCCGGAGCCTGCGGCGTGATGTTCAGCTTCTTCGCGAGCAGCTGACCTTGCAGCCGGAGTGCGTGATGCTCGCCCTCCATCAGCTTCGCGAACGACTTCGCATCCGCGCTCTTGAGCTGGGGCATCACCTGTGCGGCTGTGCTGCTGTCCGCGGCGTTGACCTCGTCCAGCAGCGCGAAGATGTTCGCATCGCTGAGCGTCGCGGGCTGGCCCATGGCGGCTGCGGTGCTTCCGGCTGCCGTCGCCGTGCTCCCCGCCGCCATGCCCGCTGTCGCCGTACTCGAAGCCGCCTGCCCCATCCCCGCCATGGTTGTGTCGGCGCCGTTCATGCCGCGTTCCTTCGGCTTGCAGGCGCTCGCCATCGCGCACAGGGCGAGCAGCAGCGCGATGGCGCTGCAACTCGAATGGTCAATTCGCATGATTCCTCCCGGGTGACTGCACGGTGAGAGAGAACATCCCCCGACGCCCGGCAACCGTGCAAATTGTGTACGAGCGACGCTGTATCCCGCGCTTCACGCGACAGGAAACAGGCAGCGGGACGGAGGTCACGGACTGCGGGACGGCGCACGCGAAACTTCGCACCGCCTTCTCCGGTAGTTCTCGCTGGCGCCCGCAAACGTTCCCGGCATTCAGCGTGTCCAAGCCTGTCACAGCCTCCGACGCCCATCATGCGCAATCTCAAGCTCGCCTTTCGCACGCTGTTGAAGTCGCCCTTCGTGACAGCGGTCGCCGTCCTGTCGCTGGCGCTCGGCATTGGGGCGAACGCGGCCATCTTTTCGCTCTTCGATCAGTTGCTGCTGCGGCCGCTTCCCGTCGTCCATCCCGAGCGACTGGTGGACCTCGCGGCCCATGGTCCGATGCCGGGCTCGCAGTCGTGCAACCAGGCGGGCGACTGCGAGGAAGTGTTCAGCTATCCGATGTTCCGCGACCTCGAGAACGCGCACGTTCCAGGACTGGCCGGCATCGCGGCACATCGCGCGTTCGGCGCCAACATCGCCTACCACCGGCAGACGATCAACGGCAATGCCATGCTCGTCTCCGGATCGTACTTCCCCGTGCTTGGCTTGAGGGCCGCACTCGGTCGCCTGCTCACGCCGGATGACGACCGCGTCATCGGCGCCAACTTCGTGGCCGTGCTCAGCTACAACTACTGGGCCAGTCAGCTCGGCTCGGACCCGTCCGTACTGAACCAGCAGATCATCGTCAATGGTCACTCGATGACCGTCGTGGGTGTCGCGCCGCAGGGATTCGAAGGCACGACGCTCGGCACGGAGCCCATGGTGTTCGTACCGATCACGATGCGGGCCCTCATGAACCCCGGCTTCGACGGGTTCGAAAAGCGCACGTCGTACTGGATCTACCTGTTCGCGCGCCTCGCGCCCGGCGTCCCGATCCAGCGGGCCAGCACCGCCATCAACGTCGTCTATCACCCCATCATCAACGACGTCGAGGCGCCGCTGCAGAAGGGGATGAGCGACCGGACCATGGTGCGCTTCCGCGCCAAGCAGATCACGCTCACCGACGGGCGCCGCGGCCAGAGCCAGATGCACACCGATGCCAAAAAGCCGCTCACGCTGCTCTTCGCCATCACCGGCATCGTGCTGCTCATCGCCTGCGCCAACATCGCGAACCTTCTGCTCGCGCGCGGCGCGGGACGCTCGCTCGAGATGGCGGTGCGCCTGTCGCTCGGCGCGACGCGTTGGCAACTCATGCGGCAGCTGCTCACCGAGTCGCTGCTCCTGGCCGTCATGGGCGGCGTCGCGAGCCTCATCGTGGCGCGCTGGACGCTGAGCTTCATCGTCGCGCTGCTTCCGTCGGACGGCGGCATGTCGATGACATTCGCGTTGCAGGGAGTCGCCATTGTCTTCACCGCGGTGCTGGCCGTCGGAACGGGACTGCTGTTCGGACTCTTTCCGGCGCTCAACAGCACGCGTCCCGATCTCGCGTCGACCATTCGCGCGGGCACCGGCAAGCACTCGGGCGCGCGCGCCGCGGCGCGATTCCGGACGTCACTCGTCACGGCGCAGATCGCGCTCTCCATGGCGCTGCTCATTTCGGCGGGGCTGTTCGTGCAGAGCCTGCGCAACGTGAGCCGGGTGAACCTCGGGGTCAAAATCGACGACATGGTGACATTCGCGCTGGAGCCGGAACTCAACGGCTACACGCCGGCGCGCTCCGCGGTGCTCTTCAGCCGCCTGCAGGAGCAGCTCGCGGCGATTCCGGGAGTCACCGGGGTGACCGCCGCCATGGTGCCCCTGCTCGCCGGGAGCAACTGGGGGAATGATGTTTCCGTGGAGGGTTTCAAGAAGGGACCGGACACCGATGCGAACTCGCGGTTCAATGAGGTGGGTCCGGGTTACTTCCACACCCTCGGCGTGGCATTGCTCTCGGGTCGCGAATTCACGGCGACGGACGTGGCGGGCGCACCCAAGGTGGCTGTCGTGAACGAGACGTTCGCGAAGAAGTTCAACCTGGGGCGGAACGCCGTGGGGAAGCACATGGGCGATGGCGGGAACGATTCGCTCAACGTCGAGATCGTCGGCCTGGTGCGCGACTCCAAGTATAGCGACGTGAAGAAGGCAGTTCCGCCGGTGTTCTTCTTTCCGTACCAGCAGGATACCACCATGGGCTCGCTCAATTTCTATGTGCGTTCGGCGAGCGGGACGGACCAGCTCATGCGCGCGATCCCGGCCGTCGTCAAGCAGATCGATCCCAATCTGCCGGTGGAGAATCTGAAGACGATGCCGCAGCAGGTGCGCGAGAACGTCTTCCTCGACCGGATGATCAGCACGCTCTCGGCCGCCTTCGCGGTGCTGGCCACGCTGCTCGCGGCGATAGGATTGTACGGCGTGCTCGCGTACTCCGTGGCGCAGCGGACCAACGAGATCGGCATCCGCATGGCGCTCGGCGCCGACAGCGCGCGGGTGCGACGGATGGTGCTGGTGCACGTGGGCATGATGACGCTGATAGGAGGTCTCATCGGGATCGCGGGTGCGCTGGCGCTTGGCCGAACGGCCCAGTCGCTGCTGTTCGAGGTGAAGGGACATGACCCGGTGGTCATGCTCATCGCCGCAGTCGCGCTCTCCGTGGTGGCATTCGCGGCGGGGTATCTCCCCGCGCTCAAGGCGTCGCGCGTGGATCCCATGCAGGCGTTGAGGTATGAGTAGCTGGTGGCTGGTGGCTGGTGGCTGGTGGCTGGTAGCTGGTAGCTGGTAGCTGGTAGCTGGTGGCTGGTAGCTGGTGGCTGGTAGCTGGTTGCTGGTGGCTGGACTCGCCACGCTCCGCCGTTACCAGCAACCAGCCACCAGCCACCAGCCACCGTTGTTCAGCTGCTTGTCATGTCGCGCGGATCATCGTATGCATGGAGCAACTCAGGAGAGCGCCATGACTGATATGCCGCGGGATGAATACGAGGAGCTGGAGCGCCGCATCGACCCGGATCGCGTGAACGAACAGCGCGCGGCTGCGGTGGAAGTCGTCGATCGTCTCCGGCGCCGCGGGATTGCGGCGTCGGAGTCGGAATCGCCGGATGCACTGACGGACCTGCTGACCGCGGTGGAGCGATTCGAACAGGTGGTCGAGCAGCACGGCGGCGATCTGATGGTCGACGACCTCGAGAGCTCACGCCCGGATGATCGGCATTTCGTGCTGCCGCGACGTGAGCCGGGCGAGCCGATCCGGGCGTACATCGTTCGTGTCGAGGAAGCGACCGTTCGGCTGCGCGATCACCCCCGGCGCGCGGATTGAAATTGAAGACGAATGCGGGCGAGAGCGGCGCGCCTCTGCCGCTCAATCCTTGTACGGGTCGAACTCGTTCGCCCCCGCCATCACGACGATGAGCGGACGCAACGTGTGCAACACATCGATCGTCCCTTCCTGCGCGGCAAGCACTTCCGGCAGCCGCCGGTAGACGTGCGGGCTTTCGTCCAGCCCGCCGCCGCGCAGCACCACGCCCTTCTCCGTCACCCACTCGCGCATCATCTCGGGCGTGATGCGCCCCGGTGTGATCACTTCTCCGGTGCGGCGCTTCCGCTTCCCTGCCGCGGCGGTGCGTGACATGATGCGTCCCGCGCCGTGCACTGTCGAGTAGAGCGCGTCGCGCTGCGCGGCACCAACTTCGGGCGTCTCATCCTCCCGCACCACTGCCCCGCGCACGATCACCGCGTCGTCGCCCATCGAGCCGCCAATGAACCCCAACTGCCCGGGGAACGCCGGCGTGGCGCCCTTGCGCACCACGACCACTTCCTCGCCCTCATGCGTCTCCTTCCACGCGAAGTTGTGGTGATTGTGCACGAGCTCCACCTCCCGCGCGCCAAGGATGGACACGACCTTCCGCGCAACCCATTCGCGCCCGGCGTACGCGTAGCGGCCGGCCAGCGACATGAGGTGCCAGTAATCGTGGCCAACGGGTTGCGCGATGTCGAGCAGCACCTCGCGCTCCGGTACCCGTTCACCCCACGGCTTCCCCTGTCCTAGCGCCAGGAAGGCGGATGCGATGGTGTGCCCGAGCCCGCGGCTTCCGAAGTGCACGCCAACCCAGAGCGCACCCGCCTCATCGACGAACACGTCAACGTAATGGTTGCCGCTGCCCACGGTGCCGAGCTGCTGGCGGGCCTTCGCGCGCAGCGACTGGCGATGCGCGAAGGGCACGGCGTCCCACACCGGGTCGTCGAACAGCGCATGATCCACCGGCGCGTCGTCCGCCGTGTTTCTGCGTCCCAGGCCGAAGCTCACCGTCGCTGCGATCTCGTTCGCGATGGTGCCCAGCGCCTCGCGCACGCGCGTCGCATCACTGCCGAGCGCGCCGAGCGTGAGATCGGTGCGAATGGCCGCGTTGCCGCAGGCAATGTCGAAGCCCACGCCCACCACCGACACCTGGTTACGGTACGCGGCCACGCCGCCAATGGGCATCACGTAGCCCACGTGGCCGTCGGCCATGAGTGCCGCGTCCACCGCGCGCGAGCGCACGTCCTGGAACTGGATGATGGTCTGCTCGTCGTGCGTCCCGAACATCTTCATGCTGACCTCAATCGCGTGGTGATGTGCCTGGCAGCGACCGTGTTGACAGGTGATGGCCGGGGAAATCCTGCGGTCAGTCGTCGTCCTCTCCGGGACGACGGTCTGCCTTGTCCTCTTGTCGCCGGGCGCGGAAGAACGCGCGTCGCGCAGCCCGTTGCTCCATCGTGCATTCGGAAATCCGGTAGATGTGCGCCGCGATCACCCGATGCACCGCTCCTGCCCGATCGCGGAACGCGACCCACCGGGGAGGCGGGAGTTGCGCGAGCCGCCGCTCAATCTCCATCGCGGTCTCACGAGAGACCGCAAAGTAGTTGTAATGGGTTTCGATCTCGAAGAAATCGTCCTGGCTCTCCGGCTCTCGAGGATCGTCGAAATAATCCTTGAGCCTGTTGATCATGGTGTTGGTGTGTGTAGAGTGGCGGGGCTGCCCAATGCAGCCCCACATCCTGCGGTGGACGACCCCCGGCAGAGGAGGCGCGGCCACCCGCTCCGCGCACACCTAGCCGGCGAAATCGCTCACGATCTGCGGCGTGGCCGTGTCGAACCCGGCCACGTCCAGCATTCCGGCATCGTCCGGGTCCGCGATGCTGAACCCGTTCGAGGCCATCGCGACCACTACCAGCTTCGCCGCGATTCCCATGCGCTCCCGGTACTCGCGGAGCGCCTGCGTCGGGTGAATGTTCCCCGCCCACGTCTCGTTGTCCGTATAGACCACGAAGACGTCCACGGCCCAGCGGTGCTTCAGCGCTTCCACCATTGGGAGGGCGCAGTCCGTACCGCCGAACTCCAGCGCGCTCGTCGCCCGCAGCACCTCATCCAGCCGCTGCCGCGGCGAGATCGCAAGCGGCGTGAGCCCTGTATCGAACCGGGAGCCGTGCGTTGCCGACCACATCGACGGGTAGTTGCCCCGTGTGAACGCCACGAACCGGTGGTTCGGCTCCGTCGCGGCCGTCACGAGCGCCATTGCCGCCGACGCTTCGCGACACGACACGAACGGCAGTCCGTGCACGGGTGACACCATCGAGCCCGACACATCGAGGGCGAGCAGGATGCGCTTGGCCGTCGATCGCGCGTTCTCGAACGCCAGGTAGAAGGCGCCGTCCAGCGCGTCCACCACCTGCGACACGGCGGTCCACTTCCCCTGACCCCTCATGCCGCGCCCCTGCGCGTACGTCTTCATTGCCGCGAGCAGCGCCATGGGGTGCTCGCGTGAGCGGCGAATGGCATCACGATCGCCCAACCGCGCGACGATCGTGCGTGCGGCATCGCTCGCCGGCACGAGCAGACCCACCTTGCTCATCACACCCAGGTTCCGGACGAGCGCCGTGAGCGGCATGCCGTCCAACAGCGCGTCCCAGACCACGGCGTGCGTGAGCAGCCCGGTGGGAACCATCTCGCGCGTGAGCCTGTAGATCCGGATCACGCTGGCCGCTTCCGCGGGGTTCATGGTGCGAATCGCGTGCACGGCCTCGATCCGCTCGACCACAGCCATATCCGAAACATCCCTCAGCTCGAGCACGCCCGCCCAGCCCTTCGCGGCAAAGCGAAAGAGCAGGTCGTGCGCGACCGACGGCGCCTTGGGGTGCGCGATCCGCAATGCATCGCGGTGCGACCAGCCATCGCGCGACTGATACTTGAGCAACTGGTACGCGAGATCGGCTGGCGTCCTTGTCGTGTACCAGCGGCTCACGGCGCTGCGCACACCACGTCCCCAACCCCGGAAGGCCTTCACGTACTGCAGCCAGTGAAAGAGGTGCGTTCCGGTGCGCGCGACCGCGGGCAGCGCAGCGAGCGCCGCGCGACGCGTCGCATCGTCACCCACGCCCGCCGCCATTGCCAGCACGAACAACGCCGGGTCATTCCGCGGTGCGCGTCCCGCCTGGCTGATCTCGACCACGCGCCGGACCACGCGCGCACCGTCTGCGACCACGCACTCGAACACCGCGCTCGCGTTCTCGCGCGTCAGTTGCCGTTCGCCGATGTAGTAGGTCCCGCCTTCGCTGCCAAGGATGAGGAACCGGTCGAGACGTGCCCACGTGTCGAGGCCCCACGTGAATCCGGCCGCCGAATTGGGCAGCTGCGTGGTGCCGGGAATCGGCTCGGCCTGCGGCGTGATGGGACGCCGGAGGCGAGTCGCGAAGTACTGCGTGAAGTCGATCATTGCTCGCCCTCCTGTGGTCGAGTGGTGAGTTGAGCATGCGCGGATGATATGATGCGGCCGGGCGCCCTGACGACAGGGGTATTTCGATTGAGAGTGTCGATAACCCGGCAGCGGCGACCCGCGCATCCGGAAAAAGTGGAACAGCTCATGTGAGCTACAGGCCCATGAGCATGTGAGAATCCTGATGTGATCCGCCATCGGCGCGACGAACGCTCGACGCGTACCGAACAGTGGGAGTCGCGTGACCTTCTGCTCGAGCGTCTCGCGCCGCCG